>Ga0123355_10004464_pt1 | contig 20350 bp, 9 predicted proteins | sample TergutEmb28metaG_3_FD_89872 | JGI IMG/M metagenome (GOLD analysis project Ga0123355, IMG submission 89872) | Embiratermes neotenicus P1 segment gut microbial communities from Petit-Saut dam, French Guiana - Emb289 P1 | ecosystem: Host-associated > Arthropoda: Insects > Digestive system > Gut ...
GCGAATTCATATATACTAATGCAAGTCTGTGATTGGTCGAAATCTGATGCATGAGTGGTTGAAGGCACTCATGCCATCTGTTGTGAAGAATGCGAAGTGACAACTAACGCCAGTCTGAAGAAGTCGCTAGGGCCGCCAAGTTTCCACTCCGCCCGACCCAGTTGCCGCCCCTTGGTACTGACAAAGGTAGAGGTAGAGGCCGTAGAGGCTAACCAACCGCGTGACACTACCCCAACCTCTCATCCCGCACAATGACGCTTCGAAAAGTGGGAGATCTTTATGCCCCACTCTGTATAAGCGTAATGGTTTGGAGCCAAATGACGAAACGCGAAAAGATCTGGGAAACTACACTGCGAAAATAATTCCTCCATTTACGACATAATTCAACTACATATTTATCCCACATCTCTAATCCGTGACATCTGTGTAGTAGTAATCCGTGGTTTAGTGGCGCAATGACGTCATCGTCTACGTCATTCACGTAGCATCCGGGTTTTGCGCCGACAAATTTTGTTGCTGGAAGTTGTTGGTGTCTGTCGTCTTGCGTATTGACTTTATCTGAGAAGATCCTCTGAAGTTTTTGCAGTTTGCAGGTGTCTATTGAAAAGTGATATATCTTATTTGTCGTATGTCCATCCAGAATCTGAACACATTCGGTGAGTTTATTTTAGTTTAATGGTGAACTAGTGAGTCGTCGTAGACCCAACAAAATGGCAGCTGGATTGTTTGTATTTTCAGTTACGTGTAACAGGATAGTTTTCGTTGCTCCAACGTAAAAAGTGACGTTCCACGTATTTGTAAAAAGTGAAATTTGGGGTACGACCCCAGTGTTCGAAACCTTACTTTATTTCACTACAAATGGGTTATTGCGCCTCAAAATAAATTGCTTTGGATTTAGTAAGGCCATTGGCCTATTTCTGTATATATTTTATATGCTAATGTTTTGTTGCGTGTAGAATACGTGCCCGTCATACCGAAATGGGCCAGTAAATTTCGTACTGCTCACTTAAACGTTTGAAAGGAGGTACATGTCGGTATTCCGCATTCCAAGGACGCCGTTACTTGTATTGATGTAGCCAGTAGCTGCCATTGCGTAGTCCTGCTGGATGCGTTTGTATGGTATGATATGTGTAGTGCATATAATGTACGTAACATATAGAGAGATTGATTGCCCCCATATAAAGCACCGTTCGCTGTGAAACTTGTCCGCACGTAACTGCAGTTGATTAAATTTAGAATAGGGCGGTGGCAGTGTATTTAGTTCGTTGTTGCATCATGGTGTATTGGGAATATTTAGGAACAGCGCTAGAATACTATCGCTTTCCCCTGAGGATAAACGGGCAGGATGTGAAGTAGGTCACCATCCTCCTGTCTAGTGCCGACGTTACGAATGTTTGAAGCGTTCCCCCACCACATACTTCGTGTACCTTAGTGACGTGGTGCTTCGTTAAATGCAGGAACAGCTTTACCGTTTACGGCATAATGTAAAATCGTAATTGTCATGTGTCTACTGCCCTAGAACTTTAGTGGTTAGCTGACCACTCTTTGTAAGGAACTTGTGATGGTACCATTACGAAGGTGGCAATCCCAGCCCGTGAAATGCCGGAACAGAACATACTATGTGCACATTCGACCGATTTGAGAAGGTTACCAGAGAAACGTGCAAACATTGTTTCTGAAACGTGTGTAAGCGATGTACTGTCCTTAAATTCCGAATATTTTAAAATTGTGTGTAGTGCCTAATTATGAAAGTATGGAAGAAAATGTGTTTTAAATGCCATACAGAACTGCTGTGTACAAATGTGAAATGGAAAGGTGCAGAAAAAGTGATAAAAAGTTGCGATACAAGTGTGTGATGAGCTAACCTAAATGCAGAAGAGTGGAAGAATTATGAATCTTATATGGCCTCGAAGTGGTGATGAGGTTCAACTCTAGTGACATCACAGGCCTCAGTGGCTTGTTTGTGGAAACTATTCTGGATTTGAACTAAAGTTTTTTGTAGCAGATATGTAACAATAATTGCTTTGAAGATTTCCACACACAACACACAGGAAGTTCAGAATCAGTAACCAGCTATTTCCACCCTTCCCCCCTAACCAAGTATCATCCTTATGTTACACCTGCCACATTTATTAAATAATTTGAAAATTGCATGCAAGTGATGGAAGAGTATGAGAAAGAAGTGTAGTACATGATTAACCCAATTTAAAGTCATAGTAACATCCACATAATGTGGGCCAGGATAGCTCAATCAGTATACTGACTCGCTACAGTCTGGATGGTACAGGGATCAAATCCTGGTGGGTTGAAATTTTCTGCACTGGTCCAGACCAGCCATAGGGCACGCCCGCAACCCACCCACCTATACAGTGGGTACTGGGTCTTCCCTGGGAGGGGTCTTCCGGCTGGGGCGTGGCATTGACCACCCATCCCCATACAGTGCCGAGGTTAAAGAAAGAGTATAGCTATACCTCTACTCCACCTCTGGGCCTTCGTGGCCTGTTATAGGGTGAACTTTACCTTTTCCACATATTGTGACCCAACATGCCACTAAGGTATATCTAGGTATGTGCATGAACTAAAAAGGTATTAATAAATTAGGTTTGTGTATAAGTTTGTGTCATAATCTGCTATGATTTTTCTTTTCTTTTTCTTTGCACCTGTTGTCTCCAGTTAATCCTATAATTTTTATGTAAATTTGATACTGAATTTGTAATTTTTCTAGATTTCCATTGTTTTATTTATGGTCTGACAGTATGTATTCTGCACTTGTACTAGATTTTGTTTTTGATGCCAACAGTACTATTTAATCTGCTTCTGTGATGATTTGGGTGTTATTTCCCTGTACCAGCACAATTTTTTAGATTTTGTAAATGTTGTGTGTAGTATGTCCTTTACTCATGGAGGTCTGAATGTGTGACTTAAGATAGTTTTTCATATATATGTGTGTGTGTGTGTGTGTGATGTGATGCATACTGGATAAACATATTCACCCGATCCAGTATTGGTTCATTGATGTTCAGCATAAATACTTTTTCATCTGTGGGATTTAGTGACATCTTACCTTGATCCCTGTGTTGGTTATATATTACTAATTTCTGTCCTGCATATTTATCGGTCTCCCCCCCCCCAGCATATCCTCATATGGAACATGGTGCATTTTAAGCTACTGTTATTTTGTGTCTTTCAACAGCTTTCTGTAATGGAACCTCATTCCTGCTATGGAATGAAATGTAAAACTGACAGTGGTCAGGAGTTCGGGAAGAACACTTCTAAAACAAATTTTCCATCGTGTCATGTGATTCCTTATGTACATAATCAGTAATTTCCTTTATACGGAATGTTCATTTTGTGTTTGGCACACAACGTGTTTTGTTGCTGGTAAATACCATAGCAACATGTGGTCAGTACTCGGTGCCAAGTCCTTTAAGGAAAGCTTGTCAAAGAGTTGTGGTCGCATTCACATTCTTGCACAGTGGTGTTTGTATTTGTAACTAAACAATTTTTGCTCCTAAATGTTTTATCTTCATCATCATCATGTTTCTTAAGGGTTAGGTGTAATTCCTGTTCCTTGATCCTTAAGATGAAATTGGTCCCTCCATCTCTTTCTCGGTCCTATGTTCCTTTGTCCTTTTGGTTTATATTATAGTGCTTGTTTTGGTAGGCTGTTTGTGTCCATCCTCTGTACATGTTGTAGCCACTTTTTCTGTAAATGTTATATTCGTACATAATATTGGGCATCATCAGTACTGTCTCTGTTCTTCTATACCACACTATACTGACGGCATGCACTGGTGTTACTCCAGCTTTGATAATTAAAAACAAATAAAATGTGTTATTTTTTATTTTTAGTTCTGATGGAAGAACTAAAAAGCCTTTATAGTTTTTGGGCAAGGCATCCCCATTGTGTTTAAATATACTAGTGAATGAAACAAATGTAAATTAAGTCTCAGCACAACACACAAAGTTGTGTTTAGACTTAATTTACATTTGTTTTACAATTACAAAATGGATACATTGAGAAAACTGTTAATTTAATAGGGCTGGAGATGAAAGTGTATGTGTATAATTCTGTAGTAGGGTGGTGTCAGTAGTATAGTAAAAACTGGTCATAATACATGTGTTCTGATGCAGCCACCAATATTCAACTTACCACATAGATTGTGCCTCCATCACACAGCTGAAAGGATTAGTGGAGTATAGCGTTCCAGAAACAACCTTAAATGTACTAGCTATTTATCAGAATCTACTTGCTGGCATTTAGATCAAGATTAATTTGCAAGAGGTCATCCTGTTGTGTAAAGATTCAATATAACCACTTTTTATTACGTGATTCAGTCAATACAACCATATAAATTAGTAACATAGGTTACAGGTATGCTATTAATTTTTATGGTTGTGTTGACTGAATCACATAATGAAAAGTGGTTATTTAGATCAAGGCTAAAAATGTACTCTCAACTTGTATCTGCTAACTCGCCTATGGGCAATGTGCAAGATAATTCTGGAACATAGGCTGAGAGTAACGGCTCCTCTGTAGGAAAAGTGGTAACTGTATGTACCTTAACTATTATTATTCTTGCTGAGAAAGCGCAAGCATAATTCTGGAACCCCGGCTGAATTACAGGTGCCCCGTATGAAAAGTGGTAACCGTGAACTCTAACACTACTGCTTTGGGCAAGCATAATTCTGGCAGAGAGTAGAGGCCCTGCTGTTTGAAACTTGGCAACTTGTGAACTCTTAACTATGCTTCTGCTTACAAGTGTGCTGTGACATAAAATTAATCTAACAAGTATGTCTGAATTTAACATAGAATGTATTAAATGTGATGGCCTAATAGTTGGCATAACTAACCTTTAATTACTTTGTTCATCCAACATATTTTGGCTATACATAAGCAGTTATTGGGCTAAACATTCTCTTATTTAAAAACAGTAGCAGTTTTACAGTGCCAGCTGCCCTCTAATATCTAGTTTTACAGGTCGATCTGTGTGAATTAGAAGGATAAGCATGTGTATCTTGAAAGTTACGAAATGCTAGTATTTTGTACTAGTCATGTACCTGCCATGTGATCACGCCACCATAACCACATCACTGCCTGTTTAATTACCACCCTGTGGGCTATTAATTCCGTACACCAATGGTTATTATGTTATTAGATTTAAAACTTACTTGAACATCCACGTTTTTTGCTGCAGAAGATTGAAACACATAACGTGAAACAGGAACTTGTGTTTCGCTTTAGTTCAGTAACATATTACAGCATATTTCATAAATATGCAATCATCTAACAGCTTGTCCTTGATACTGCTTATTTCTACCATAAACCATCCTGATTTGGTTGTTCCCTCTTGTAGGCACCGTATAAAGGTGGCAATGTCCAAAAACAGAGTCAGGCAAATAATACCCACGTGGTCAAACAATTGGGCTGGTGATCTTGTTGAAGGCAGAAATTTCAGGTAGTTGGTATTCACATACTATTGCATATCCTGTTTCAAGCATTAATCTTATATGTGAGCATGCAGCCCTGTGTGTGTGTGGTGTTGGTTTTTGTGCTTGCCTGTTTCTTCTGCGTTAGCACATAACTGTCAGAAAACACACCGGTAATCACATGAGCCTTGCTTCATTCTCATCTCTTCTGCCTCAGTGCATACCTCACAGAGTACAGTGACTCACATGTAGTTACATAGGGCGATATCCTCTGTGTTATTGCAGCATTACACTGTTTTACAACATCCATGATCGAGCATTGTGCCAGCTGTATAAGGTAGACCATTTTGAATTGCATAGTTATATAGGTACAGCACAGTTGGTTAAATAGATTTCTACATCGAACTTTTTACAGTTGGGTGATTGTGTTAATTTTTCTTTCCAGACCCCTTTGCTGATGCAATCAAGGGTGCAGATGATGATGTCCAAGACGGTCTCGTGCATATAAGAATTCAGCAACGCAATGGTCGAAAGACTTTAACTACTGTACAGGGCCTGTCATCTGAGTATGACTTGAAGAAAATTGTTCGAGCATGTAAAAAGGTTAGAATAAAATGTTCAGTAACTTGCACACATTAGAGCCTGGTTTTCTCTTCTCAGGTTTGCCAGGTGTCGGAGTTGTGCTATAGAAAGTTTCTGTGGTGATGTCTTTTGTGTAAGTTTACCACTAAAGACTACCAGAGATAACACATTTTGAGATTCTCAAAACAGTTTGCACTATCGTGACAATTTAGTCAAGCCTTCTTAGCAAGCATTATCAAGTGAAATATCACCAGACTTGTTCCCAAATTCCTATTTTGTATGTAGTATTTCTAGCACAAACAAGTTCTTAAATTAAAGTGTGCAGACCAAACCAAAAGTCACTGAATTGTGTGTGTTAGAATGCAAGCAGAATTGTTCTTATTGTAGAACACAGTGACCAATTGTAATCACTTTGATCACATAGATGGTTGTTGTAGGATTAGTAAGTTAATATTAAAATTTGTTTCCAGTGACAAATTAGTGTTGGTTGGATGCGCATAATGGAGATGTTGGTCGTAGTGAATGGAACCCAATTTGTGATGCGACTGAATATTTATCTTGGTGCTCTAAGGAGTTACATCGTAACACGTCCATCTGTTTTGCGTGGGTTAATTTTGCCGGAAGTCACTGTAGTTTTTGGTATTTCTTATTTTAGGAGTTTGCCTGCAATGGCACTGTGATTGAACATCCCGAGTACGGTGAAGTGCTTCAACTCCAGGGTGACCAGAGGGAGAACATCTGCCAGTGGCTAACCAAGGCTGGCCTCGCTAAGCCTGAGCAACTCAAAGTTCATGGTTTTTAAAAAAAAACCTTATCGCACAAATGATCCTCCCTACACACTAAATTTACTGCAACCAGCGAATCTCAAAGGTGTATACTGTATCTGTTGTGGGACACTTGACATATGGTAATTGTTGAATTTAGGCACATCAGCACTACTGTTTTGTCACTTTTTTAAGCTAGCAATAACTATATATCTGTCCTTTAACCTGTTTCACTCTATAGATATAGGCAGTTCAGTCCCAGCCTGTTTGTCCTACAGCTAGAGGCAATGTGCGTACTTTGTGTGAGATAGCATGTATCTGAGGGCTGTTGATGATTTCAGAGAAATGTGTCAGCCAGCTAGGAGGAAAATGTGTTAACAGTGAATTTTTTTAATTTAATTGGGAATGATGTATGCAGTTTTGTAATTAAGAACTATTTTTGTATAAGAGAAATCTTTTGAAGCTTGACTGTCTTGACTTTTGGTTGTTCCTTGTTTTAGGCCTTTGGCATTTTGCTTAACATTTAGTTTCTGTATGTTCTTGACTTGGTATAACAGCACTGCATACGGATGATTCAAATCTCCAACTTCTACAGTTTGATATTTCGTGCCTTTAGGGGGGATCATGCAGGTATGAGTTGCAGTTTCAGATGATGCTTCGGTATGACTATTGAGCTTCACGGAATTTTGGAATCATCTTTTCTGAATGTATTTTTCATTTAGTTTGTAATACGTTTCTTTTGTTTTTACAGCTACTAGTTAACGTAATTCAGTTATAAAATTCACATATTTTGATGTTTCGTGAAGTGGAATAAAAGTTTGATTAGTCTGGTTCCAGTGTGTAATTGTTTTGTTCAAATAAAAATTAACCAACATGTGTGCCATTAACATTGTGTGCCCCAATCCTTTGGCAGAACAGTGTGTGTTGATATACACAGTGATACAGTAGTGGATGCATGTCTACTGAAATGATACATTGTTCTATTCTGCAGTTACTTGATTCAGAGAGTCTTTGTGATCTGTTACTGTAGCTATTTTGGGTGAAGTGTAGTTCACTGAAAACTTACCTGTTCTACTGAGCAGGTTGATTTTGGTGATGTAAAGGTAAAATATTCCCATTAGAGGCCTGGACAGGCCCAAAGGGTTCCAGGAAGTTAAGGTTCCCAGATTTCGTGACAACGGCACAGGATGGTGGTAGATTGTCAGCCTTATGCACCGGCCGCCTTTACCCCCAGGAAATGCTCCTGGTACTCATTTCTGTTAGAGGCTGAGTCGACCCCAGGGCCATAGTGCGATTGGAAGGATTTTATGTCAATGGAAAATTCCAGTGACATCAGCTGGGATCAGCGACCATATGGTTTGTAGCACAGCACGATTTTGGTGATGTAGTGTTTGTAATATGTCCTTGCAGTCTAATCATATCAAAATGAAGGAAGTTAAAGGAGTGGCCTTGACACATTACTTGAATGGGGGTACAAATGGTTGCAGATATTTGTGAGGAAATCTATTAGAAATTTCCAGCTTCAGAGATTCTTTAAGTGATATAGACGAATTAAACCGGTTGAGTGGTTGTACCAGCAGAATTGTCCAGCTGGCTAGATACAAAATAGAGCATATGCCGTATTTGTCGTGAAAGACAGCTTCTGTAAATAATTTATGCAAGATTAGAGGTCCAGTGGTGTTGATGGAGGTTAAAAAATAATTTAAGTTTGACCATTCTTGCAACTTTGAAAGAATTTTGATACAGGCTTTGGTCTTAATATCATTGTAGACGTGAAGGGATTACACTTTAATTTATGTGATGAGTTGCACTGATAGGTTATAGCCTTATCCTGTAATACACTTACTGTCATCTTTGAAATATATTTTTGCCTTTTATTCATAGATAGAAGGGAAGTTGTCTTTGTATATCAACCAGCTTGCATCAGCTCTTTACAGTCGCATTGTTGCTTTGTTTTTGTCCTTTTGCTTCAATAAAATGGCACAAGTGAGCTGTGTGCAGTTCTCTGAAAGAGTAGCTTCACTCATAATTGCCCTGCCGTAGGTTGTGGGTGGGAAGCCATAGTCCCTTGCTACTTCAAGATCAGCTTATGCCATGCACATCACACAAGTCTGTGTTATAGAAAAAGAAGGGCTTTGAAGAACAAATTGCTGTACATACACATTGGTAGACTTTTAGGTAAATCCGTCAACACTGGTTGTTGATCGTGAAGCATAGATGAGAACCCAGTCCATTGTCATAAAGACATTAATGAGCAAGAGTTCAGAAGTGTTTGCATCTTGAACGTATGTATGTGTGCTGAAGAGTAGTGAGAAAGTTGCATACTGTGTGTTATCAAACAACAAACAACACATGAAAGGGATGCATGTCTGCATTGAATGTAAATGGGTGAATCCAGAGGATAGAGAAATGCTGCTTTGCTGGTTAAAATTGTAATTAGTAGTAGTGTATAGCAGTTCCATTCTGTTAACAAAATTCTGGCTTCTGTTTTGATTGCTAAGGAATGCCCATGTGTGAACTGCCAGAGTCCAAACTTCAAATGAATGTGTTAAGCCAAGCTATTGTGTTCATGCATTATGTAGCACTGTTGTGTAACAGGCTTCAAGGCAGCAGTCAGCGCTACCCATGCATCACTTGGCTTTGCAACCTTGACTTCTGTCAAATGAAATTGGCATTGTTAGTGTGTATTCAGTGAAATATGATGTGTATAAGAACATATCAGTGGGTAGCTGTCTGTGAAATAATAATGTGAAGGAAGATTACAAAATACACAGTATAGAACATGGTTTCCCAATCCTTTTTTTCCTTGGAGGAGCCCTTAAAATAATTTGTCAGATCCAAAGGAACACATTCTTATGAAAACACAACAGTAGAAGTTTATAGTGGGGAGTGCAATTCAGTTACTGCTAAATTGCTGTCAAGAAAATGTGTAAAGAATGCAAGAATTTCAGTCAATTGGAATGTTTTCTTTTGGGGCCCAGCTTTTTCGTGTTCAAGGTGTTTAAATGCAGATAAATATCTACTAAGACTAGTTTCAGCAGGTGTTTTGTATCATCAAGAAAGTCTGGCTGTTATTACCCATGAAGAAAAGCTGTAGTTCATCTCTCATTTCCAATACCCTTGTTAAAAATCCTGTTTGGGAAACACTGGTCTAAAGCATGAAGTGTGTGTGGAGGTTATGTCACTAAGAAAAATGATTTGGAGTTTCTTAAGTGTTTATTCTGTATCTGAAGGCCAGATCACATAATCACCAACTGTTGTGCTTGGTCTTGTTGGTATAGAAGGAAATTTTTGTCAGTTGGAAAGGTGACTTGCACGCTGATAACCGTGTCTCTCTGTGCTAGCTGGGGGGGGGGCTGTGTGTTCTAGTAGACACTTATATGAAAAAATCAGTAGATAGCAGCACCAGGTGGTTGTTATGCTGCTTAGTGAAATTTTTGTATCCATGTAAATTTAGCTATCTTTACAGTTTATTTAGGTGGGGGGGGGGTTATTAATTACCCAGTCTATAATAAGAATGATAGTAGGTAACTCTTCTTGCTGTGGTTGTGGAAGAGTTACAGACACAAAGGCAAGGGTTTTGCAGTGTGTAATGATGGCATAATTTTAAAGAGTGAAGGTTTGCTGGAGAAAATCTTACCAGGTTACTTCAAATACCACAGAAGCCATTATAATGTGACTGATATAGCTCAATCACAGATCAAAGTTTCCCTTTATGTAACCCTGTGGTCTTAAGGTTGCACAGTGTTATCATAATTGAAGCAGAGTAATCATGCTTTTGTGATACAAGCATTCACTGTAGGTGCTGAATATTGACCAAGAAGTTGTGGTGTGTCAACAGGTAAGATGAGTAATTAGTTCAGAAAACCTACTTTGCTTAGTATTGTTCCAGGTATGTTTAATTCTATGAATACTTGATATTGGAAAATCAGTTGGTAACTGGGCAAATATTGGTTGTACCTCAAAATTGTAGAGTATTGCGGGTTTACAGCTTATTACTGTGTACAAATATTGGGGCTAAAGAAGAACGTGAAGGTTTTGTGTAAAAGTAGCACAGCTTTGCATAACGTGCCTCCAAAGTTGATCATAGCCGAAGATGCAGTTCTGGGGGGATGTGACACTTGGCACTGTCGACCCAACGACACAGCATCACACCGCATGAGACTTGCATCTCAAGCAACACCCAAGATCTAATGTGATGATGCCAATTGCAGTGTTCAATCTGCTGTACTATTGTTTGTGTTATTTGGTAGGTTGTGTTGCCCAATTAGTGACCAATGTGCTGTAAGGGGTGATACATATTAAACTCGTAGGAAAGTGTGGGAAGGTTACAGAGAATATGTATACGAATGCATGAAAATAGAAGTGGCAGGTAAATTGATGATATCCGAAATCAATAGCAACAGTAAAAATGATAGGATTAATATTTTCGGCTATTTGTGAAGGGTTTTGACAGCTACAGCTGCATATTCTGTCGTACACGGCACTTGCAAATATAGCGAAGTTTGTGTAAGGTCTCGCGGATTAGTGGCCTGATGAACAACTGGAAAGCGTGTTTTTTAAGGCTGCATAACGAAACGTGTGGAACAGTATGAAAAAACGCGCCATGGGCAGTGTTTGGAGAGCCAACGAAACTGTTGAAAAATAATACTTTTTAGGGGCGTTCGCATGAGTGCGGGAAAGCGCTTGCGTCCGTTTTGCGACCAAAGGAGGGACTTTTATGATATTCGGTAATGGAGATTTAAATGAAACCCTGTCCAGAAAATTCATATTTCATTAAAATCGGACTAAAATATCGGCCTCTCTACGTTACGACGTAAGTGCATTTTATTGTTGCCGCCGACATAAATCGCTCTTCGAGTGATGCATTATCGAGCTGTTAACGATAGTGGAAGAGGTATAAACACTATGGTTACGCGCTCCAGTGTTGCGTTATACGTACATTGCCTGTCTATAAATTTTCTTGTGATTTAATACAAGATAAATTACTGCCTTTACTTCCTGATGTACCGCCGTACATTATTACTGCTTGTCGTTATTTATCTGGACCCATCTGCCTTATTGCAGTTCAGTTGTCAGTTTTATCTACAGTTCAATACATTAGGCTTCGTAGATGTGCAAGGCTCGTATTCCGTTTTTTTTGGAATATAGTGTGTTCCGATGCAATCCGACTGACATTCCCTTGCCCTTTTGGAACCACAATTGCCTTCCAGTCCCGACACAAGGTAACGCGCCATGAAATAGGGCGTCAAAGCGAGGCTGTGTCAACGCATTCCTTTCTTACATACACACTACAGGAAGCCATCGAAAAATGTCGCTTTTCTGGTTCACATTCGGTCCAGGTGCTTTAGGATGATACTTCAGTAATGCTACTGGGTTTGTCGTCGCGGCTGCTCGCAGTGTGTCGCTGCTTGCTACCATTACAATGTCTGCGAATTTCTCTGTCTCGTACCTGCTGTATTGTTTCAGCCAAATGAAGATTCATTTGCGGAGAGGCTGACGTATAACGTAAATCATGCAATTTTATCTTGAACCGAAAAACAAGGATTATACCAGACCACCAGTTCGGCTTCAGGCAGAAACACTCTACTATTGAGCAAATCCACCGTATAGCTAATGTAATAGATAAAGCACTGAATAATAAATATTGTACAGCAGCATTGCTAGACGTCAGTCAAGCCTTCGATAAAGTGTGGCATTAAGGACTAATATACAACATAAAAACACTATTTTCAGACAGTATATGCAAAATCCTGAAATCGTACCTGGAAAATAGATACTTTCTGCTAAAATACAGATAGGAATATATACCCCTTCACCCGGTGCTATCTGGCGTGCCACAGGGCAGTGTGTTGGGCCCACTTCTCTATCTGCTTTACACAGCTGACTTACCTACTACGGCTGACAGCACGACCGCCACTTTAAGGGACGACATTGCCGTCCTAACTACACACGAAGATCCAGCTCTAGCAACACGCAGACTACAAACACATTTAAACAAAATCCAATTATGGTTTTAAAAATGGCGTATGAAAGCAAATGAAACGAAATCCAAGTTACTTTTACCCTAAAAAAGAGCACGTGTCCCCCTGCCCACCTAAACAACAAACAACTGACCCAAACTGATGACGTAAAGTACCTGGATATACACCTAGACCGAAAACTCACCTTGCGTAAACACGTATCTACAAAGAGAAAACAACTGGCCCTAAAAACTCCGCAAATTGTACTGGGTCATTGGCCGAAAATTGCAGTTATCACTGGAAAACAAGCTGCTGGTATACAAAGCACTCCTGAAATCTATCTGGACCTATGGTGTACAATTGTGGGGATCAGCATCAAACTCTAATATAGAAATCCTGGAAATATTCCAGTCGAAAGTGTTACGGATAATTACGGACGCACCGTGGTGTGTGCCGAATGAGGTGATAATACGTGACTTACAAGTGTTGTCGGTTAGACAAGAAGTACAAAACTACAGTGTCACCTACCGACAAAGGCTTAACGATCACCCAAACAGCTTGGCTAAATCTCTATTTCGAAGACCAAATTATAATTGTAGGCTTTAGCGGTATTACCCTGCAGATCTAGCAACTAGATTTAACTGATACTCTACAACGCCCCCACAGGCCATACCCAATCATTTGTGATTGAGCCTAAATAGGAGGTGTGTCACTGGATGTATTTCCTACGTGCCATTAATAGTGACTGTCAACACGATTGCTTAATTTCTTCGGACAGATTGCAACATTATGGGAGATAAAATAAAATGAAATAAAATCTTGAACAGAATCTTCAAGGAGTTTACTTTATCGGAAAGTACGCTGTATCAATCTTTATCGATGATTTCAGATTGAACCCTCGATAAATATAGCAGTGGATTTTCCGTGACCAGATACCTTGTCCACGTTTACTGTTTTATCGTTATTATTAATGCATGTGATATATTCATATCAGTGCAGTTGAAACATACTGGAGTTCATTTTGTAAATCAAACACTTCTTACGGGGCATAGCTAATATGTAGTGTGGTCACAGAACGGCCTCGAGGAAGCAATGACCCAGTCAATCCAGAACTTCTTCCAGTCATATCGAATAGACCTATGGGATAGTATGGGGTCGAGGAGGCTGGACCGGACAAGGAGAAAGCACAACAAAAGCGGAAAGCTGCGAAGGAAATTCCTCTTTGTATGACACTGTCAGACTGATGCAACGTCTAAACCCCAATCTCAGTAGCCTCCAGTCAGCGTGACAGAAAATGGGAAGAAAGGATTTTGACAGACGCGTTTGGCTTATTTAAAGGTAACATCTTCGTAATGCCACTTGTGAGAAGAAACAGAAAAAAATGAGAGGATTGGAAAAGCGTGCTCTAATTTAGAGTTTTCCAAGTGGCGTAACGATTTTCCTACTTGAGGAGCCTGGATGTCAGTTCATTACTGCAAAGTTGACGAGTCACACAAAGAACTATGTAGCAGAGTCATAATTATCGTCCTGTTATAAAAGTCAGTATCCGGAAGGTCCTGCGACCGGCCACCTCAACACAGATTTATCTTCATTTTCCTGCGTCTATAAGCGAATGCTAAGATTGTTCCCAAGACTCCAAGTTGTTACTGCATGCTTCTCATGTAGTCTTTCCGACTTAAATTTCTTATATCCGTATTTCATATTTGTGCACTTGCATGTTAACCACTGCCACCGGGCAACAGCCCATTTGCAGTTAAATATATTATTATTATTATTATTATTATTATTATATACATGCCTAGAATGATACAGGATGAGTCTACCGAAATTAGGGACTGTATTCATCGAGTAATTTTGAGTTAAATAATTTAACATGGGCCCATTTCGGAAAGTTGACGGGGTCATGCCAGTTTGAAAATAAGATAAAACACGCTAGAAACGAGGGCTTTTTAATTAAAATTTTTATGATCAATTGAACCCAAAACCAAGATAAGTGTTATTTAACAAAGAAGCATGTTACAAAAGCTGTTAAACTGAAGTGCCTCTTCTCGTACAAAATGTTGCCTTATTAAAGTAAGAGCCCCCCCCCCCCTGTCCACTTTCAAGTATGTTGCATTATCTTAAGCGCAGGTGCCGGGCTAGCGTATTTGGTATAAAGACTAGGCTACGGAGTGGAAGATCCGGGGTTCGAATCCGGCAGGGACTAGAGATACGTCTTCTTCCAACAGACCCACGCAGCCTCTACTCCAATGGGAACCGGGGTTCTTTCCGGGAAGTAAAGCGGCTGGGCCATGATGTTGACCACTCACCTCCATCTAGTGCCGTGTTTATGACTGGAGCTGTACCTCCATTGCCCCTATATGCCTTCAAGGCGTGGATAGGCAAAACTTCACGTTTTGCTTTTCTTCTATCGCAGACTGAACAATCCAGTCATTGGTTTTGCCAAGTACACATGCCTGGATGGCAAGTACGCCTTGATTGGAACTCCATAGATACTTGTCTTATGGGGACATGAAGGAACTAGTGCAGGAAAAAGTCACAAACTAAATTTCTCTTTCGAATTCCGGACGCTGCAGATAACGTGTGAAACAATCCTGATAGGTGTAGCTTGGCTAATAGCATTGGGGTGGGGGACTGACCATGGGTATTAGGATGCCTGTATTCTGCGTCGTGTAAAACGCAGGTTTTTCTTTCATTTTTGTCTTTACTCTGCCAAAATAATCGTTCAGAAAATATTTATATTCTTTATTTGCCACTCTTCAAGCAGTAGCCAGAAGACTATTCTTAGGCAGAAAAAAATTGGAGGGGAATTCGTACCCCCTTGCACTCCCCAAGTTAGACCTATGACAGTCCTCCTATTCTTGAAAATACATATAACAAGTTACACTGCTAAAAGCTCTTGTTTTCGTTTTAATTGAAATTTGTGTGTGAAATATTTTAATAAAGGCCCTGCTTTCAAACATCCATAATATGTTCCTAACTGGATCCATGTCAACAGAAGCACTCGATTAATGTGTCATACTCGTGAGGTTAGGCAGATATCCTCCTTACCTGTGCTCACAATATCGAAAAGCCAGGAAATAAACGTATAATGTAGCGAGATGCAGATGTCGCGTTGTAAGCCAACTTTTACCTGTGATGAATCCATTTCTTTCTAGAAATTTCCTTAAGTTCAATTTGACCTAAATGTAAATCTGATATAATTCGTCCGACAAAGTTTAGTTTGCCGGCACAGTGCCATATTTAACGGAAACGAAGGTGAAACATGAGAGATAACGAGCAGACTATTCGCCTATTTCTGTTTACTTCGTGCGAAGATAATGTTGCAACTCCCTTTGCAAATTTAAAATAAATAAATATATATGTATATATTCCCCGAAACAGGTTCCCAGGCTTTGCCAGCTTCTGTTACAAAAGAATGTAACGTGATAGTAAGCATAGGTGGAAGTACGGTGACAGGAGTAAACCGAAGCGTTCGGAGAACATGCGCCAGTGCGACGTTGCCCACCACAAATCCCACATGGACTGTGCTGGACTTGAACCCGGTCTGCCGCGGTGACAGGCATCCGAATAACCATGTATTCTGTACATACAAAAATTCATTTTGTAGCTCACAGAGAACGCAGTGTGCTTCCATTAAAAAGGAACGCCATTCGGTGAATGCTGTATAGGGAAATATGGGTTGTTGATCGTAAGAAGCATTCGGAGGACATGTCGTGTGGGCGAAGTACTGAGTTCAGTGTCAGAACCCGCGTCACATAAGAGTAAAATGTGCAGTTTTTCGGCAGACCACATGCTACGGGTTGGACAGCAATTATGTTGCTAGATTAACCTACTCGTACTGCGATTCCTTGCACCTTCCGGTTTTCTGTCGTGCACAACAGCAACAAATACGCCGACAGCAACCTAGCCCTACCGACTGAGGTGATTGCCGCCACATCACGAGATACCACGCAGCCACCGCGCCGGCGTCCTCGTCCGTAGCTGGAGGGGGTCGTGACGAGCAGCTGGGCTAACGTTGCTGTCGTCGTGTGCGGCTGGCGAAGTGCCTGGACTCAACAGGTCGGCATGGTCAGCAGAGCCAGTCACTACGCAGATGCTCCAACGGAGAAACCGCGGGCAACTTCCACCACCTCACAAAGCGGTGGTCTCCGATCCACTAACGGCTTGTCTGGACGCCAATGGCACATACATCTGTACTGCCTACAATCCACGCTGCTACATCATACAGAAGGTGAGGTTAGGAGTGGAAGACAAGTTGCCATATGTGATCGGAACAGTGTTGTTTACAGCCTTTTCTGCACAGTGCCAGTGCTTGACATTGTCGTGTACCTCATAAGCGGCTACGTGTGAGGTTCGCCCGTCCTTCTGTTGTGAGGTCAGGTCATGATATACACAGAAACTTTCCTTTCCTCCCCCCCTTTTGTATTATTTGTTGGTCCGTTCGCGCCATCTTGGATCGATACCAACTTGAACCGGGCGGCGCGCGCGAGACGTCAAAAGTAACACGTGGGATGGGAGCGCCCGTGCCATATGGTAGCAAGAGTTGCATTACATAGCGTTAAATCGCTTTGCCACACCTCGCCACAACACGTATTTCTCTTAATTACTAATAACAATTGTGTACGGTACAACCACATGCTACGTGTAGGTCAATTCGTGTGTAGGTCGATCTGATTAAAGCAAAATTCCTTTGCACAAAATGTGCACTACAGATTAGGAACTAGATGTATGTTTCTGGATATCTAGGCAGACTGCGCTTTTCTTTTACACCCACGGGTCGACAACCGTCGTTTTGTTGCGGGTGGCAATTCTCGAGGGAAAAGCGGTCAACGAAGCCGAGCATTAAACCTTCGTTTTCAAAACCGAGATTAATAATGCGTGGGACCTAACTTCCACTGTCCCCTTAGTCTTTCATGTTGCAGTACGTAAGCACATTATCTTTATACGTTTATTATCATTATGTTATTTTGCATGGAAACCCGGAAGGCACCGTGCGAAATCGAAACTCTTAGATGAGACGGGAAGATGGCGAGGGTGACGGCTGGATTCATCTGGCTCAGGATGGGCTGTTGTAAACACGGTAATGAACGTTCTATTTTGAAGGTGCGGGGATTTTGCTAGATGCAGGACTACTTGTTTCTCGAGAAAGAGTGTTACTGTTGCCATTATTAGTGGACTATTTTACCACGGTGCCAGAATATCTGATTACACACCGTTGAATGGTAGAATGTCGATTTAACGAACGATGAACTGGAAAACAATTGGTAGGGAGCCGTCGTTATTTAATTGAGGTACTGAATGGCAATCGGGAGACCGCGGTAGCACAGTGGTTAATGTGCTGTGCTACAAATCGGAAGGTCGCTGGTTCGATCCCAGCTGGTGTCGGTGGATTTTTCATTCCGATCGCACTATGGGCCTGGGGTCGACTCAGCCTCTAACAGAAATGAGTACCAGGAGTATTTCCTGGGGGTAAAGGCGGCCGGTGCGTAAGGCTGGTAACCTTACCACCATCCTGTGCCGTTGTCACGAAATCGGGGAAACTTAACTTCCTAAGATCCCTCTGGGCCTGTCCAGGCTTGTAATGGGACTGCTCTACCTTTATCTTTTACTAAATGGCAATCGCCCGGAGGGACTGAGGAATGCTGTGAAGAGACCTGACCTCACACTAGGAGGTGTTCTGGCCCAGATTCCCAACAGGCGCATTCTGAATAGGATTGCTACGTCTTCGGTTTTGAACTGAACGGCCCGATATTTGTGTTCTGTGTCTGGGGGGGGGTCCAGAATATACCTAACACACATACATATATAGCATGTACATTTGTCTGGTCGGCAGAATTTTATGACTTGTGTCCTGTGTCTTTGTTGAAACCATCTGGAAACTTGATCCATATGTCACAAACTGGTACAGGAGGCGCACAGTATGACAGGGCAAGTATTGTATAGGAAATGCATCCATAACGATACGTTATAAAAGAAAATAAAATAGCTACAATTATGTGTAGTTTGTTCGTTATTCATTTCTTTGTTCAGTTATTGCTGTGCATTCGCGTGTGGTCAGCAGCGGTTCGATGTAGGTGGTGTGAAGGTTGCACTCCTAGGAATTATGGTTTCGTTATCCCAGACTTTCTTGTCACCAAATATTCACAAATAGCCGGATAATCTGCATCGGGCATGGTGTTCGTGTGGGACTCATGTCAGTGACGCCTGCAGGCCACGTACGTCAGTGAAACACAATGAGTGAATTAGAGGAAAGGCGTAACATCACACAAACTGTGGTGTGTCGTCAGTTACGTGGACAAGTAACCACTATTTCCGTAGCTCTCAACTTCTGCATGCATATGAAGCATATGTAAACACTCATTACATAATATATTTAATTATTTCCCGTCGTTATTTTATTTGGTTACGAGACCGCCACGCCAACAAGTGGCCGACGCGGAAAGCGAAAATGTTCGATCCAACGTCGCTAGCTGACGTCACTGTTACATCAGTCCGCGACAGCGTTTGCGGCCAACGTCGTAGTGCTGCCAGTATTCAGACAAAGTGTGTATCGTACCAAAACAGACTGTGTTGTGATGGGGTGGAAATACTGCAACTTGAAACGGTAAGTTGTGTGTTCACGTTGCGTTATTTCTGAGCAGCAGCTTCAAACGTGCTGTACGTCTGTGTAAATATGCGTCGTGAGATTCCAGCGGGTTGGTGACCGTGCAGATTAAGAGCTGTCGTACAGGATGTTGTCTGGAGCCTTCTGGTTGTGTCATTTGAAAGCGGAGAAAGGTGTGTGTGTTTTACATTTATCGGAGATCATCACATTTTCCCTTTCAGTCTGTCGTGGCCGAAAACATACGCGTGCGCTTTGTTCTGTTCGTGTTAAGCTGTCCAAATGAACGAGTACGCCCTCGTTAATATAGGCGCATTTTGAGATACGGAAATTTTTATTTACGTTGTACCCATATGGAGATGGATGGAAGGATGGGTGGTGGTGGTGGTGGTGGTGGTGGTGGTGGTAGTGGTAGTAGTACTGCTGCTGTTGCTGCCACTGCTCTGGTGGTCGTAAATAGGAAACTGAAGGAACGGATGACAGCAGTGAATTACGTGTGATGGTGTAAGTCGGTAGTGTTCTGTATTGACTATGAGAAAAAAATGATCTTCTGTATAAGTGTGTGTGTTCGCTGGACACGCTACCACAGCGGTGTACAAATCCCGGTCGCCAGGTCGGATGGGGACTAAATATTGTACGATGGCACCTAATATTTGTGGGTCCTCAGTGTGGAACTTGCTTCATGTCGCCCTTCTGGCACTTAGAATTTTGAGGTGGCTCCTAGATTTCTGGGAAGCCTGTGCGCCCCTGCTATACCAACAGATGATGATATAAAATAAATTAACGTAGGTGTTATTTGATCATAAGGGACTTGTGTAGGGGCATCAGTGACTTTAAGAAGGGGTACCAGCCTAGACGTAATATAGTGAAGGATGAGAAAGGTGACCTGGTGGCAGACCCCCACAGTATTGTGGCTAGGTGGAGGAACTATTTCTCCCACCTATTCAACGTGCATGGGGTTAAGGACGTTAGGCAGGCAGAAATACACACAGCAGAACCACTAGTAC
>Ga0123355_10004465_pt1 | contig 20350 bp, 11 predicted proteins | sample TergutEmb28metaG_3_FD_89872 | JGI IMG/M metagenome (GOLD analysis project Ga0123355, IMG submission 89872) | Embiratermes neotenicus P1 segment gut microbial communities from Petit-Saut dam, French Guiana - Emb289 P1 | ecosystem: Host-associated > Arthropoda: Insects > Digestive system > Gut ...
ACAGAATAGTCCAGATTCAGACGTCCTTATTGCTTGATTAAGTTTTTCTTGTCTCTCTTTTTCTATGCCCCTGATGAGGGTTCTTTTTTGCGCCTTTGGCCCGGGTGGTTTCATGGTAGGCTGACCGAGCATAAGCCGGAGCCGCGGCAGAAGCCATAGGGGTGGCCCTTCTCATGCGGGTTTTATGTTATAATTGATTCGCAAATACAACTTGAGGAGGTTAATTATGCGATTTGTTTTCACCGGCAAGAACATGACCGTAACCGAAGGTCTCAAAGAGCGTACCATACGCAAGCTGACCCGTCTGGAAAAGCTGCTTCCCGACAATGCCGAGGTGTACGTCACCTACAGCATGAACAAGCATCTTACCAAGATGGAGGTATCCATACCCATGCACAAGCGGATACTCCGGGCAGAGGTTTCGGATACAGATGTAGGCAACTGCATGGATGGGGCCGTGGATATCTTGGAAAGGCAAGTCGTAAAATACAAAACCCGGCTAAGGGACCGCCGCCGCCGCAGTGTGGCCACAAGCGAAGAGCTTTCATTTATAGAAGAGATGGAAGTGCCTCAAGCCGAAACGCCTCAGCAGGAGGTTGTAATCCATCGCACAAAGCGCTTTGCCCTAAAGCCCATGGACGCACAGGAAGCTGTTATGGAAATGGAACTCTTAAACCACGATTTCTATGTGTTCCGCAATAGCTGGACAGACGAAGTAAATGTAGTGTATAAGCGCAACGATGGCGAATATGGCCTAATAGAGCCTCAATAATGATTTATCTGCTGGCAACAAATAACCCCGGCAAGGCAAAAGAGATTAGGCCCATGTTTGAAGCCGCAGGGCTTACTCTTATCTCCTTGGCTGACCTTGGGCTTAAATTCGAGGCAAGGGAAACAAGCCAGACTTTTGGCGGTAATGCGTTGCAGAAGGCTCAGGAGACGGCTTTCTTTCTTAAAAGTCAGGCTAGTGATGGATTGGGGCAAAATAGCACAGATGATTTAGCTGCAAAGTATCGGGATTTTTTATCGCCATTTAATGTAGCGGTATTGGCTGATGACTCTGGCCTGGCTATTGATGCCTTAAATGGTGAGCCGGGGGTGGACTCTGCCCTATTTATGGGCCGGGATACCCCTTATCCTGTAAAATGCCAAGGTATAATAGACAAGCTTGCCCATGTATCAGAGGACAAGCGTACTGCCAGGTTTATATGCTCACTGGTATGCCTAATGCCGGATATGTCCTTGCTAACAGCAGGAGGCACAATAAAGGGCAGCATAGCCCATACCATTACCGGTGGCGGCGGCTTCGGCTATGACCCGATATTTTACTATCCGCCATATAGCAAAACCTTAGCCCAACTGACTAAGGAAGAAAAAAACCGCATCAGCCACAGAGGACATGCGATACAAAAGATGATAGGTCTGATATTAAATGCAAATTTTGGTGATAAGCGACTCCCACGGGAAAACTAACCCAATCCGGCTACTCCTTAACCGTTATGTAAGCAGGGTGCAAACAGTGGTTCACCTGGGGGATAACGCTAGGGATTTATTGCAGTTTCAATCAGAGTACCCTACACTTAACCTTGTGGCAGTTGCGGGCAATTGTGATTTTATTACCAGCGCCCCTAGGGAGCATATTTTAACTATTGGCCAAAAGCGCATTTTGCTGATGCATGGCCATAGCCACGATATAAAAACCAGCTACAACCGGCTCATGTACTACGCACAGGAAAAGGAAGTGGATGCTTGCCTATTTGGGCATACCCACATCCCTGCTGTGTTTAGTCATGAGTCGGTTTTTTTTATGAACCCAGGCAGCACCCGGGAGCCGCGAGGGTCCAGTAGCCCAAGCTATGGATTATTAACTATAGATGACCAAGGCAATATAACAGGAGAAGTGATTGACCTATGAAAACCACCCGCTGGTTAATAAATGAGACAGACGCAGACCTACCCCTGATGTCAAAAGTACTGGGGATAAGCCAGATTACAGCCAATGTAATGGCCAACAGAGGCCTAAGAACCAAGAAAACAGCTCAAAGCTTCCTTACGCCCTCTGGGGATAAAATGCATAATACATTGGAAATGAAAGGCGTGCCGGAGGCCCTAGCATTATTGGCAAGTGCCATCAAGGCCGGGCAAAAAATCATAATTTACGGAGACTACGATGTAGACGGCGTAATGAGTACGGTAATCCTGTATAAGGCTCTCCGCAATGCCGGGGCCAATGTTGATTACTACATACCTCATCGTATAGAGGAGGGGTATGGCCTTAATATAGAGGCAATACAGCGCTTACACGAGGCCGGGGCAGAGGTTTTGCTAACAGTAGACAATGGTATTTCCGCAATAGATGAAATAGCCGCCGCTATTGAATTGGGTATGAAGGTAATAGTGCTGGACCATCATGAGCCAGGGTTTACGGAAGCCGAGCCAGACCATCACGAGCCGGGCATTACGGAAATTGTACAAGGCAACCATGAACCGGGCCTTGGGGAAACCAAAAAAAGCCGAGTTGACATTTTGCCGCCAGCCACCGTTATCATTGACCCAAAGCAAGCGGATTGTCCATATCCATTCAAAGAACTATGTGCCGGCGGGCTTTCATATAAGTTGGCAATGGCTCTTAGCAATTTTATGAATAAGGAGGAAGATGGGGCTCTTGACCATTCAAGCCTTTCAAATAACGAACAAGACGAGCTTTTAGCCCTAGCCGCAATAGCCACCATCTGCGATATAGTAAGCCTCCAAGACGAAAACAGAATAATAGTAAAAGAAGGCTTGGCTCGGCTCAACTCAAATAAACAAATAAACTTAGGCCTAGGCAGCTTAATCTCTAGCCGGGGATATTTAGATAAACCCATAGACACCTTTACAATCGGCTTTGTACTAGGCCCATGCCTAAACGCCACCGGGCGGCTTGGCAGCGCCAGCCAGTCCGTAGAGCTATTATTATCAGAAGCCCCAGAGGAACACTCCCGCCTGGCAGAAGAACTTTGCCAGCTAAACGACGAACGGAAGAAGCTAACCGCCGATTGTGTAGACAGAGCCATTGCAAGCTTAACCGAGCCACTAGACAAAGTGCTGGTAGTAACAGACACCCAGGCCCACGAAAGTGTAGCCGGCATAGTGGCAGGCCGGATAAAAGAAGCCACAGGCCGCCCCACAATTCTACTAACTCAGGGGGATGGCGCAATGAAGGGGTCAGGCCGTTCTATTGAGGGATATAATTTATTCGAGGCGCTATTTGCCCATCGGCATCTTTTTACGCGCTTTGGGGGGCACCCAATGGCAGCAGGGCTAACCTTGCCTTCAGAGAATATTCCACTGCTTCGGGAGGCCCTTAATGCTGATTGCTCATTATCCGAAGATGACTTTACAACGGCCCTTTCCATCGACCGGGAGGTTGAAGCGGCAGATATCACCCTAAAGCTTTCGGAGGAACTGGCAAAGCTGGCCCCATTTGGCAAGGGCAATCGGGAGCCGCTATTTTTAAGCCGCAAATTATATGTAGATAACTGCCGGGTCATTAACGAGAAAAGTACCCTGATATTCACCTTCGGCACTAGGGCAGGTAGGCTTAAAGGCATAGCCTTTGGCTTAAACGAGGCTTATACCGCCGCCGTATCATCAGCCGGGGTTAGGCCCCTTGGGGGATATTTTATGGACGCGGTATACTTAATCGAAACAAATGTTTACAACGGCATAGCCTCTGTTCAGATACGGCTGCGGGATTTTGCTATAGCTGCAAAATGAACAAATGTTTGCACAAAATACAATTATATGGTAGACTCTCATAAAATCAAATTGAAAAAGGAGAGATACCCATGGCAGGTGCTTTAACAGCAAAACAACAACTAATCCTTAATTTCCTCAAAACAGAGATAAAGCAAAACGGCTACCCCCCCACAGTCCGGGAGATTTGCGATGCCGTAGGCCTTAGCTCAACCTCAACCGTACACGCCCACCTAGAAACGTTAGAAAGAAAAGGCTATATTCGCCGCACCGCCACCAAAAACCGCTCAACAGAAATCCTAGAGGAAGACTTCTACGGCAACACAAGGGAGCTTGTAAACGTACCAATTGTAGGCCGCGTAGCAGCAGGCGTACCCATCCTAGCCGACGAAAACATAGAAGACACCTTCCCAATCCCCATAGACTATGTAAAGAATGACACCTGCTACATGCTCCATGTAAAGGGCGATAGCATGATAGAAGAAGGTATCTTTGACGGGGACTTAGTGCTAGTAAAGCAGCAGCAAGATGCCACAGACGGGGACATTGTTATTGCGCTGCTGGAAGACTCCGCCACAGTTAAGACATTTTATCGGGATGGGGAGTTTATACGCCTAGACCCCGCAAACAGGGAATTTAAGCCGATAATTACTAAGGAATGTGATATACTGGGGAAGGTTATTGGGTTGTACAGGAGATATTAGTAAGTTGAGGGGGATGTTTTCATGAACAATGAGGAAAAGATTCTGTCTTTGTTGGAGACTGTAGTAACAAAGCAGCAGGATACGCTTGAGACGGTTGTTTCAGAGGTTGCAAAGCAGCAGGACACGCTTGAAACGGTTGTGTCAGAGGTTGCTAAGCAACAGGTAATGCTTGAAACGGTTGTGTCAGAGGTCGCTAAGCAACAGGTAATGCTTGAAACAGTTGTTTCAGAGGTTTCAAAGCAGCAGACTTTATTGGAAACAGTCATTACAACTCAGCAGGAAATGCAAGAGGATATTAAGCACATCAAAGATGAGCAAGCGGTGATGCAAGAGGACATTAAGCACATCAAAGATGAGCAAGCGGTAATGCAGGAAGATATCCATCACATCAAGGCGGATATCCGTCATATAAAGCGTGAGCAAACGATTATGAAGACGGATATCCACAACATCAAGCGTGAGCAAACCGAAACAAAGAATTTAATTGTAGATATTGCAGAGGGTATCCAAGTAATGAGCAATAAGCAAGCCGAAAAAAACCGCGAGTATGACAAGGAATTTGCAAAGATTAAGGCAATATAAGTTTTAGGTTTTTAACAGCTATGCATTAAAAATAAAACAAGCCGGTGATGACACATTAAATGTCATCACCGGCTATTTTTATGCCTATAACAATTGCAAATAAACCGGGAACCTTTACCAACATTGCACGTTTGAAAAAATGTAATATAATTGTAACATTAAACCCCTTGACAAAACCCAATTGGGCTATATTGCCCCTAAGGAGGAAAGACTATGGCACGTAAAGTTATCCGGTACGCAGTAGGGATTATTATTGTGTTGCTGTGCTTACACTTTGTTCATAACAGAGTTACCAGCTATTTTGCAACAAGGCAGGCAATTCAGCAAACAGATAACCGGCACCAGCTTACCCTTTTGACCAACCATGTATACCATGCCGATGGCAGCTTTAACGGGGCGCTTCAAGTGCGGAATATGCAGGGGCAGCCGGTAGCGGCAGATTTATATGTAAGCCTGTATAACTCGGAGGCAGAGCGGGTATTGTTTGACGGTGAAAATGATTCTGCTGTATTTGCTACCGATTATAGTGGCAACGGGATTATCACCCTTCCCTTACAAAACCTAGGCCATGGACAGAATTTTAACCTACGGATAACAGTTGACTCCGCCCTTGGGACAGAGGTTTTTTACAGAGCTATAAGCCTTGTTCAACCAGAGGAAGGCCAAAACCTGATTATTCATTTTGATAAGGGGCTATATAAGCCTGGGGATGATGTACTGTTTCGCATACTTGCGGTTAACCGGGACGCACGGCCTCTTGCTGGTGGGCATTACACCATCTCAATTTTTGACGGCAATGACAACCGGGTTTTTGTAGAGGAAGCCCAGGCCTCTGACTTTGGAATCATGAGTGGGCGGTTCCGCCTAGCCGATGAGGTAAATAGTGGTTTCTATCGGCTTACGGTAGAGCGGGGTGGCTCGCTACAGGCTCAGACATTTTTTGAGGTAAGCCCCTACGTGCTTCCCCAATTTGAGATAAACCTGGAAACGGACCATGCCCAGTACAATGTCGGCGATACAATTTACCTAACTGGCTATGCAAGATATTTCTTTGACGAGCCGGTAAACCAGGGGACAGTAAGCATTAGCATCAACGGCCAGCCGGTGATGATAGAAGAGCCCCTTGGGGAAAATGGAGAGTTCTCCCTTTCCTATACCACACAAACCGCCAGGGTTTACAGCATTTTTGTAGAGGTCATAGATAACTCTAATTTTAGGGTTGAGGAGACTTTAAATATCCGGGTTGCAGAGGGGCTTTTTGAAATTGACATAATGCCAGAGCATGGGTTCCTGGTGCGGGACATGCCAAATAGGGTCTATGTTTTTACAACAAGGGCAGACGGTTCCCCTCTTAAGACCAATATCCAGGTGACAGGGCGCACCTTTAGCCGTCAGGTTGTAACGGATGATAATGGTATTGGTGTGTTTTATGTTGATGACGCAATAAGCTGGAATCATATATATTTGCGAGCTATGGACATGGATGGCAATATTGTTTCAAGGAATTTTACTGTGGATGGGGAAATTAGAAATGTCACCCTCAGCACAGACCGGCCCCGCTATTCCATGGGTGAAACCATACAGCTAAGCCTTAATAGCAGGGAAGAAGGCGGGTACTTCATGATATATGTCTATAGAAATGACCGCCTTCTAAAAATGCTTACTTCCGACGATGGTCAGCCAGCTTTTAATTTAGGGGATGCCTATGGGCTGATAGATATCTTTGCGGTATGGGTAGGGCCATATAATGGTATGGGCTACGCCCATCCCCGCCACGCTCACAAAACCATATTTATTGACCCAGGCAGGCAGATGAATTTATCTGTGCAAAGCGATAAGCCAGAGTACCGCCCCGGGGAGTTTGCAAGCCTAAGCATTGGCGTAATGGATAATGCCGGCAACCCTCTGGATGCGGCGCTATTTGTTAATATAGTAGATGAGGCAATGCTTAGCCTTGCCGCCAACGACCTTTCTATTGATAATATCCGCCTGGCTCTTCAGGATATCCGCATTGGTAGTGGATTGGATGCGGCAACCCTTTATGCGTCTCTTATCGCCGGTGCCTCTGAGCAGGCTATTACACGGATTCTTTTGCGGCAGAGGAGGACATCACTTTCTATCAATACTACTACTCTGGTTAATCCCGAACATTATTATTGGGGTGGTAGTGGTAGTGGCATGGGTGAGTTTTTGTATACCATAAATATTATGTTTTGGCTGCTGGTAACAACTATAATTTTTGTATCATTGCGGCACAAAGTAAAGCGCCCTCTCAAGCCACTGCCTAGACAGGTGAACAATACCGGTTATATGTCAAATCCTCTTGCAGGTGCCCATATAAAATACCCGGGTAGTGCCGGTTCTTTATCAAACTCTCCATCGGATGCAGCGGCAAGCCCTTCTTCGGATACTTCTTCAATCTACCCAGACTTCCCCGGCTATTTACCAAACACTCCCCCAAAGCCTCCTTCAAAAACAGGAGAGAGGGTAGCATCATGGGTCGTTGTTGGGGCTATTATCTTATTTGTTTTTGCACTGATATTTTTGGCTTCCTGTAGCAGGGATGGATCGGATATGTCTATGGATAACTTGCACGAGGCGCCACCGCCCTCACAATTTGAGCCTGCTCCTATCGAGGTTGCCGATGATGCAGCATGGGAGCCGGAGGCTGACTTTGATGCCATGCCAGGGGGCGACCTTGGCGGACGGCCAGCAGAGGAAATAGAAACCCAAACCGCCAGGGTGCGCCGTCTTTTCCTAGAGACTTTGCTCTTTGTGCCGGAGCTTATTGCCCGTGACGGCCATGGGGAACTTAGTTTTATGATGGCGGACAATATAACCACATGGAATATCCAAGTAGTAGGCAATACCCAAGACGGCCTTGTAGGTCATACAGAGTCTAGTATCCGGGCGTTCCAACCCTTCTTTGTAAACTTTGAATTGCCCCGCAACAGTATCCGCTACGACCAGATAAGCATACCGGTAACGGTGTTTAACTACACGGAGGCAGAGCAGGTGGTAATACTAACAATTGCGGAACTGGATTGGTTTACACTGCTAACCGACCCGATACAGACCATGACCGTGCCCCCTAATCAGTCTCGCATGATATATGTACCTATTCGCATTGTAGAGTTTGGAGATTTTGTTTTCCGGGTTTATGCGGATACCCACGGCTTTGCAGATGCAGTGGAAAGGAGCCTGCGAGTAAACCCAGAAGGTTTTAGGATGGAGCGGGTAGTATCCAGCGGTACAATAGAAAGCAGCCTCCGTCAGCCCCTAATTTTTATGGAGCAGGATATCCCAGATACCCGTAGGGCCACTGTTAAATTTTATCCTTCTGTAATGGCCCAGGTAGTTGAAGGAATGGAGAATATTTTCCGTATGCCCTTCGGCTGCTTCGAGCAGACATCTTCTATTTTATTCCCAAATATCCTTGCATTGCGATATATGCAGGCCAATAATATTGATAACCCTCAGCTAACCAGCAGGGCCCTTGAGTTTATTTCCTCTGGCTATCAGCGGCTATTGACCTTTGAGGTAAGTGGAACACCGGGTGGGTTTTCCTTATTTGGTCATGCCCCTGCCGAGACTGTGCTTACCGCTTATGGGCTTATGCAGCTTCAAAACCTTACCAGCGTTTACACAATTGATGAAAGAGTACTGGATAGAATGGCGAACTTTTTATTCAGCCACCAAAACAGCGACGGCTCCTTTGAGATAACAGGGCCAAGAATGTACAGGATTTCCTCCGGGGATACCCTTGCATTTAACGCATATATTATCTGGGCCATATCTGAGGCGTTCCCTACAGACCTACGGCTTACTGCCTCGGTAAGTTATCTCGAAAACAGGCTTCATGAGGTTTATGATAATTATACCTTGGCTCTTATTGCCAATGTGCTGGTTAATACCCGCTCTCCACTGGCAGGTGAGGCAATAAGCCGCCTCAATGGCAATGTATCAAGGGATGGAGATATGGCTTACTTGGCCACTAACTCCCGGGACTATTTTGGCACAAGAGGCCTTGCCCAGGATTTGCAGACATCTGCCCTTACTTCTCTTGCATTTTCCAGAAATGGCACAAATGTTGACACCAACACCAGGTTAATTAATTTTGTTATTGCAAACAGGGATTCCTGGGGCACATGGAGCAGTACTCAAGCCACAATCTTATCCTTGATGGCCCTTACAAATTATGCCTCCGCTTCCCCACTGCAAGACGGGCAGATTACAGTCACAATAGGGAACCAGCAACAGGTTATTGAAATACGGAGTGATAATACCCTAGATTTTTACATGGTTTCCTTTACCGGGCTGGAGCGTGAAAATGTCATTGATATTCATTTCCCAAATTTGGGACAGATGACATATAAAATATCCCTGGAGTTTTTTGCACCATATGACTCTGTAGAGCTTGACCGGGGTTTTGAGCTTTCTTCTAATATGAGAACCCAGCTTGCGGTACATGAGTGGGTTGACCAGGAGCTTAGGGTGGTTAACACCTCTGGCTTTCTTATCAGTAACGCTGTAGTGGCTGTAAGTATCCCCCAGGGGATGAGGGTTGAGGCCAGCAGCCTTGGGGCCTTGAGGCACCGTGGCCTTGTGGAGAGATATGAGACCCGGTTTGACACAATTAATTTATACCTGCGGGATATAGAGCCTTGGGAGGTTTTGGAGTTTGTTATTGCCTACCGGCCCAGCTATCCTGTGGTTATAACCGGAGGGCATGTTAGAGTGTTTGACTACTACAATCCCACAGTTGAAGGGTTTTTGATGCCGGTTAATATTACTGTGGAATAAATGAGACTTTATTATTGGCATAGCGTATATCTTTTCAAATATGCAGCGTACCGCAATTAGATGTAGTTGGGTTTCAAAAATTGCACGCTTCAAGCAATTTTTGAAAGACATTACTACATCTTATGAGGAACGCTGTTATCAAAAAATTTAAAGGAGTGGATATTATGCAATGCAGAACCCATCCCACTACCCCGGCTTATAATACATGTAACCAGTGCGGTGATTGGCTCTGTGAAGAATGTACTGTAGATGTGCAGGGGCGGCTGTTTTGCCGCGGATGCCTTATGAAGATGGCAACGCCTACAAGCTCGCCTCATCCCGCACCGGCACCGGTTATGGCAGGTGGGCGGCCCATTAGTTGGGGATTGTTGTTTATGTTTACTATTCCCCCCTTCCCGCCGGGTGTAAATTATATGTATATGGGGCTAATCAAGAGAGGCCTTGCAGCCCTGTGCGGGTTCTTCCTGCTGGTTTTTATGATTTCAATATCCAGTGGGCCTGTTATGGCACTGTTTGGCCTGGCGCTCCCTATTTACTGGCTGACCTGCGCCTTTGACGGCTTCCATATCCGCAGGCGGATAAAAGCAGGGGAACATGTAGCCGACAGTATAGACGGGGCTGTTGACTTCCTTAAGAAAAACAAATTTATCTTTGGGATTATCCTTGCCATTGTTGGCCTTAGTGCGCTTGGAAGTGTTGTGGGCGTAGCAATGCGCCTTATTAGATGGCTTATGCCGCTGATTATTATTGGTCTTGGGTTATTTGTGCTGTTTAGGCGCAAGGGGCCACCGTCAGGGCCGCCTAATGAATAGGATTAATAGGATTTGATTTATGTACTGCCGCCCTTCTATTGGAGGGCGGTTTTTTTATATCAACGCCCCCCAGAGTTTTGTCAATTTTGATAAACCTTTTTGTGGCAGGGTGGCGGTGGGTTTGTTTGTCATTATTCAATTGGGGGTTTTGGCTTGTCGTAGTCCCTGTGGGGCCGCAATTTCCTTAAGGACTCGCCAATCTTCTTCTCCACCCCGTTCTCCGAAGGATGGTAGTACACCTTATCCGCTAGCTCTTCTGGTAAATACTCTTGCTGTACATAGTTCCCCGGAAAGGAATGGGCATACTGATACCCTTCCCCATGGCCTAGCCCGCCACCGCGTTTGCCAGGGTCCCTCAGGTGTGTGGGTACGGATTTTATGGGTATGCTTTCTACATCATTCCATGCCCGGCGTATTGCCCCGTCGGAGGCATTGCTTTTAGGGGCGCAGGCTATATAGATTACGGCCTGGGAAAGAGGTATCTGGCCCTCAGGCATTCCTATAAAATCTATGGCTTGGGCTGCTGCCATTGCCACAAGCAAAGCATGAGGGTCTGCGTTGCCTACATCCTCTGCGGCGCAGATAACTATCCGCCGGGCTATAAACTTAGGGTCTTCCCCGGCGTACAGCATACGGGCTAGGTAGTAAACTGCCGCGTCTGGGTCTGAGCCTCGCATACTCTTTATGAAGGCGGAAATTGTGTCGTAATGGTTATCGCCGTTTTTATCAAAGGAGAGGGCGCGTTTTTGAATGCATTCTGCTGCTGTGTCTATGTCTACGATTATTTGCCCCTCTGGGCCAGGCTCTGTTGAAAGGGCTGCCAGCTCCAGTGCATTGAGGGCGGTGCGGGCATCGCCATTGGACCGGTTGGCTAGGAAGGCTAGGGCATTATCTTCTATGGTAATAGGCAAAAAGCCCAGGCCGTTTTCCTTATCAGATATAGCCCGGCGCAGCAAGGTGGAGATATCCTCCTCTGTTAGAGGGAACAGCTCAAAGACCATAGAGCGGGAGACTAGGGCTTTGTTGACTTCAAAATATGGGTTTTCTGTGGTTGCGCCTATTAGTACTAAGGTGCCGTCTTCTACATGGGGCAGCAGCGCGTCTTGTTGCAGCTTGTTGAAGCGGTGGATTTCATCTACAAATAAAATTGTCCGCTTGCTGTATAGGGCTAGGGTGGATTTTGCGTCTTCTATTGCCCGCTGTATGTCTTTGATTCCCGCAGAGGTGGCGTTGATTTGGGTGAAAACCGATTGGGTGGTGTTGGCTATTATACGGGCAAGGGTGGTTTTGCCTGTGCCTGGCGGGCCGTATAGTACTAGGGAGCTTAGCCTGTCGGCTACTATGGCCCGGTATAGCAAGGTGTTTTTTGCAATTATGTGGGACTGGCCTACCCATTCCTTTAGGGAGGCCGGGCGCATACGGGCGGCTAGGGGGGCTTCTTTTTTTAGTACATTGGAGCGGTTGGTTTCGAATATGTCCATATTTTCTCCTGACATAAGTTCCCTTGTAATTTGGCTCCCAGATTACAACAAAGATTACGCGAAAACAAGTTGCCGTCATGTGTTGGCTTGGTATTAATAATTAAGACAATGCATTCCTGCCACAGACAAGAGAAAACGCCTTGGGCTTGGTGGTTGTACCATTATTGTCCAAGCGCTTTTATGTGCTGCCAGTGATGTGTCAAATTGCACCGATGATTTTGGAAAAAGCGTTCCTGCAATAATATATATAAATTTCCAAATATATATTCCATATGACAAACTTATCGTGTACAATTGAAGTGAAATGCATATGGACTTAGTGAAGGAAGCCTTATATGAGTGGAGGGATACCATGTTTGATGGCTATAAAGAGAATGTAAATAACACTACAGGTGAAAAACGATGGAAAAGGAAAAGGAGGGTTTTCTTTACTGCCGTGGTGACTGCTGTAGTTACCGCTGTGGTAACTGCGTTAGTAGCACATGTAATTCCAGCACCCCCAATAGAAATCATTTTTCCAGATGATAATATTGTGTGGATCCGTGTAGAAGATATACCAAATTTCATTCAAGAAACATTGTCTGACTTGAACGAAGTGGAGCAGGAAAATCAAAGCTTTTCTATACAGCAGCAAGAATTGAATGAACATCTCTATCAATTGATAGATGAAGTTGGGGAGCTTAAAAGTGAAAATGACGACCTGCTTTTGCAACTTGATAATTTGACTTTGCAAAACGTAAGCATGTCTGCCCAGCTTGATGAGCTGCGTGAAGATAATGATGCTTTAAATCGGCAAGTCCATGACCTTATTGATGACAATGATTTGCTGCGCTATGAGATTCAAGCGTTAGCGAGAGTGGACGCTATATATAGTGATGAATATACAAATTATGCCCCACCAACTCAGGCAGTGCCTTTCTTTAGTGTGCTTCAAGCGTTTGAGCGCACCCCTGCATGGAGTGGAAGTTATTGGTACTATGAAAACACATCATTTACATCATTAGGAGTGGATTTTCTGCGCAGCGCTATTTTCCGAAGTGATCATCGTAATGCATTTGCCCGCTATTCACTTGTTGATACAAATTTTTCAACTATTACTGCAACATTAGGGCATATAGATGGACATTCAGGAAACCCTGCGCAATTTCATGTTTTATTAGATGGTGATTTGTCTTATATGTTTGAGGTTCGTCAAAACATGCTGCGCCAAGAAATTGAAATAGACATCTCAGGTGCAAATATACTAGAGTTTAGGCTGGTAGGTAGTGGTATTGCCGTGGGCCTTGGTAATATTATGATTGAATAATAACATTCAGCGGTGTGGACTTAAATCGTCCTTTTGAAGATGCTATTTGTGTGGCAACTAGTGCGGGCTGGTACCGCTAGCCTACTTGCGTGTTGAGACAAGCCCCAGACCCCATGATCGCCGCCGCGTTGCATTGAGACGGCTACGTGGCCAGTTGTCCGCTATTTTGTGTCTTGAATCTTTAAGCTGGAGTAGGTAGGTGCCACTGCAACAAAAGATGAGGTTGACCGTATGCATGATTGGCGGCATAACCCATTAGCCGCCATACCCAATTGGCTAGGGCTTGTGGCTAGAAAATAGAAGGAGCGCTTTTACCCAAAAAAACAGGCACAATATGATGCGACGTTCCATCTCAAACTTATGTGTGTCACCCATCACAAAAAGGCTGCCTTGCTTCCTTCGCAAGACAGCCCTTCATTTGTACATTGGTTAATCTAAATCAGGATACTTGTGAAGGGACAGAAACCCGTCACCTAACAAGCATTAACGCCTAAAAACATAAACAGCCCGGTTGGAAGCATCCCAGAAGACCTCGGCCCCAATCATTTCTGATACATAACGCAAGGGCACAAATACACGGGAGTTTAGCATTACCGGCATTCCAAGGCCCTGGGGCAACTCTTGACCTGTGGGCAGCCGCAGTGTTACATCATCAAAGTAGAGATAGGCTACACGGTTTACGCTGTCCCAGCGGGCATATCCGCCTAAAGCCTCGGTTACGATGCGTACCGGTACCATAGTCCGATTAAGGGAGATATGAGGTGCTACGTCGCTTAGCAAAGTTTCGCCGTTGAGGGTGTACTCTAAATTTCCGATGGTAAGACGCATGAAAATGCCTGGCAGGGTATATACCATAATGCCGATGATTCCGCTTCCATCAAATTGGAAGGTGAAGGTTTCCCCATCTTCTGTGAATGCCCCTGGCAGCAATATATAGGTTCCGGTTTCTTCGTCAAATACGAAGCCCGTAAGCCTTATAAGCTGCTCTGGAGTCAGATTTAAGGTTGAAATGTCTACAGAGATGGTGGTTGGAGTGGCGGCTTCTATTGCTTCTCCGTCTACCAGCACTTCGAAATTGTGAAGCATACCCAAAAGGAAGTTGTTAATCGGGCTTTGAGCCAAAATCATGCCTACTGCATCATGGCCCAGTAGCTCGTTTGCCGCATCCAGGCTATTGCTATCATCCCTCTCTTGGTGTAGCAGAATAGTTATGATATTTGCACCATCCACATCCCACTCAGCCAATTGCTGGTAGCTTATATGGGCGCTAAAGAGCGGGGCTTGGAGGATTAGCGTACCTTCATGGTCTAGGATTTTTGCCCAATCTTCCCTTGAAATATCGACGCCGATATACACATCCACATACCTATCTTCCAGGCCAAAGACCACAATTACATCGGTATCATGCGCCTGTGCGGTTGCTAAAGCGTTTGCAATAGTCACTGTTGTGCGATATTGGGGGATTACATAGGGATGTGGTGTGGGCGACGGCGTTGGCTCTGCTGTTGGCCTTGGGGTTGGTGTAGGTTGCTGTGTGGGATATGGCGTAGGTTGTACCGTAGGGGCGTTTACCGTAAGGGTGACAGTAACAGAAGTTACGGTTGGGCTGCCTACTAAATCGGATATAACCACACGATATTGATTGCCGTTCATAGCCAAAGTCACATTGTGTAATGTTAGGGTGAAGTCTGTGGCACCGGCAATGGGCTGCCAAACACCGCCAACTAAAACATACCACTGGACGATCAGCCAAGTATCACTAACCGCACCAACGGTAAATGTGGCTGTTTGGCCTACTATTCTGGTTATGCTGGTGGGTTGGGTTATGATTGTTGGGCCTACAATAGCTGAGGGTATCGTAAGGGTGCCTGCGGTTGATGTGATACTAGTCCCTGTATCATCGGTAACAGTTACACGATATTGATTGCCATGCATTGCAGCGGTGATATTGCTGATTGTAAGGGAGGGGCCTGTTGCTGATGGCACATTGGCCCACGTACCACCGGGGACAAGGACTTGCCATTGATATGACAGGGGTGGGGTTCCCCAAGCAGTTGTAACGTCAAAGGTGGCCGAGCCTCCTACATTGGCGGTTTGGTCTGCCGGTGGTGTTATGATTGACAGGCCCATTGGTACTTGTGTCACTGTTAATGTAACGGCGTTGGAGTTGACAGTGGAATGGGAGTTTGTTGCCACTGCGCGGAATTGGTGGCCGTTCATTGCAAGTGTTGCGCTCACTGTGTGGGTTGGGCCGGTTGCTCCGGTGATGTTGCTCCATGTTAAGCCGTTGTTTGTGCTGGTTTGCCATTGTAGGGTAAAGCTTGGGCAGTGACCATCCGTTGCCACTACTGAGAATGTGTGATTTCCTCCTTCTACAACGCTAGTGCTTACCGGTTGTAATGTGAAGGTGGGGGCTGCTGCATTTACCGTTATTATCACGGTGTGTGGCAAGGACGTGCCAAGGGAGTTTGTTGCTGTCATTGTTACGGTGTGGGGCCCCAGGGTTAATAGAGTAGGGTCGATTTCCAGTTCTCCGGTTGTTGAGTCCCATGTGATTAATCCAGGGAACGGATTAACAGTGAAATTAACAGTCGGCGCTGCTGCTTCTGGGAAGCTTGCGATTGTAAGTCCACCCCAGTTATCTCCTACACCTGCCGTTACTGTGTGTGTATTCGGGCCTGTTATGCTTGGTGGCCCTGTTTCTGCGGTTGTGGGTGGCAAATCAATAGGTAGAATATCGGTAGGATCAAATGGGTCAGCGTCCTTGTCAGCAAATGGCAACATTCCTGATAATAATGAAAACGAAACGCCCTCAACTCCCGCGCCGGTTTCAAAGCGCACTGTTCCTATTATTCCTTCGAACATTATATTGCCATATCCATCAAACAAGGGAGGCCCTATCGGATAGAACATGCCTACATCTATTGAGTTAGCCCCTGGCATTGGCAGAAATTCGATATCTGCAAGAGCAAGAGCATTTGGCGTAAATGGCGTTGTCGTACATAGGACAACTGTCTGCGCTCCTGTCGCTGTTGCTACTAACTCCAATGAACCAAAGTTAAAGCCATCTGGGTTGTTGACGATTACTATATCTACATATATATAGTTGCCTGCTGTGGTACTTGGCCTGACTATTATTGCCGCCTCTAGTCCACCACCGTTGAATGGGGTTATTAGCGATGATGTAGGGGCAATTCCCTCACTAAAAGATGCCGGGGCTACTTGAGGGCGGCCGCCCAATGAAGGTATCACTCCCGCCAAGTACTGGGTCAACATAGTTAAGTCAAGATGGTTTATCGTATTATCCTCGTTTACGTCTGCCGCTACTTGGTTAAATGTTGCAAAATTTCTTATTCCCATGTTCCATTGCCTTAGCAACATTAAGTCTGCGGCATCTATATTGGTATCTTCGTTTATATCCCCTAAGAGAACCGAAGAAGAACCCACAACAACCTCAACAACAGCACTATGCCCATTAATACTGGCCGTTATATTAGCTGTACCCGGCGCAACACCGGTAACAACACCATTAACAACAGTGGCAACCCCGTCGTTAGAGCTTGCCCATGCAACCACGCCGGAATGCAAAGCCGGGGTAACATTTGCTGTTAATGTTAGGGTATCTCCTACATCCAAGGTTCTTGAGGCATCGCCAGGGATTGTAACGGCGGTGGCGGGGCGCTCCCACCAAGGCAAGCCAAAGTAGGCTCCTACATTGGTAGCGGCTCTTGCATGGAAAAAGCCTCGTATTGACGGAGGAGAGTAGTACCATCTCGTCCTTGTAGCCCAGCCAGATTCAAAATAGTCGCCGTACTCCACAAAGGTTGCCATCAGTACTTGTTGGGCCCCTAAGGCAGGGTCGGATAATGTTAGCACTGCAAAGAGGTCAGTCCCGCTTAGGCTTGCGACATTTTGCATGGAGTTCCACACGGTTTGGGTGATATCTAGCCCCAGTACTACATAAAGCTCTGTTACCCAGTGGGGAGGTGTGGGATTAAGGGCAGGATTGCGTAGGCCATCGTCCCGCTGCCATTGCATGAATACAGCCCACCCGAAAAACTCGCTGTTTCCGTGTAAGAGGTAAGTTTCCGTGGTTCCGTCAATTTCTACGGTTATGCTTACTCCAGGTACATAGTTTGTGATTCTGCCGCCTATTGTGACCGTATTGGCGTTTCCGTCTGTGAGCTCGAAGCCTCCGCCAAACATTAGATTTTCTAAGTTTGCGAGTCCTAGCCACTGCTGAGTATAGCTGGTAACATCCATCTCTAGCAGCCCTGCTTGGGTGCCGCCAGCATCCCGTTCTACCAGCCATGCGTTATCTAGCCTGGTATTGGAAAGCTCTACCATACGGTACCTTACCAGTAAATCGTTTACATACTGGTTTGGCACAATAATATCCACAACCCCTGTGCCAAATACAAATGCAGTGGCTTTCCTGTGGGTATCGTTGTAAGTTCCTGTGTTGGTGTTTACAACTAAGCCAAACACAGGATGGAGCCGGGTGCCCGCATTAACGGTGACAGTAACATTGGCGGTATGATTGTTTATGCTTGCGGTAATAGTTGCTATGCCTTCTGCAACGGCGGTAACAACCCCATCAACTACAGTGGCTACTGTTTCGTCAGAGCTTGCCCATACAACCACACCGGAATGCAGAGCCGGGGTAACAGTTGCTGATAATGTTAGGGTGTCGCCAACATCCATGGTTCTTGCAGCGTTACCGGGGATTGTTATGCCGGTTGCTGGCCGCTCCCACCAGGGTAGGCCAAAGTAGGCTCCTACATTGGTTGCGGCTCTATGATGTTGAAAGCCCTGTCTTTCTTGGGGAGAGTAAAGATATCTCGCCCTTGAACTCCAACCTGCCGCCATAAACTCTGCATATTCAATGGCGGTTGCCATCAATACCTGCTGGTTCCCTAAAGCAGGGTCAGATACAGTTAATACTGCAAACAGCTCGGTTCCAGAGAGGTTTGTGTCTCTTTGCATGTTGTCCCACACTGTTTGAGAAATATCTAGCCCCAATATTACATAAAGCTCTGTTACCCAGTGGGGGGCAGTTGGATTAAGAGCAGGATTACGGAAGCCATCGTCCCGATTCCGATACATGAATACCATCCAACCGAAAAACTCGCTATTTCCATTCAAGAGATAGGTTTCGTTTATTCCGTCTACTTCCACGGTTATGCTTACTCCGGGTACATAGCTCACAATTTTGCCGCCTACTGTGATTGTGCCGTTGTTTCCGCCTTCGAGTTCGAAGCCTCCGTCAAAAATCAGTTCTTCCAACTCCGCCAGGCCTAACCACTGCTGTACATGGCTAGTTACATCCATCTCTAGTAGCCCTGCTTGTGGGCCTCCTGCATCGCGGGTTACTAGCCACGCATCATCTAGCCGGGTATTAGAAAGCTCCACCATGCGGTATCTCACCAGTAAATCATTTACATACTGGTTTGGCACAATAATATCTACTATGCCTGTGCCAAATACAAATGCAGTGGCCTTCCTGTGAGTGCCGTTATAGGTTCCTGTGTTAGTGTTTGCAACCAGGCCAAATACAGGATTAACCACTGTGTTCTCATCCACAATAAATTCAACATAGGCTTCTATCCCGTTTACTGTACGTGCGGTTATTGTTGCTGTACCGGCGGAAACTCCTATCACTATGCCGTCCTCTACGGTGGCCACATTGGAGTTGGAGCTATGCCATGTCACATCTCCCGAGGAATGGTGGGCGGGGGTTATGGTTGCAACCAAAATTGATATTTCCCCTATTCCAATGGTGCGTGTTGCAGCGCCCCCTATAGTTACGCCATCTGCCTCAGGGGACCACCAGGGCAAGTTAAAGTACGCCCCTGCGTTTGTTGCTACATAGAGACGGAATACACCCTGTCTTTCGCCTCCGTGGTCCCTGGAACGGGCCAAGGTTGACCAATCCCCTGTTGTGCCCTGACCGGGAACCGAGCCAAACTCTATAAAGGTACCCATTAAAACATCGTCATCATCTGATATGGTTAACACCGCGAACAAATCCGTTTGGGCGGCACGGGTAGCCATCCGCATTGACCTGTATGTGGACATGGTCATATCCATCCCCAGTACCCGGCCTACTTCTGTTGTCCAGTAAGGGTGAGTTGGGTTAAATTCCGCATCCCTGCGGCGAACAAGTGACATGAAAGACCCGATATAATTAAACCTGCTTATGCCATTTAACTCGAATCTTTGGGGGGAGCCTTCAACTTCAATTGTAATGAAGTTGCCGGGGTCATATTCAACGATTCTGCCGCCGATGGTTTGTGTGTTGTCTATGCCTGTGGTGTCTATAATGCTGCCCCCGTGGAATATATGGTTTTCAAGTTCCACTAATCCCATAAACGGCATGTGATTGGGCACATTCATCTCAAACAAACCTGCCTGTGTGCCGCCGGCATCACGGGTAACAAGATGGACTCCATCCCCTACGGTGGCAGTGGTAACTTCCACCATGCGGTACCTAACCATAATTTGTGCTGCGTCTGCTGTGGGTACAGCAATATTTCTTAGGCCTTCGCCGAAAATAAAGGCGCGGCCTCTGGTGTAGTCGGTTCCGTTGTAGTTAAAAGTTCCTTCGTTTGCATGGGAGATGATTGCAAATGCCGGAAGGTCTTGAGGTGGTGGATCCCCTGGGACGGTGTGAGCCCACAGCAAGGGAATTACGGCTTGGTCAATCAAGCCTTGCATGTTTAGGGCACTGTCTTCTGAGGTTGCTATAAAATAGCCAAAGTCACGGCCAGGCACTATTTCCATATTGGCGGTAAAGCCCCCGCCTGCCCCTGTGTGACCGAAAACTTGCTCCCCATCACGGAAACCTAGTCCCCATTGAAGCCCTGTAGAGGGTAGGGGGAAGGGACGCTCTGCGTGCATTGCTGTATGAAGGCCTTCTCTTAG
>Ga0123355_10004466_pt1 | contig 20349 bp, 14 predicted proteins | sample TergutEmb28metaG_3_FD_89872 | JGI IMG/M metagenome (GOLD analysis project Ga0123355, IMG submission 89872) | Embiratermes neotenicus P1 segment gut microbial communities from Petit-Saut dam, French Guiana - Emb289 P1 | ecosystem: Host-associated > Arthropoda: Insects > Digestive system > Gut ...
AATTTCGTAATTCCGGCCTCAAACTTTCCAATTGTGGTGTAAGTCTCCAAATACACATAAGTAATCCATTTTTTGTGCATGAGATACAGCCAACTTTCTGCTATGGTGTGTAAAAATAAAAAATTTTTATGATAGGAAATACCGCACTTTTAAATTTTTTTTCGGTACCCTTAAAATACACCGGCACGGGGGATTTTAAAGTTTAAATGGACGCCGGGCTGAAAGTGTTAACAGTCAGTCATATGTTGCATTATTGTAGGTTCAGCTGGCCAAGCAATGCCATAATTGCAACACTAAATTAATTATCCTTCATTTTGAGCCACCTTAAAGCAGGCATGGTACCTAAATTGGGGCCTGTGCTGCAAGTTGTATGTCATATTCACCCTAGGAAGAATTTAGAGGATTATGATCGAGTCACATGATCTATTATTAATGCTCATTCAGGAATTTGTCAGCTTTGAGATAGCAACTGTATAAATCAGAGGGAATTCTACAAATTACAGTAATTTTTTGCATGTTTATGTTTGGGAGGTTATGGAGAGGGCTGGTGGGATGCTTCCATTAGAAGTTTCAGGTGTAATCACCAGCTCCTGTGATAACCATGGACAAGTAGGTTACACTGTTATGCTTTCAACAGAATGTGTGTGCACATCGTATGGTACAGATTTTGGGTAGTAAAGGAATTGTTGGAAGGGGACTAGTTTTGGACAGTAACTTATGCAGCAGTATTATCTCAGAAATGACAGTTTTACGGAGCAGCTTAGTAGTGAGTGACAGCAGTAATGTGAGTAAAAGTCGGTATAGAATTTGGTCTAGATTCACACTCTTGGAATTCTGATGGTATCCATCCTTCAGTAAGACGTATCAGTAGACTGAGGATACAAGTGAGACCCCATGTGAATAACCATTCTACAGCAGTTACTACTGCCTTACTGCTTTTCTTCCTGCAGAGCGTACAACTGTTGGCAGAGATTAATGAATACTACAGCCAATTGTTGAACATGCTTGGCAGTGGCTCCAATGCCCATTGTTTCCTGGTGTGGCTGTAGAAGGTGCTGTAGGTATTTCCAGGTCTGGTAATATAATAGATCGTCATGGACATTTTAAAAGTTGACACATTCATGCTTGTACAGTTCTGTATCCCATTTTCAGTAACATGGTGAAATACAAGTGATGTGTTCAGTTGTAAAAACTTCTGTATTTTTGTGACAATATGAATGAACCAGACAAATCTGACAAGAACTGTGAGACACTTTGTAAAATTACATCTCACTTTATTAAGCTGGATGATACCTGTATTAAGTTTATGGTCCATCTAAACATTTAGCCATTGTTGAGGATAATTGTGCCTTTCACAGAACTGAAATTTTCTGTCATTACATTCCTATGAAATACAAAAATTTTGGTATAAAGAATTCAAACAGTGCAGTGTGACTGGCTCTGCAACTACTTATGAGTGTATGCTTGAGAAAGGGCAAGGAAATAAGCACTAGAACCTCGTAACAGTTTCTTTGCCCTGCTTCCTGTAGTCCAAGTTAAGACTAAAGCTGGAATTATTTTAGGAGCATAATCACTGGTTGTTTTTTCTTTCCTTTTCTTATTGCATGTCTGTATTCTTCATGTGAAATGGTGTGTTGATGTACAATGCTGTGACAACAATATGGGTGAATTGTGTATCCTGATGCTTGTGATTCCAGGCATCTGCAAAGAAGGAAATGATCAAACAGGGCTTGTTAGATAAATATGGAAAACCGAATGAACAGACACCAAGTTCGTGGTTGACTAGCTATGTGGATTACAGGTAAGTCTCATGGTTGAATTATATGGCTGTTGTGTGTCATGCATTGGCTGCACATGGTAATTGTCTCATTTGTTGCAGTGTTCATGTGAAGGAGGAAAAACAGGAAGAAGAACAGTCACGCAAGGTATGACACTAAATATTGTCAGCCTTAGTCGGATGATGAGTAGTTTTCTTATCTGCATGCTACTGTACCAAAGTTACAATTTATATGGTGTCTGGTAACTTTTCATCAGTACCTCAGAATCTTATTCCGGAGATCATTGCCACTCAGAAATATCATGTGAACAGTGGTCTAGTTCTTACTGGCTGTGGAACTATAGATGTGCCCATTGTAGATTTGGTTTGCATTGTTCCATCACATTTTCGGACACATTTTCAAAACACCTTTTAGCTATCTGTGTGTCACATGAAACAATTCTATTCCCACTGGACAGATTTGTGTGGAGTTTTCTGATGTTATTAAGTGGAATTTTTTGGTGTTACTGAACTTCATACCAGAGTAATAATTAGCATAGTTTTGGAATTTGGAATGCGAAATCTGTCTACAGGTGAATTGAGCGACATGTAGTGCTTGTGTGTATGTGTGTGTGTGTGATGCTCTGAAGTAGGTGGGTGTATCATGATTTATCATCATCCGCTTGTTCAAAGAATTAGTACTCGTACATGTATGTGTCAAATTTCTGATGTCTGTTGTGCTGTGCAGCGTAAGCTGAGTGCTTCCCCACTCTCGTCACCACCCACTCCAGGCACCACAGTTATTAAGAAAGAAAAGAAGAAGAAGAAGAAAAAAAGAGAACTGGAGGAGCCACAGGAAACAGAAGCAGTGGAAGGGGAGGCGGATGTATGTATGCCTTGCTTTTAAAGTTCCATTTAAAAGTTTGTCACTCCAAAGGTCAAAAATGTTTTGTCTCTGTAAATTTTTAGCTGTGGGTTAGTAGGTCATTTCTGTGAGTTCGTCATGAATGAGATTTTGGGGGGGGGAGTGTAATTTTACACTAGGAGCAATGCCATTGTATTAAATAATGTATTAGAAGCTCATTCTGAAAACTTTTGTGTCCTTTTTGGCAACACTTGAATCTTGATTACTCACAATCGAGAGTTATTCATACATGATGATAAACAGAACAGATGGTATAGTATTAAGACTGTGATCTTTGACTACAGTAGTTGTACCCAGTAGGTAGGGTGTACAAGTACATACAAGTCGATCAAATCGTTTATGATACCGATTAGCGATTACTATACTGTGGAAATATTTGTTAAGGAAATAAGGGACATCATTCACTTTATGTGGTTTTGCACAATGTTATTGGACAGATATTTTTTCATCTTAATCCCATTCCTTGAATGGCATTACAGCAAAATCTGAAGGCATTGTAGTTTGCAGTGAACATTAATTATACTGTCCAGGGAGATAGATATGACCATTTCAGCCAGTGAAATAGAGCAGCACATAATGCTGTTTTTAAGTTACACAAGTGCCTCTGTGACTAGATGTGGATTTTGTTTACCCCAGGAACACATGTTCTGTTTATTCACATAATTACTTTGACAAAAGTAGCTTAACCCTTTGACGCCGGAATTAAATCCCTCCAAGCAATGCTGCCCGCCTGAATTTTTTACTGGGGCTTTTAAATTTTAATGCTTACTCATAGAAAAAAAACATATCTCATAGACTTTTCCTTAAAATTGAATGAAATAAAATGTTGCACTGTGCTTATGATTTGGTTAATCCAGGAAAAAATGTTCACCTATTTTTATAATAAATTTAGGCCTGTGAATCACATGCATTTTATATAATGGGGTGTAAATAGTTCATTACTCACATAATTTGGTTGCTGCTTAAGGTCTGTGGAACCTTGGATCACTGTTTTATCATGACACACAGTATTCATAAAGAGGGTGATATATCACAAATTTACTTTTGTATGATATTCCACGAAACAAGGCACCATGCACATGCCCATGTCACATCTGATGCACTGTGCCCTTTCTTTGGTCTCGAAAAGAACACAGACAGCAGAGCAGCTGTGCTGATTTCGCTGGCCATTGTTTGTTACGGCTACTTCTGCTGAGGCTGGCTGGCTGTTGTTCTTGTTCTCCTCCTCCTCCTTCCCCTCCTCTTCTTTCTCCTCCTCCTCTTCTTCTTCTTCTTCCTCCTCCTCCTCCTCCTCTCCTCAAAATAGTCTTCTAACATTGCTAGCTTGCGCACCTGATTTTGAGGCCGTGTCAGCAACCAGAAATTCACTGATGGCTTCCTCCTCAAGGTTTATTTATTTTTTTTCGGCCATTGTCCAAGACCCACAATTGTCTGTCTTGTTTAGACTACTATGTATGACTCAGCACAGTTTCAGAAATGTAATACCAGGAGATATGATGTAGCTGCATATGAATTTCCAGCTATTTGAGGGTGCCCAAGACGTTACTTAGATTGACGACTGTATGTTGCATGTTAACTACCCCACAACCCCTACAGATTACCCCAGCACTACAAGAGGCATGTCTGTGGGCCCTTCTGTAGCTGTCAACATTGAGTTTTTTGGATATCTCCAATTTTTGATCATTAGTTTTGTCTGAATTATATGGGTACAGTATGCCACTGACAGCCTTTCTGGTCAACAACTAGAGTTCGCTTCATAGGCCAGTGTTGGTATTTCAACGCACAGTAAACCCCAGAGCAAGCAATAGTCAAAGCAGGCAGTGTCAGAACCGTATTAGTCGGCTGGGAAAAATGCTCATTTACTAAGTGTCTATGTATATGTCAGTGTTTTTGGAGGGGTTTAGGAGGTGGAGGAGGTACATTCCAGCTCCTGAATGAAAGCCTGACCTTCAAGGGTCGTGACGCATAGCAAGCCACAGCAGTTAACCAAATAGGCGTGAACAAACTTCCTTCAAACTTCGACACACTGTCTGCGACGTCTTTATAAGTTGTTCGGCGTTAAAGGGTTAATTTTTGAGCCATTTCTGATTAAGGCTTCACAGATTTTCCTGGGCTGCACACAAGCATTTCTTGTACATTGTCTTCAGGTGTCTGAATGGAGTTATGTCTGCCAGCAGTGCCTGTTGTGTTGTTTAATGCATAACCAGGCTATTCATACTTCTTTACTAATCTCTAAACTGTGAGTGGTTTTGGGCCTTTTCTACAGGCAGATCTGACTGAACTCATGTTGTACCATTAAAACATTGCCAGTCTGATAAAACAGTTTCATACAAATACATGCCATCTTGCCTGCACCTGCTTACTGCATGTTCTGCTAGGGGCAGCACTACCCACCACAGCTGTCAGGTATTTTGTGGCACTAAATTCATTAACACAAGAGAAATCGGTAAAAAGCACATGCATTTACTAAATATGCTGCTGCCACAATTGTCAGGCATTTTATGGCACTAAATTCATTAATGTAAGAGAAATGTATAAAACATACATGAACTTAAGGGAGTAAATTATGTATGTGTTGTATCTGCGTTACAGTACTTATCAATCTCATGCAGTAATTTTTATATGCCTAATTCCATTCTGCTTTGTGAAAGGAAATTAGTCAAGATTCTGTGGAGGTGGGGAAGGGCCAAATACAATGTAAGCCGTATTTGTGAGATTTGATATTCAGACAGTAGTGACTGTGAAGGTGTTCTGGGATGTAATGTTGTGTAGTCCAGTAGGTATGTGTTTATATTACGTGTATCAGTGATGGAGGTAGCAAGTTCAGAATCATCAGCGCACAGCAGTCAACACAGAGCACATTCCAGAAAATAGTTATTTTCAAATACAGTTTGGGCCCATGAACTTCAAATTAATGAGATTTTCTGGTACTTCATTCCAGTTTTTGTGGACATTTAATAGGGAGGTGATAAACAGAAGGAATAGGATAGTTAAAATGAGAAGTGAACGGGTGCAACCATAAGCACCGACAGATGTTCAGTATGATAACCTTTTACCCTTGAGCATACTTGAGACTTAAATCCCAAAGTAGCTGCTGACACCTGGGGCACTTTTTCCTTTAAATACCCATTTTTGCACTTGCTGATATTATCCTTTTTATTTCATACACTTTAAAGGTAATTGCTTTAAGTACAAAGTACAAGTTTAAATATGAATCCGTCTACGCATTCTGCAAGTTTAAAGAAAATCCACCTCTTTTTATGAAGCACAGTTGAAGGTCATTTTATTTTGTTTATTTTTCACTCTAATTTCATTTTCTAAATTTATTCCTTTCACATAACTTCTGCTGTAAGTTGAGACTCTGTAATATAAAATTTGGAGCCAACTGCACACATCATCGTATTTCCTCGCCTTGTTTAAGTTCCAGATTTACAGTGCTGTTCAGCTTTCATGTTGTTGCTGGCTTATCTGTGTGCTGTAGCGAATGAGTTTGTGTGCAGTCAGAGGGAGAGGAAAGAGATGAATACAGACATTTATTTCTTTGGTTAGTACAGCATGGGACCAGAGGTAAATGTCCTTTATTCTGCTGTAAGGATTTCTTCATGACTTTTTTGAACTGTAGGTTCATACTTACATCTACCTTCAACTGAACACTTCAGTCTATTCCCTCTCAGGGCTTGAGACAGGCCAGGCACTGCTGACACTTGAATCACAGAGTCAGAAGATTTTGTGCCAGATTTTATTAAAGTGCATTTGGCAATATGGTTATGAAGAGAAATCATTACAGACTCAGACGTCACGGAACTGGTATTAGAATCTGATTCTGATGCCCATTTTTCAGAAGACCAAGACATTGCTGCTCAGAGTGACAGTGACAATGACAGTGACACAGATGTTATTACTGGCATAAAATTCACACAGTGAACTGACAATACAAACTGTTGACCTATTTGTTTTGACTGCAAGACAAGGAAGACAAGCTCCATCCACGAGCCAACTAAACAGACTTGACACAAGCCACAACAAGCACTTCCATATGCAATTTGGTGCTGTGTGTTTTCCACCAAAACAAAGAAACAAAAACGAAATTCCAGTACTGAAAGTGCAACATAAGGTTGTGTGCTATCCTGTGTTTTGAGGTATATCACACCAAACTGTATTTCTGAGGACCAGCTGAAACTAAAATGAAAAACCTGAACTCACGAATGTCAGAAAATACTACCACTGAAATTACTGAACAGACATTTTTAAGTAGCTTCTTTTTGATGAAATAATGGGGGTGAATGGGTTGTGGATTTTACAGAATGGGTTTTACGAAGGGACAGACATGTCAGGGGCCTGTATATGTCGTATATGCTTCACTTTGCTGATAAGAGTTAAAAATAAACACTGTCTGGAGACGTCTGTAAATAATTGGTGAATTCTGGAAAATTGTGAGACTGTTTGGTAAGAATAAACTTCATTAATGGTAATTTTGACTACATTTAAACTTCACACAATCTTTTATGCCTATACAAGCCTGTCAGACAAATATTGTGAACAAGAGGTGTGTAATTACAAATGCAGAAAATTTTAAACAGGACATAGTGTTGCGGGGCAGTGTTTTTCCTTTCGGCCAATGAGGGAATTTAATTCGTGGGAGAGTGTTTTCTTGTTCAGTGGTAAAGGGTTAAACAGCCATAATGTGCGCATAAACTTTAAAGAAATTTGTGTACTGTATGCCATGTTAAACTGGTTGAGGTATGGGCTTGCTCATGTTGAAAGTTTGGGTTACAATTTCAGAATCATTACTGGTGAGAACTTGGAGAGGTCTCTGAGGGTTGGAAGCTGCTGGTGGTTAATGCTAATATTTTCTTGAGGCATGTGTGATGGAATGATATTTGCTCTTTGTTTTAGGATGTCAAGAAAGACAAGAAGAAAAAGAAAGACAAGATTAAGATGAAGCAGGCAGCAGAAGAGGAGACCACGAGGGTGACAGAATGAGGACCATTTTACTGACTGTGATTCATGAAATAAATCTCTGTTCTTGCTGTTACACAATTCTTTTACAAAGTGCAGTACTCTGTGTCCTGGAACTTGTGTGCAAATGCGAGGCAACATAACTGAGTGCATTGATTACCTGCGACATCCACAGCATCTCTTTTAACTTCTTGGCATATGAAGTGATAAATTTTGGGCCCACAAATTTTGTGAAGCACTTACTGGATGTGAAAGAAATGGGCAATTATAAGATCAAAAGTAATTAATCCAAATACTGTGTTGGTAAAATTATAAAAATGTTACTGTAATGTATACAACAAAGCTTGTTGCTTTTTGAACATGGCTTCTCAAAGGTGACCTTCACTCTTGCACAAACTTTCCTCTAACTGTAAGTGCATAATTTACATCATGTGGCACAGTATGGTCAGTTCGACTTGGCATTTCCTATTTGAATTCCCATTTTCACTTTGGCAATATTTTGTGGGCAATGAGCATAGACTTGGCTGTTTAAGTAACATTATTTGCAAAAGTAAGTCATAAGCCAGCAAATGAGGTGGGTGTCACTGGCCAACAGAGGCCAAGTTCCTGATTGTGGTGTAATAAGAGAATGAATGGTTTATGGCATTAATGAATTTATGGTGATATACAAAGTTGTCCCCTCTTGGTGAAACTATGTGCTCTCGTTGACTTGTGGAAATTTAGTCAACTTTGGTGTGGAAAAGGTGTGAATCATGTGGACGTATAAGGCTGAAGTCACTGTTGTCACATTTTTATTACTGCCCTTGAAAAAATACTGGCTGGTAATCATGAAAGATGGTATCTTGTACCTTGCCATAACCTTTGTAGTGTGTAACAGTTTCTGATGTATTCTGTTGGGCTTTTTGTTTGCCCAGTAACAGTAGAGGTTCAAGAATTTGGAGATCTGAAAATGAACTTGGTCACTTCCAAATGGATTGTTAACTTCATCCTTGTCCACACGAATTAGAACGTTTCTGTGGCTGATCAAATCATGTTCTTGTAACTCTGTATGTGGAAGGTAAAGTTCTTATATAAAATCTGTCACAAACTCCTATTTGATTTGTTTCATGAATATTTAAAGTCAGTGCACAGAACACCGTGCACTCTGCCAGAACAGCCATGACAGTCTCTCTCTCTCTCTGTCTTTTTTTTTACAGATGATTTTTTCGTTGGAGGTTTTTTGTGTCAAGGGCTGAACCTCTTTTCACAGAATTCTTAATCTGTGTTGTGATGGCACAGGATTGTATGGAAATTTCTACAAAATAACCATTGAGTGGCAGTGTGTCACTTTTTAAGATGCTTTAATAGTGAACACATTTTGGAACAGGCCACTTCTTCATAGTTCCCAAATGATGTGCTTCAGACATCACAATACAGGTGGCAGCATGTCACCAAACCAGTTGTTCTGTAAAAAGAAACAGTTTCTAACACTTGTCCATTTCTCTCTGACACCTGTTATTTGAAAGATATTGGTGTTTCATGATGAATTTCTTCGCAGTATGGAAATTCATAAGCATTTTAAATTCAATCCCATTTTCATTATGTATATTTGAGACTACAGTGTAGACAGTATAGCAGTTTACTACAGACTGGGACAGTCTGAGGATCGAATCTCAGTGGGGATGAGATTTTCCGCACCCACCCAGCCTCCTGTACAGTGGTTACTGTGTCTCTAGCTGTCCCATGTACATATCCTAAATCTTGCACCTTCATCTGGGTTCCAGTAATTCTTGGGGCAAAGCTGATCATAGCCATTTTCTAGTTGAGTGTTACTGTGTTTTAGGAATAAGCAAAATGCATGGTTTTTTTTGCAGTTTTTGTGAAGGGGAGCTGTAGGTTGTGCATTGTTTGTAATTTTCAGCTGAGGAACACCACAGGAAACCTCAGGGATGTCAATTACTGTTGAACACTAGTAATTGTGCAACCCAACCCATGAGTTAGTGGCAGCCTTGACTTGATGTGCTGAGTTTTGGCTGCCCTTTGTTGTCAGTTGTTGGCTTCATGTCACTTGGAGGGTGAAGTTGAAAGTGCAATAGTAGGTAATAATTGGTACCGTTGGTGTGAAGAGGACCCGATGCTGCCTGCTTTAGCTGTGTGTTTGCAACTGTTAGATGGCAGTGCAATAAAACACATCATTACCAACCTGTACTTATTCTTGTCGGCAGGGAACTTGATTTCTGTTGCTGTTAGCTTGTGCGAAGCCGGTAAGGGCGGAAGCACAGCTCATACTGCCCAATTAGTTTTTTTCTTTTTCTCCATTTCAAAAATGTTGCAGTGTTACCCATAGAACTGTACCGTTGAGTTAATGGCGCTAAATGGAATGTCAGAAAATTCTAACAAAGTATTTCGCAGCCGTCGCTCGTGTTTTATCGATAACGATACGACATGTCATAATAAAATATGTTTACCAACACGGTAGATATGTTTTTGAACTGAGAAAACTGCCGGGTCGCTCCGGCGTCTGCACTGCAGCGACCGGAAGTTATACTGGCTACTCTTACCCGAGTGTAACGCCAGGCATAAGGATATATGAATACCACGGAGCTGCTAGTGTAGATCATGGCTAAGAGCCAGACGTGAATGATTTATAGACAGTGTCGACTATTGAATCAAGGTTGGCAGCCACTACTGCGTAGGGGGTGTGTGGATGGCAGAACAGGTAGCAAGTTGTGAGGATGGTGGAAGTGGTTTTTCGCTAACGGTGCCTAATGTTGTCGTAACCTGCGATTGTCAGACACGTACTAGACATGTCAGCTCTGGTACCTCCGACAAAACCTCCGCGGGGAGTCAAACATCCGAAAGAGACGGTAAGTAATGATGGGTTTAGCATAATACAGCATGTGCCATTGAATGGAATTATGTTCAGACTTTTGAGGTTAGGAAATTGACAACCCATTTTCGGACGTATGTATTCGCAAACAACTTTGTAGTGTAACAGATAATGCCGTTAGTTGTGAGAGAGCGGGAATGTTGTTACTAGATGTCTTCGACTCGAATGCAAGTAGTGGCATGCTAAGGAAAGTTGTACTTAGGGGCTTTGAATTGGTACAAGACTACGCTTGTTGTCTGAATTAAGACCAGAGTTATAAAATTTAATGCGTTGTAGTGAGGTAAAACGTAAGTGAAACTTAGCTGCAGTTATGGATATCGGTAAAATGTTATATCAGGGGATCCAACATGCTAGCAGAATTTTATTAGAATCAGGGATGGGCATGATAAGTTTTCCACTGAAGTGTTTTCATTTGACAGGGAATAACCCAAAAGCTTTATCTGATAAGCTGTTTCGATGAAGTCTGTTAAGTATTTTGCGTGGCGTAGGTCGGTCCTTTGTTACTGGTGTTTTAGGGCGGCCTATTGGCCCCCATCTTCAAGAATCAAGCAGTAAAAGAAGAATTTCGCCGTTGAACTGCTTGACCTTGATTATGGTACCGATGCATTTTCTGACAACGTTGAGAAACTACTAAACAGTGCACACAAATTTCCAGAAGATCAAAGACCTCAAACACTGCATCACAAGCCTGAAATCTTACAAGCCGCAATGATAGTTATTTTTCATTTTTTATGGTAAATTTCCAAAGCATGTAATGGCTGTATCTATGACAGCTTTATGATTTGTACATAATGTATATTCACTGCAGCAAGGAACAAGGACATATTCCTTGTGAATCATATGCTGACTTCTGTGGCCACTCTTATACCTTTGAAGACCACATATCTAATCATCAATGCTGCAGTCTTAAACAGGGGTTTTAGTTCAGCGTTGTTCTTTACCGCTGCTCTTACATTTGATTTGTGTAAATCCCAGTGCATGTGTGATGTAGCTGTGACCCTTTAAACTTTCCAGGTTGTGAATTGCTTCAAATTTTGCTTCTGAAGGAACCACATCCACTTTTCCAGTTCCTTTCTGTCACTTGCACTTGCTTTAGATAACTACTGATTTTGGATAATTAAACCACATAGATGCACCGATGGTGACATCTGGTCACAGATGGAGTTAGTTTCTTCTTGCATTATGTATTTACAACATGGGATGTGGCAGACATGTGCTATGCAGCACCTTGTACATTGCCTCACGTAAACAGATTTTAGTCGTACAAGCCCAGACCTGTGGTTTAATTTGTAAGGTGTATAAATCAGAGCCACAAAAACTGATATCTCATAAACCATGACAGTGTGTTTATTGTCTTATTCTGTATCATAGATTACAGTATCAGCTAATATGCATTGTGTAGGATTCTGGTTTTTTTGTTTGTTATATATATAGTACTTTTATTTTTTTGATATATAATAAATGAATTATATCTTTATATACAGGATGAAGTAATTTGTACTATGTTACAACTTATTCCAGAGTCCTTTTTATTTTTTCCAACCAGAATTTTAGGTTTTATTCTTTTTCCCACATATCAGTCCACTTAAGCAAAAAAGCTTATGTATGCCATTTATGACCACTTACCGTAACTAAAGTGAGTTATAAAGGAATGGTAAATTGTGGAATATATCCTGTGTGAACATGAGTCAGGAGGGCAGTTGCAGAATTTGTCAGATATCACATGTAAAGGAAAATAGTGAGTGAAGAATATATCATTTATGATGAGGAAGGGTTAGACTAACAATAAGGTAATGGTGGTGGTGGTGGTGGTGGTGCTGCTGGTAGTAGTAAACAAGAAACTAGGGTCTTATGAGATGATAATGAGGGCATTCAGTGAATAAGATAACTTACTGGTGGGACAGTGTTCCAGAGAAAGTGTCATTTTTACCATCTACATGCTATGAGTGACATTCAAAGAAGAGTTGCTTCTGTTTTTGTAAATCTGTGTTGTCATTGGCAGTATTTCACATTATTGTGAGCACCCATCATTAAAATGTTGATATGCTTATTTCTTTAACTATTTACTGTACAGGTTATTTGGCAGTAATGGGAAATTTTAAAATCATCACAATTGGTGAGCTTAGACAAAGTGATCATTGTGAGTTTACTAATGTGTCATTTGTCCTCAAAAGAACTCAGGATGTGGTTATAATCAGATGCTGCCTGATTGGAATACTGACCTACGCAATGTGACTAGTGATGGTATGTGGCACACATGAAGGGTTTGTACCATGTGTATGAATTATACGTATGTGAGTTTGCCTCACAAACACATGATTTTTTTTTAATTTTTATTTTATATTTATTTTTAGAATGGGCTGCTGATGTCTGTCATCCGTACACTGTCAGCAAGTGAATCAAATGAACAGAGAGACAGAGAGAAAGCCAAACTTGAGAAGGAGTTTAAACGCAGTGATCAGAAGCTGGATGAACTGATATCACTGCATGATCAGGACCTCACACAAGTCATGCAGGTCCGAATTTGCGACTCCTATAAGTCAGTTCGTGTCTTTGAACCAGCCAAGCCAGCTCCTCCAAGAAAATAAGCCTTAAAGTAGTCTGATCTCATCTTTCCCATTTTTGCCTTTGTTGTTATATTTAATCCATTTTTTATCACTTTGCTTACAGACTTCCTTCAGAAGTAATGATTTACTTTAACCAGTTTTAGCTCCATTTATTTGTTCAGATTCATGTTTCTTGCTTCTTCGTGCATTAATGGATGGGATTGCCTTGTCTATGCCCATGTTTTCACATTCAAAGTATACTGACACCTTCAGGCCCAATTGTCCTGTACTGGTCTTTACATGTATGCCAGTCTGTACGTTAAATTTGTTAGGTATCCTGCTGATGTTGTTTGCAGTAGTATGCTGGAACAAGTATGTGACCACTTCAATTGAGCTTGTTTTCTGCCTGGTTACCTTACATTTCAGATACACAGAACTGTTGGTCTGTTATACTATGACCATTTGGTCTGAATGGTTCTCTTGGGTGTCATACTTCAAACTGAGACTGTGCTATTAGTTGCTTTGTTCTGTTTGACATTTAAAGGTTGCTCTGTTGAAGACCTATCACTGTGATCATTGTATTTGGGATATTACACAACCAACTCAACAGTCTCACTGATGTTCCAGCTGTTTGGGAAGCTGTCAGCCCGGGTGACAACATCGCGTGAGAAGATCCATGCTGTGAAGGAAAACTTGCAGGCCTGCAAGCTTCTGCTGCGTTGCCGTAGAGATGAACTCAAGAAGCTCTGGCTTGAGGGCATTGAGCACAAACATGTGTTGCAACTGCTTGAGGAGATGTGAGTGTATAATGGTAAAACACAGTGTGTGCCTGTCCATTCACCGACAACCTCTTTTCTAGTTTAAGTCTGACATGTATAACAGTAAAACATAAAGTTAAATTTAGTCTGTGTGGATAGAGTATTAATTGTAGGCATGGCAAGAGCACAGCCAGAACACTAAAAAAAAGTAGTCATTCTGATCTCCAAAAGTTCAAAATGAAAGTTAGTACACTTTGGTTAGTTTGATATTTTTCATATTCCATGCATTAATTAGATACATAAATTATTAAAAGACCAACAAAAGCACTTTGGTTTTATGCAATCCATAAAACCAAAGTGCATTTTTTGGTCTTTTCATAGTTTATTCATCCTCGATACTTCAGCTGTTCACTGTTTTATGAGAGAGAAAAAGTAAAGGGTAAAATACTGTGAGTAAGAATCACAAATCTAATAAACATTGTTGTTAAGATAGCAGAGGTTAGGAACATAAAAGAATAGAAATTCATAACATACAGGCTGTTCAAGTTCCACTTCTCTGTTAGTGAAACCTGAACAGTGAAGGTAAGGTAAGGTGATCCCGTTACAGCCCCGGTGTGACCCAGAGGGTGGGTAGAGGTATAGGTCTACTCTTCCATGACCGCGGCACTAGGAGGGGGTGAGTGGTCAGCAGCACGTCCCAGTCGCACTTTACCCCCGGGAAAGACTTAGTACCCATTTTACAGGAGGCTGGGTGGGCCCCAGGGCTGGTCTGGATGGGCGGAAAATCTTGTCCCCACCGGGATTCGATCCCGAACCGTCCAGTCCATAGTCAGTCACTATATTGACTGAGCTACCTGGTGAACAGTGCAGGGCAGATACAAATTGAGGTCATGAGCCAGATGGCAAGCTGTATAGAAATATTATGAATGAATGAATGAATTAAATATAATATTATATAACCAAACTACAATTAATGAAAAAAAAATTTAAATTTTGTACATTTATTTTGATATGTTCAAAACACAGATTCAAAGTTTTTGTAAGTGCCACTGCACGGCCCCTGTGTTTATCATTTTTGACAGTGGTGTAATGCAGAGATTTAACTTCCATGATGAAGCCCCTGGTTGAGGATCTTCCCTTTTTTTGGAGAAAGCATGCAGTGTTGACTGTCGAAATATCCTCTTTCTTTCTGTCTTTCTTTTAGAATTTCAGAATAAGGGCCAGTGGATACCATTACACCCCTTTTACCTTAGCACTTTGCTTCCAGTTGTGGACAGTGTCACAGAGCTCATCAATGACAGTCTCCATGGCTGCAAGGATGCACTGTAGACTATTTGTTTACATACATTATAGAGGAGGCTCTTCCAGCTTAGTTCTTTACACAGGTATTCCAAGTCCTTATTGGTAAGCTGTTGTCCAATGTAAGCTGTTGTCCAAGGCTAACAAACAACTATGTTACATCTTCGGCTGTAAACTTATCCAATTCAGCTTTTTATGTCAGCTTGGTTATGTCTTCAACAATATTTTCCACTGGCTGAAATCTTGTGAAGTAGTGCATAAATTCTGGGAGAGGTTTGCACCACACTCCATTCAGATAGTTTACTGACACTACTTTCCAAGCTGTGCTGATGATCTTAATGCCCTTCAAAATGTCGAATGAGCACCAGTAATCCTTGATAATTTGTCTGACCTGTCCAAAACTCTCACCATTACCATGAAGGTTTGGCAGAAGTAACAAACAGGCTTTGAAGGTTGCTATTACCCCCTGGTCCATTGTTTGAAAAAGTGATGTGGTGTTTGATGGCATGTAAACAATATTGACATCCAGAGGCATTCTGTCTTCATGAAGGTTTTTTGCAGGAAAGCAAGGGGCATAGCCCAAGAGAAGAAGAGTCTTGGCTGGTAACTCATTCCCTTGACAAAAATGGAGTATATAGAGCAAAAATAGTTGTGTTCCAATCCAAGAAGATTTTTTGTGTCACCTAAACCCTTCTGGTGACATGGCCTTGCTTACTGTTACTTTTAATCAACCTCATCCCTGATTGACTTAGATGGTAGATGGGGGTAACTGTCATTGCTGATCAACTGTGCTGTTTCTGTCCAGTGCATCTGGTATTTATAGGTGTGCATTTTTTAATTTTTTTTTTTTTTTGGCCTTCTGGTTTCAAAACCACCTTTAATGTCAATCATTACATAACAAACCATTGCAAACCAATGGCTGTCTGTATAGTGTTGCAGCTATTCTGTAGTGACAGTTTTTGTTACGTGTAACATTGTTTCCTGTGGTGAATGTTTTGTACTTTTACGTTAGTACTGCCCAAAGTATGTGTGCGGTTCCCAGAATGGCTGTTTGAATGTTTCCCAGGCGGTTGCAGTTGCTTGTATTATAACTGCTGCCACTTTTTTTTTACATTCCACATGCACTGTATTTCTATTGTAGGATCTTCATATTTTAGAACCTTCTTGGCTTTCTTGATTACATTTCTGTGCACTTGTTGGTATCATAATATGCTTACCTCACCTAGGTGACTTGTTTCTACAGATTTTGGTACATGCTCATACCAGAGTTCAGTGTCTAATTTTAGCCCTGTTTTCTTGCATATGTAAAATGTAGTTAAGCATACAGTTTATTGTCATCATGATAATAACTATGATGTGAAACAATGTATCCATTCCTTGATGTGCTTGCCAGGTACTGTAGAATCTAAATTATCCGGACTAAAGAAGAGGAGAGGATAATCCAATATGCATTTTACTGGCATGTGCACAAAACACAGAAGAATAAGTTACTGTCTGATCATATGTAATGTAGTCTAAACCCCCCCACACCCGTCACCCATCCACCATAGTCCGACAGCTAGGACTGAAAGAGGGCAAGAGTGTCATTCACACGTGCCAGTGCTTACAGGTGATCAGGATTTTTGTTGTTACAGAGACCAGCTACGTGCAGTACCTTCCCAACTCACTGCATTCCTTGCCAAAAAGCATTACCTGCATGCTACACAGCTCCTTGTATCTGCCCTGTCTTTAGGGGAGGGCAGCTTGGAGGGGGTGGAGGCTCTGAGAGAAGTGCGAACAGACCTTCAGACAAAGAAACAGGTGAGTTCTCTTCATCATCTACCATTATGAACATAAGCTTATTCTTCCTGTTTCTCATCCCACTTTCCTTCCACAGCAGACATAATTCGGAAATATCTTAGTCAGTCTTCGCACATTTTTGTTGGACTCTGCCTTCTGCTTGATTTCAATTCTCCATACATATGATACAAGACCATTTAAGCTGTTCATTATCATTTAGCTGGCCAAGAACTTTCCCACATTTTTTGAACTCACAAGTTCATTATGTTTGTAATTATGTGCTATGGAACTTAACTTTTGGTACTTAAATTTGCTTCACATTTTAAAGCTTCAGTCCTTCAAGACATATAGGGTCTAGTTTGTATTATTCTTTAACTAAGGTTTATGATCAAAATTTTTTGTAAATTTCTCATTGTTCTGCATGCATGTTGTGTGTCCATACCCATCTCATTCTTTGTGCTGAATAGCTGTAATGGTGCTTCTCTTTTTGTTGTTTTCTCTTTTTTCATGCTGTTTCCTCTATTCTGAGTCCAGATATATTCCTCAGTACTTTGTGCTTTAATACCCCCAGTCCAGGTTTCTTCCAACAGTGCTTCTGTCCCTTGTATCTTTCACGTAGCAGTCTCTGCCCTTTGATGTGCTTTGTCAGTCTGACTGCTGAAACTGTACGGTTATAGGCAGGAAGGTTCACTGGCACTGTGTATCAGCTTTTTGGTATTACATTATCTCTACTGAGCTTTGGAAAGATATGTTTTTGCTGACTAGATTTGTTTGATGTTGATTTCGTCATCACTTCCAACAGGCCTCAGGCCCAAACAGATTCTTTAGCTGTTCATATTGGTTCTGTGGATTAATTCCTCTAATAACAATTGCTGTATGGAGTGCCACCCTGATCTAATGGTAATTTTACTTAGACTTCCAATTATGATTTTTTTCTGTCTTACGGTAAATATTGTGAAGTAGAGTTTATCTTCTGATGCACTGAAAACAAAAATTGTGAAGACTTTCTGGTTGTGAATTAATTGAGTTTTGAACGAAGGCTTTCATTTAAATTATAGCCAATAGCCAGTAAATTTTCAAAGGTGATAACAGACACAATTTTCAAAGACTGCCATGTTTAAAGTTCTTATTTGCTGATCTTTCCAGACATAGAGCTACTGGAGCAGGAAAGTGAACACTTACATACAAATAGAACTGAGATATAAAATGATCTTTGCCTCCACACCCCAATACACTTCCATAACTTGATGACACTTGGGGGGAAGATGTTCTGTCACATTTCTGTGAAGGGCTCTGTTATTGTCATTTTAGTGGCTGGGGCTTAGTAGTTTTGTTGTGGTGTATATTCATTTTTCAGTGCCAAAAGTTGTGCAAATGAAGTTTCAAATGATAATGAACCCATACTTATGTGTGTTTGTTGTAGACCAACTATAGTGTGAATTAATAAAAGCCTCTCACTCCCTGTTTCAGTCTGTTGAATGATGTGGCATATCATGACCTGAATCGTATTCTGTGTTTATGGTATTAGCAATTGCACTCTCAACTACTGGCAGAGCTGACGCGACATCTGTACCTTGTATCAACACAAGATGTGGTAGCACTACGCAGGCAGGGGAGTGGCCGAGATGGCAACCTTTTGAACTCACCCTTTCAACGTACTGGTGAGCAGCGTGGGTCTGCACGATTGTCAAAAACACGAATGGCCTTGCTGGATATGAGTGTAACGTTCCAAAATGCCACACCGCCAAGGTAACCAGCATATTATTCCTTCTGCTACTGCTACTGCTGTTGCTCATCCTGCTCCTCCTACTACTACTACTACTACTATGCAGCTGCTGCTTCCACCCTTTATCTCTTCATCCTCCCTTCCTCCCCTTGTGGATATTACCTGTGTTCATACACACAAAGTTGTGTGTCAGGTGATCAGCATATTCACTACTCTAATTGTACAAACTGCAGTGTTATATTTGTTTCTGATTTATTGGCGTGTGTAAATGAACACAAGATGCTCAGAGTTTAAAATCATATTTATCATACAGTGTCTTGAGTTCATTCAAATTTGAAAATCTGTATGTTTGCACATCTCTGTTATGAAAATATATATAATATTATAACTTTACTTGCTTTGTCCCATGGTTTGAACATTCATCCTTACAAAATGGAAAGATATATATATATTGATCAAAAAATCTAAAAGGAAACATATTGATCAAAAAACCTGACAGGACCATTGGGAGACCTAAGCAGAGATGGGAAAATAACTTTGGAAAAATAACTTCAGGAAAAAGTGTTTGAATGTGTGAGTGTAATGTATCTGGCTCAGGATAGAGTCCAGTGGAGGCCGTATCAAAAACAGTAATGAAGTTTTGTGTTCCGTAAGGTGTTCAGAATTAAAAGTTACTCATATTCAAAACAATAGCATTGTGGTCACAGAATTTGTGCTTAAAATTTCTATGTAATAGTAATCATTGTAGCTGGGCATTGGAGATTCAGGCTTGAGTTGGATTGTAAATATACCCCAATGCTTTTGTGAGAAACTATTATATGTGATGAAAGTAACCAATATAGTGGATAATTTTGAGGTATATCTGGCAGTTTTAACATACTGGAAATTGGTACTGAATATTATGCACAGAAGTGGACCACTGGGTGATATAATTATGAAGTTATTTATTCTAGGCTTCCTTCTCATATTTCTTGTATTCATGAAACATGTTTTTTGCAGTAATTGTTTTAATGGTCTGTCAAACTATATCAGTAAACTGTGTGTCATGACTGTTTTGTTGAAAAAAAAAATCCTTGACCCTGCATGTCTGTTTTGTAGTGCTGACTGTGGCATGTTTTAGGATAGCTCTAAGTCCGGGTCCAAACCAGACAGCTGTAGATGAAGATATAGGCAATGTGGAAGAAGATGTGGATGCAGCAGATCCAGAGGCAAAGTCAGAGCACTTCATGGCAATACTGGTGGAATGTCTGGCGCTGCTTAACAAGGTTCCTGACGTTGTAGAGGTGAGGGCTTCTTTCAAAGAGATAATGCAATTTATGATGTTTTCAATGAAGTGGTGTCTGTAGACAAGGCAAATTAAAGGATACAGGGTAAGTATTAATGATCCTTCTGTCACTCAGTGTTAATGACATGCCAGTGTCTTGTCAGGGGCATAATACCAACTCAGAATTAATCTGGAAGTATTATGCTATCATTTTGTTATGGCTGAGGTATAATGCAATTCCAGAATTAATTGAAGTTCATACTGCTGCCATTTAAGAATAAGATTTGGTGTGTAATTGTATCCCAAAATTAACTTGGTAATGTAAAGCCATTCTGCAGTAAGACTGGTGTACCAGTCCGACAGTAAAGTAATGCGACTAATTTTTTTCTGGCTGTACGGGCAATACTGTAGGCCGCCAACACAGACAGCCGTTTAGCTTGATCCCTCCTCTATCCCCACTAGCAGTTG
>Ga0123355_10004467_pt1 | contig 20348 bp, 13 predicted proteins | sample TergutEmb28metaG_3_FD_89872 | JGI IMG/M metagenome (GOLD analysis project Ga0123355, IMG submission 89872) | Embiratermes neotenicus P1 segment gut microbial communities from Petit-Saut dam, French Guiana - Emb289 P1 | ecosystem: Host-associated > Arthropoda: Insects > Digestive system > Gut ...
AAAAAATAAAAAAAAAAAAAAAATAAGAAAAAATAAAAGAGAAGAAGGAAAGAGAAAAAAGTGGCAAGTGGGGGGGGGGGGGGGGGGGAGAGCACAACAATCACCGGGTCCACTAATGTCCATTATTCAAACAGAAGGTATTCATACTGACTTCAATTGACACTTCTTAACTATCATGAGATATAGCCTCCCTCAGATATCAATGATAAAACTGCCTGACACTGCTCAGTTTAATCATTTATTTACTGGTGGAATAAGATAAGGCAAAAATCCAAAATGTGAAACCACTCTGACACACAAAGGTAGAAATCCTGTGAGACACGGAACACAATGAAGACACATAAAGTAGTCAAGAGATATTCTATTATACTACCAGCCCCTTCTAGATTTGTCACCTTAAAATAATGCAAACATGATCAAAACTTTGGTTTTGTGTAATAGTGGAACAGTACATCAGTTGTTTGTAGATATCAAGAAAGCCTAAGGACTCAGGAGGGAGGTTTAGTATAACATTCTCACCGAGTTTCATAGACCCACGAGACCAGTTAGGTTAATTCATTTAAATGGAACTTGCAGGAAAGTCGAGAATGGCAAACATCTGACGAATTTCCTATTCAGAATGGTGTCAAACAAGGACATGCTTGATCACTGCTGCTTTTTAACTTTGCTTTAGGATATTCTATTATTTAAGCAAGTACACCAAGAGAGAGAGACAATGAACAGGACACATTAACTGTGGGGTCTATGGGTGAATTACATGTATATAAAATTTGCAGTAACCCTTTTACCATTCAGTCCAAAATTTGTTTCTTCCCATTTGCAACCACAGAACACATGTATTAAAGTATAAAGAACTATAACTTCACAGATGAGCACAAGTAGTCACGCCAGCATAAAATACTGCATATAAATTATGCAATAAAGGACATTGAAAGGCAAGAAACACAAGTTATGTAATATGATTCACTAAACTACAATAATGCGATTATTGTCTAATATATGCAACACATTTAAATTCAGTGTTTTCACATACACACTACACCAAGATGGGCACACATCCTGGGTCAAGTTGAACTCATACACTCAGTGTTTAGAATGTCCCAGATTATTGTATACGATATAATAAACTACATCAAATTTCTAATCACACATCATCTAAATTCACTCTGATCATCTCTAAAGCTTGAGTTATGACATGTCAATAAACACCTAACCTCTTATTCATTTACTAAAGCATAGTGATGTGACACGTGAATGAGCATTAATACAACAATGTAAAAAAACAAAGAGTATAAGATTTCCTTTCCCTTCCAGGTGCTGTATCAATAATGGAGTGCAAAAGTTTTACAGTCACAACACACTTCCATTAAAAATTTATTTTACATGCGACTCAATTTAGTGCAACATATACAAAATGTACAAACTAGCCCTGTTCAGACTAATCTCTAAAATCCAAACATCTAAAGCTCTCAAAAATGGCAGAAGAAAGATCAATCAGGTACTTCAAAATTTACAAAAAGCTTCATAAGATATTAGTTTTAGAATAAGGGCCAGAATGTTTTCCTTGGGTTCCTCACATTTCTAAAGTTTATGATAAAGCTGCTGACCACCTTTCCCACTTCCCAGTAATATTTGCTGTATGGCCTAATTAGTGTTTATTAGCAATAACAAAAATGGCATGTGTTTACAGTATGTACCAACATCTACTATGGTCACAAAATGAGGAAGATTAAGACAGGAGAAACCAAAAATATTCATGCCATTGCTACATTGTGTTTTAAATGACCACCAGACACAAATTTCCATCACTTCAGATTCCCTCTTCATCACTACTTGTGTCAGTATGATGTATATATAAAGTAGAAACCCCCCCCAAAAAAACATACCAACAATTAGCGGCTGAACTCTCAGAATTGGTGGTCAGTGCTACCAGACTCTGTCAACTGCCAATTAACAGAGCTTTCCAAATCATCTGGTGTCAGACATCACACTTTTTACTGTATTCAGATAACATACCATTGACCTCTACGATCCCATGGCCTCCATGTGTGTTGTTACCCTCCACAGCCTGTTTCTGTACTCTGACCCGTCCCTACCCTGTCACCCTCCTTCCTATTGGCTCAGGCTATTTTTGAGCCAAACCTTCTCCCATATAAATATCCCAACATTTCTCAAACCTAGCCATTCTTCACACCTACCTGCCTATGAAGATGGAACAGAGTGTTCCGAAATGTCGGCATATAAAATTCAGACACCGGGCAATTACCCAGAAGAAAGCATACAACATTCAGAACATGGTGAAAGTTTGAAATCAAGAACATAACATGAAGCTACAATAATGCAATTAGCAATGTTAATGTTATCAAATTGATGTGTATTTTTAAAGCAACCACAGAGCCAGTAAAATTATGAAATATGGCATACTTGTAACAAACGATACTCTGCATCTGCTGACCCTATGCGCTATTTACCTTATTTACATTTACATGTAAACATATTTTATTAGTTATTTCTAAAAGACAATTTTACAACTGGCATTTCACAAAAAAAATATTATTAAAAAATTTTGATAAGTAAATCACTGTATGAAAAAGTCAGTAAATGCAGAAAACCTTCTATTAAATGCCTGCTTAAGAGTACGTGACAAATCTGATAAAATGAACACTAGTAAAATATGACTTCAAATTGTGACCCTCATAAAGAAATTCTATCAGTGTGGGTTAGAGTCTCACCTGAGGCACCTGTGTGCTCTTGCCACACCCAGTCTCTCCAACAAGTACTAGTGTCTGGAACTTTTCCAGCAGGTACAAGATGTGACTTCTATTCTTGAAAACAGGAAGGCTTTCACGCTGTTGCTCGAATGACAGTGAAACACGAGGATTATATACAAAAGCTGTGGCACAATTTGGATCAATGTCTGATTTGTCCTCTTCCCATGTGCTTCTCTCACCTGTCAACCAAGAAATAAAATTAGCAGTTCCACTTCGCAAACACTGGAGAGATACAGTGAACTTTTATTACAAATACAGGGTTTGGGACTTCATTGCCTTCTGTTATAATTTTCACGCAAGTCCACACATCATGAATAAAGTGTAATGCTGACTCCATTTAAACACAATTATGGAAATCAAACCACTTTTCACTTGATGATTTTCAGGATTTGTGAATTTGTAAAATTTGGCACATACCTGGTCTCAAAAACCTTGGCTTCACATCAGCAGAAAACATAATTAAATACTGCTATTAATGCAGCATCTGTAACAAGAACAAAATTATACTATAGAAGAGTTACGAGAAAAAATTAAAAAAATATTTCAGTACTGTTTCTCATTCTTATTCACACCAAAACCCAATCTGAAAACCAAAGCAAAGGAACACACCAGAGCAAATATAAATTATGCAATACATACACCAAAAATCCATATGAACAGACTGAAGCAAAATTATTCAGTGAGGTTCCGAGTTTCAATGCCAGCAGACACAACAGTGTGTGCTCAAATGTTGGTCTGACATCCAACCATGCATGCCTGACAATGGACTGCTGGGTGAACACAGTTATGCATGCATACGGATGTGCCCTCCCTAACAACTTCTGCTGAAACTGAAATCTGAAAATCATGTAATTGCACACATATCTGATTTGAAAGCATCTAGTATCATTGGTCACATACTGCAGTATGGTGGCAAGTTTTAGAGCAGGCCTTTATAAATCCCTGGCACCTGGTCACCATGGTGCCTAGAGATTCTGTCCTAATGCCTAGCATTTTCCACTGTACTATTATTTGCTTATGTCTGATTCTGTCTTTTTAAAATCCCAGATCAACAATGATTTGTCACAGATCTACTCGCCTCCAGCACTGAACAATCTAAATACCAAAATCTTTATTCAGCATATGTATTATGGTGAACAGTTGGTCAACATTTCCTTTGTCATGCCATTATATTATGTGAAGTTTGGCTTGCCTGCTGATTAGATAACACACACTAATCCGCATGTATCACACAATGATAGTGGAAAACTGTCTGGTTCACAGCCCAATACAGCAGGGACAATAGGACAGGATAACAAGTGACAAATTAAATGGTCAGGTCTGCTCATTAGGTTACTAAGTACACTGCAATACACATTAGGTATGATGTTCTAAAATCTTCAAAATTACAATATCCAGCAAATCATTGGTGATGAAGGTGCCAGATATCACAGCTGTTACCATATTCAACTTTAAGACTAGGGAGTTGTTCTTCAATGATACTGTACATTACAGGATTACCATGTGTTGGTAATTTCTCACTTATAAAACAAATTCTTTGGAAAACAACTGTATCACCCGAATTATTTAAATGTGCTATTACAAATTACAAAATTGTATGTCTTCATATTAGTGACAATGCTGTAACAGAATGGCTGTAAATCCTGGAAAACACCAAGAAAATATAATATTTATCCTACACTCACTTAAATAAAATGGTTGAATTCCCCATACCACCAAGTCAATGAAGTAAGTCTATATTTTCAGTTCCATCCACTTAGAACTCACATGCAACACAATCCTTCTGAAACAAACCCATAATGTTGTCATTCCTTTTGAATGAAGTGGACTTCGGTATTTATCAAGCACAATGGCCTGTGACATAATTAGAAAAACACAGTATACAATGTTTAACACTGTGACAGGTCTGCTGCTTATGTCCTAACCAGAAATATCCCTAAACAGTGAGCCCTTCAAATCCCCTGACCTAATTGTAGGGGAATGTACCAAATTCTCAAGCCTGAATTTGAGCTCAGTGTCTCTTTTCTTTTTTCTTTTTTTTTTTCCCAAACCTCAACTACATTTTCACTATACTGTAAACAAAATGTGAACAAGTAACATAAAATTATACACTGACAAATAATGTAAAATAAATTAACTTAAAACTGATGTGTGTCCTTGAAGCAATTACTTTAAACCTGTCAACACCCACATTATGAGTGTTATGAAAGCGTTTCTCATGAAGCATGCAATACAAATACTTGTGCGCCTACCAGACACATGGTCATTGTACAAGTCATAAAAAACATATGACAAGAAATGGGTTTCAGTAAGCTTCACATGGAAACATAAGTACGATACCTTGTCTGGATTATACAATACTTAACAACCACAGGTAATCACTTGATGCACAGGACTGTTCCTTTACACAACAACCCTATATCTGTTTTCTGCTAAATATGATGATGACATTAAATTTTTACAATCATGCACCCAGCAATCAAAAATGTACGTGTAAACAGCAGCTCTCTCGTACACAGAATTTTCCAAAGTTGAATGTCAATAAGCTGCTTGGAAATTTAAAAACAGGCAAAAATAAAAAATGTAAATAGGACTAAATGTGACACAAGATTTAGATAATTAATGGCTGCCACCAATACTAAAAGCAATTAGCAGCTTCGTTTATATCACATAAATTTATCAAAACCTACACACATACATGTACACAGCTGTTATTTCACTGTAACTTATGACTATCCCAAAAAGTAAGATACTTGTTTGTTAAGCCAGTTCCTTTTCAACAGATTTAGCTGCAGTCACAAACAAGTGAAGGTAGGGGCTTCCTCTGTTTGAAGATTCTGAAAGTCTATCAAATACAGCCTGGCACACAACTACACAGTGTCTGACTCAGTGACAAAGAAAGTGAATCAGTTTATGAGCAAATGGCCAATACCAGCCAGAGTGCAAGCATGCCTGTCTATATGCAGACTAGTAATGTTCATATCTTAAAAAAATTACTCCTATTCCCCAATGCATCACTTTTAGGTGTAACAGTTTATTTGATCGACAAGCGTATTTCCTGTATCTTTCATGTACACATGCACAGCACAAACTTCAACAGAGAGTGACTAATTCCCACTTACACTGGTTAAAAGATATTGTGTCTAGGACCTACAATGACTTTCACAAACATCCAATTTCTTTGCAGTTCACAGTGATCTAAAAAAAAAGTATAGGTTATCCACACTGTTGTCCATAGCACACTTGCTTCAACACTTTCCGTCTGCAGTTTTACATCTGCTTTACAATGATTAAGTGGCAACTGCATTATGTTAGTATGTCAGACACTGGGATGCAAAACATACAATGTGACAGTGTGTTTATACTCCAGTTCTTCTCATTTTAAACTGCTACTTCTAACCTTAGGCCTCTTTTGGCATCACTGCCAACTGACTGTGCTCCTATAACAGTATCTTTTGGAAATGTACCAACAGTCAAGTTGTAGTCGTCTCCAACCATTTCTTCCATTAAGGTTGTTGAACCATTTCTCTCTGGTATCATCTATACTTCCACTTACCACATAAACATTTAATTTATTTAACTGCATATCACTGTTAATATCATTTATGCTCTAATGAGGTTTGCTTACATTTTCACTCTTCTTAAATCAAGCATCACTTCAAAACCAAAATGTAGGTATTGCAAAAGTTTTAAACATTTATTTGAGTATCCATCTAATTGAAATGGACATAATTTGAATGTTTTCATTTTCAAGAGTTTAAAATGTGGATAAGGAACCAATGGTTGTGGTGAATCTAATGATTACAGAATGGAGTTCCTGCTCCAGAACAGCTTATCGGGTAAAGCATAAAATAAGTTTAGGAAGTAAGGTGTGAAATAAAACTGCAACAGCATATCTAAGAATTTATGAACTATACTCCACTCTTCCATCAAATTCTACTGAAAAACCAGTTTTCATAGATAAAATGATTATGCTGAGCAAGACACACGACCTTCACTGACACTAACACATATTAAGTCTACTGACGAGCAAACAGCAGGAACAGGAACCAGTCAGACACAAACCTGCCCTTGGCCTGTTGACTGTGTAAAAATATAAAGGCCATAAAGAATAAAACAAAAATTCCTGTACAGTGCAGAAACTGATCTAGCCGTAAGTTTTACCAGCAGGTAGCATGAATCTGTGAGCTTTGTGTCTGGTGAGCGAGCGTGGGCAAGCAGAGATTTGGGGCACAGGGGTTATCATTCAATTCATAACAGACCTGCGGTGTAGGTCAAAACGTCTGCTGGAAGTAACAATAGTAAAGAACAGTGTGCCTGGTCTTTGACCATGGTAATATTTACTTTAACTAAAATTACATTCACAGAATATCAAGCACACAGATTCATGGCAACTTTTTACAATTATACAAAAAGAATATTCCAGAATATTTCACAGTACCATAATACAATTACTTAGAAATTACAGGGAAACATCAAATGTCCAAGAAATGAAGAACAAAGCAGATTAAGAAAATTCCTGTTATTCAGGTCAGTCCAAACTCCATGAAAATGAAGATAAACACAGGTAAAGGTTACCAACAGTTATAAAGTCTCATATCCATAAATCCCGACAACCAAAGGCAATATGAAATGTCAAGGAAGGGATACACAATTACTGCCAGAAGAATGACCTGGCCCCTTACAAGAAACTAAGTAGGCCATAAGAAAATTTTACACCAAGAATTGAACAAAAAATAAATTTTACAAACAAATTATTTAAAAATGTTTGGACATCAGGCCTTGGCCTGCAGAAGCATTTTAGTTAGCTTCCCCAGAATGGCCAATGTAATGAAGAATTCTTCTACTCTCATCCACAGAATTTACGTACATAAAGCATGAACTCCATGGAGGAGAATCCTTTCTCAGCAGGTAACAGGTAATCTGCTTGTCAAGAAATTCTCTGCCTTAATATAAAACCAAGATTCATTACCACATTCACAAAAGCCTGCCACTGGATCCTATCCTATGACGAATTCAATCCAAATCCTTAAACCCTACTTCTTTAATACATGTCATCCAATTCAAGACAAAGACCTGTCTTGGCAAGCAGTTCACTATCATTATTCATCACAGCATTGTATATAATTGGTGGTATCAATTATAGATATGTGTGTGTACATGTGTGTGTATCTACTGCACCTTTATCACCACCTTCACTACTTACACATTTCTTTGTATTTGCCATTTGGGCACAAGGAACCACAAAACAATTTGTAATAAAATAAAATGCAAAAAACACATCAAACATCCAAACAGAATACTGCATACAGCATCACTGACAACTGACCATGAAAAAAAATGAGAACAGACACAACAACAACTCTAACAACCACAGTGACAAATGCCCAGACTTACTGAATGTATCATGGTTACAAGTATAAGTGGCTGGAAGCTGATGAGTGTCTCTACCCATTTAATAGTAACCTCCTATCTATGTCAAGTCTCTCAAAAGATCACATACCTTCACGTTTACCACCTAAAAGTTTGCAAGCATTTCTCATCTCTCGTATATGACGGTATCCTGTCCTCATTCTCCTATACAGTTTTTATAAAAGACTGAAACTATCACTACTGCTATCTGTTTTCTAAAGTCAATACTGTTATCATCTCCTGATTTATCTCAATGTCTACAATCAATCAAGTCACCCCAGATAATGTTGCTACTTCTTGAAGGCCATTACGTAAACATACATGCTTTCGAAATTGCATCTGTGACTTATCTGTGGTTACTGGAACTTTGTGATTCAGTCTCTACACATGACACAAGCGATGTAAGTATTAAGTGTGGTCTAGCCTTAGTCCTTTTTATACTTTACACATTCTTCATTCATACCTTGGGCACAGTCACATTCATATTTACAAATCTGTATTACTATGTCATCAGGTCTGACATAAGCATTATTTCATTTTTATTAGTTGACATTTGCAAATCATCTTCCGAATGTGGCCTCTTGCAAACTATACTGCATACTCTGGTGCGGGGGTAATCTTCTGTTCATTTGCCAGACACATATGATATAGAACTTTTCAGTTTAAAATAGCTTCACTGACGTATTATTGGTAGTTTTACATTAATTTGCTTTATTCTGTATGAAAATGTTTAATTATACAAGTAATGCATTTCTTGTTCATCCTTTCTTTGCTCTATACAGAAAATAACAAGCATAATCAGAACATCATGCTCAAATTCAAGCACTCCAGATTTAGTTTGGCCTCTGCAAGTGAGAGAATGGTGAAGGCAAGAACAGCAAGTAAAACATAATTTTATTCACAATAAAACTGACTTCACAGTGTATTAGTAAAAACAAAGATGGTGGCTCAAGCCAATTCTTACACATGAAAATGCAAGCAAAGTACACATTTTGCAAACAGTCAATGAGATGTACACCTCAACATCCCCAGTGAACATTTTTAAAGGCCCCATTGCCGTCTTCTAGAAGTTCAAACTATTGGTGAAAATTTGATATTCACCTGCCCCAACCCCCTAATTAATGAACAGGCTTTACCCTTACTGACATACCATTACCCCTGCAAAAACATTTTTTGTTATTATGATTTGTAAACCGAACCAGAAGTACAGGGCAGATTATAAAAATTCTGCTGGAAATTTTTATAAAATAAAAAGCAATATATGACTAAATAGCCACTGTTGGAAAAACACATTACAGTGGAAATAATGTCAGACTCCAATTTGAAACATCACAAGCAGCATGCTCTAAATTTAAAAACATAGGCATTCATTTCATTTAGTCTCAGGCACTAAGTTAAGAGATTATTTTTTCCCATACATTGCAGTTTTATATTTTAAACATAAAACATACATTCATCCCTTGCTCAAATTCTTTCCTCAGCACTTCATTCAGAATAACTCAGAAGCATTCCTTGCCTCATACTGAGTAGATACAATGAACATTTTCTCTTTGCAGAAATGAGACCAATATTAATCACTTAAACAATATCTAAGGCTAAAATGCATGCACACATTCTGACTTCCATGCCTCTATTCTTCCAAGAGGTGTGAAGAGTACAAGCACAGGTAATTACCCACTCAGTTATCAAAGTTACAATGTGAAAATTACCCACTCAGTTGTTATTTTGCACGACATGAAACAAAATCTCTATCTTGCATTGGAAAATTTCCTTTATAGAGCTCTCTGTGTTAACCAAATTATAAAAGGTTCATAACATTACACTGTATGACAATAATTTTCAAGTAGGATTATGTTACATTTCCATATTTCTTAGTTTTATTCTGGCATAATAAGCATAAGATAACCTGCAGGATTGTTACAGCGTAAGTTAAAACATATTAAACAAAGCCTTCCAACTGCCTTTGCCTGCTACATGTGCACGAATTGCTAACATATGAGTCTGACAACATGCGATGATAAAAATGTTCAAATACATGATTGATATTAACTAAGATAATGCCTACCATTATCAAACAATTCTCTTATTACCAAAAACCAGAAAACAGAATTTCATGTACTAACATCAGACCATATTTATTGGGCTCATAATGAAATCAGAATACAGATATGCTGAGTTGGTTGGGTCACTTAAGACCACAGAAAATATACTGAACATTACCCATATCCCAGTCAAATGTGACTGGATTGGAAATGTTTCTCTCTCGAATTAATAACTTTACCGTCACCCCCTCTACTCAAGAATATAATGGAAAAAGTTATTCTCACAACTGCAAAGAAACAAGAATGACCACCAACTCGACTCAAAGGTATACAGGAAAAGATTATTCTCCTAACTTAAAAGTAGGCATGAATCCCCCGCCCAAACTCGCAAATTACTTCCGTTTACATAGTTCAGTGACAGGCCAAACAGCATTTAATTCACGATTTCATCAACTGCAACCCTGTAACAGGCATCTAACAGTATATATTCTGCTTTTTATTCAATGCATATGTGATCACAACCGTGCAAATGTCGGCATGTCTCAAATATACGTCGCACAAAATAACTTTCTTATACTACCGTTTCCTTAAATGCATACAGGGGGCATTCAGGCCTCAAAATATGTGAGGTTTGACCATTAAAGAAATTTTCACCTTACCTATGCCCTACAAATCATCGATGCTTTCGAATCTGCTATACCAAACACGCATGACAGTCATGTACGTCGAATTTCCACGCACATTTGTCACATCATCGCCCGACTGAACACGTGACTTCAATTGAATCAACACTACGGAATATGATTGGACAGGCCTTTATTACACACGACTGGGTCAAACAACAATTAACTCCAATGAAACGAGCCTTTACACAACCACAATTATTCATTTGGCGCCATCTTGACACTTTTCACATCACTGATTACATGTGCTACCCGTGCGCCCGCATCAAAGATTATACGCAGACGTAGGCTTGCACGTAGAGGTCAGGCATGTCGTGTTAAATGAATTACCAGTGGAGCCAGTAGCACCCACTAACACATAGATGAATCTTTAAACATGATTCACAAGATGAGGACCATAACTGTTGCTTTATTGTATGTGTCTACGTGTTTTTCTGTTATTACCAAAAATTAATTTTCTTCAGAACGCCAGTTCCATATTTAATTCAGGATGCAGACTATTGTACGGCTTCTTAGAACACTGAAAGAAAGTAAAGTATAGAGTAATTCCTTTCCAAAGGATGGTGCTGTAAATCGTACAGCTCCACTCCCCTCCAATCTCCTTTCGGAGCTCTCACTGTGGTTGCTCTACCAACTCCTGGCAATACGAGCACGCAGATAACGGAATGTTGTTGTCCGCACTAGTATTCTGTGACCTGGACAGAGCAAAGAACATTCTTATGGTCCTCACGAGAAATGCGCTGAACGCCAACGAGCATCTCTGCTTCTGGGAAAATTTGGTTAAAAGCGATATTTATACCAACAACACGGGGAATTTTATGAATTAGCTGCCATTATTAACTGATTTAACTTCTACTCACATACAGAGTCCAAATCATGGTTTGTCACCAATTGTCCCAACATTGAATACTGCCATTGCTGCTTTTTCATTTATTTTAAGTTGACTCTTCAATCTACAGTGCCTCTAAAGTCAAAATCTAAAGCAGTAATTGAATAATTAAAGATGTAAAAATTAAATAACCCAAATTTTTAATGACTCAACCCTTGTGTCCAGCTTTGAAGACTTTATTGCCAGTGATCAAAATACAACAGGTCCTACAGTCAGATCCCTGTGATACTTCTTTAGCCTTTCATTGTGCCCAACATTTGATATGTACTTGAAAGTTAGGCATATACTGTTGAAAAAACCCAAATGAATTCCTTCATTTGTTTAAAATGTGTGGTCCTTTCCTATTTTACATTTCTGGCCAACTTGATGAAGCACATCCCTTCTTGAGAAGCCAACAGTTCTGCAACTAGTCAAGAAATTCCTTGAATTCTATGTAACTGGAAGGTTCGTTACTGCATTTTAATATTCTACATTTTCTGTCCAACTATATTATATTCACCAAGAATCAATACAAACTATTTGCACTGTGTCACCTGTTCCAATCCTGAGACAGTACAGTCCAGTACATGTACATCCCCCACCCATTCCATTTCTTAATGATCCATTTTAATAGCACAAACATTCATTCACCCCAAGAACCAGGGTGCCAGTACATGTACATCCCCCACCCATCCCATTTCTTAATGATCCATTTTAATAGCACAAACATTCATTCACCCCAAGAATCAAGGTGTGTGGTGAACAACAGGTTCATGACCAAGCACAGATACTGCCACAGGTCCTAAAAAATGTGAGAGCAAGTGTTCACCAATGAGTACACTAACCTAGCGTATTAAAACAATTCAGCAAGAAGTCTGTGAAAAGATTCCTCAAATAAGGTAAACCCTTACACTCAAGAGTCTATTCCATTTTGTAATGCAATTCTACCACTTAGACAATAAAAAGTGTATACAACAAATAAAAGCATTTATTGGTAATGTAACCTAAATACAATTCAGAATGAACACTTTTGATTGTAAATCTTTTAGGAGGTCTTGTTACTTCTTAATGTGAACAGGTTTTATGTGACTTTCAACGCTTGAAGCTAAGACCATTACATCATTCTGAAACATTGGGAACTATTAGCCAGTGATGATGCATCACATCCCAGAAGAAAGAAACCTCAATTTTTAGTTAACCACATTACATTGGATACGATCACATACACTTCATACTAAAAATATAAAATAATAAGAAAGTGAAATAACATTACTAAGGTAACATATACATTCAGCTTTTCTATTAACATTTTAAATTTTGTGCTGAAAACGGGCCATAAAATTCAACAAAATGAGTTTGTGACAGGAAAAGGTTTGGAACAATCCAATTGCCTCATACAGTCCTTCAATACAATAGGTGCACAATAAAATTTCAATGCATCCGATAAGTGTGTTAATAAATATTTTAATTATATTAACAATTCAAGTTTACTACTAAAATACCAAAAGCATTGATTACAGCAATAATACAATAATAATTTCAAGCAACTATTTAAAAATGTACAAAACATTGTGTCTTGTGGCTGATTCTAAATTCTGGGTTTAGTCATATCGCTGGTTCATATCCTTGTCACTGCTTCATATTAGTATTTTGTGTAGGATTACATATACATATTCAGATCCTAAGCTCTTAACTTGATACTCAGTTTTAATCCGTGATTCATCAATAACCCTTACAACTTGCTCTAACATTTCCTTATTTTCATGTTTCCTGTTCAAATTACAGTGTTCAAAATGGTAAAGACTAGTTATCAATTCCAAACATTACTCTCTCTTCTCACCTTCCTCGTCACTTCTCAAACAATACCCTTCCAAAGACATACACATTTTTGTGCACACAATGCCCCAGAAAAGTACTTTTCTTTTAAGCTATTTTTTTTACAGAACACATTTTTCCAGGCATCAAGTATAAAATGTTTACAGATAATGCATATGTGTCTCAAATAGGACAAAAATGTTCGTTATACTGCAACCAAAAATTTGCAATAAACCAAAGCATTAGGTCAATACATTTTCTCAAATTTTTGCCCCAAAATCTGAAATTTTGTACAGTATCGTATTTAAGATTTACACTATTCAAAACAGAATTATCAAATACATTTACAGAGTACATTTCAAACACTGTTGTCCTCTTAAAAATACTGGCAAAATATGTAGGTAATGAAGGCTGCCTATTTTGAGGACTGCTGTAAATATAGGAAAATGTTTCTTACAGACTCTTTCGTCCAGCTTGTCAACTGATTATAGCTGTTTTGTACAAAGCAGCATGCTAGCATTCTCTCCTCTCTGAGTGCAGATCACTGATCTATGCGCACAAGACTTTTAAACTACTAAAATGTTGGCCCAAGCTCACTAACCACTTACCAAGGCTTTTATGAAAATAACCTTACTGTTCCACACTTCAATTGTTACCTTATGTTCCAATAAAGGCCAGTGGTTATGTAGTCCACAAGAATACAGAAGTCTTCCGACTAATAACAGACTAAGTAAGTCACAAAGCAACACACTCTGATGAAGGTTATTTCCATTTTCACCACACAATCTTTCACTTTGTTGGAAAATACTAAAGACATACTTCAAACTTAGCAGTAATAAACTCTTGTAATATCAACACCCAAGTGTTCATATTATTTAGACACCATCATGCATGGAAATGACAACAATGGGTTTCAATCGTTATCACATGATGCAAATAATATATAGTTTCATTGTGCAGAAAATGAAGGGCCATTCTTAACACTGAAAATTATTTTGTGCAAAAATAGAAGTAAACTAGGCAAACTATAGTTGTACTGTCGTATGTATTTTTCAGAAATTGAAGAAATGGAAAACAGGAGTATATATAAAATGTTACAAAACCAGGAATACTAAGCTTCCAAATTCTGTATAACTTCATAATGCCATTTTTATCATAGAAACAGGTTCATTACTGTACACAGCCAAAATTCGTCAGTCCCACCACTATCTCCAAAAGGCAATGAGAAGAAGTGGCTGAGATCAATTTACTTGCTTAGATGACCATGGACCACTCTCCCATTGATAACGTCATAAGATTTTTTCAGACACAGGGTGTCTACGATACACAAATTTCAGAAATAGTTAAATAATTAGTTTCCACAAATTATGGGCAAAATAAACCTGTCATGTAAAAATAATAAAATTTGTGTGTTACAACACAAATATTCTACCCACTAATTCACGTAGTAACTAGTAACCATGGCTTTAATAAAACAAATTTCCCTTATTCTTCCTCTAAAAATACCATGGTCCCATTTGTAAACTAAACACGTAAATCATCACTGACACATTGTGAACTTATAATCACTTATATTAAATTTGAAATAAATTCAGATTGAACGGTAACTGTAAGAAAAATTAAGTGGAAGGGCTTTGTAGGGCTGCCAGTATGAATAGTGCCTATTTAGTGATTTCATTATACTGTACTAAATCTGTCCCATAAGCAGTAACAACACCGAAAATATCACAATAAACACGTACGTAAAAATCAAGTTTTATAAATAAATTACCAAGTGTCTGATATACTCAACAGGAATTTGATATAATGTATATAAGTCAAAGTATTTATATTAAGGCAGGCAGGCAACCCTACAGAAATTGTAATAATTGTACTAAAAGGAACAGACCTTCCAATCTTTTGTTAACATGTACAAAATTTTCAGTTTGTGTGTAGTAGACATTTCAAGATCTAACCAAAATGAGTTAAACATTTTACTACAAATCACATTCATATAAAACTTGAAGGTGAACAAATAACTCTGCATATTTAAAATTTATTCAACTAAATTGTTTTCTACTTTAAGTTCTAACATGATCACAATTTATACAAGAGTAAAAATGTCCTCAATATTACCCCACAATGCTGGGATGTCAAGTACAGAATACTCTGTGGTAATAAAAGAACTGCAACTGAAAAAGTGCACAACTTTCCAGTTGACATGGAAAAACAGAATAAATACCAGTATCTACTAAGCAGTATGTTCCTTAAGTGGGATGATCTTTTCTTCTTCTGAGAGTACTTGTATTTCTTCATATTACTTATCAAGCAAATGAGAAATGAATAAGAAGGAAGACCTATGGAGGTCATGGATCAGATGCAGCTAGCAGTTTATTTTTCGTGTGTCAGTCCAGTGTTTGATGTGGAGCAGTTGGTGCTTTCTATTATGCATTCAGCTGTAACTAGTAATAGACAAGCACAGTTGCTGCTTCAGTACTGACTTTAACTGCGTCTAGTAACATATTCATTTCATTCTGATTGCTTTGTTAACTCACCACACAGCAAGAGTTACTTTCATGTCATTGATTCAAATGTAATTTGAATAACTCTTTAGCTCTTCTTTAACTGAAGAACCCGTCTGTCCATATAGGGACTCTGAATGTATGAACTGAAAAAGAAATTGAAACACCTCTATATAAATAAGTAATAAAATAAAACGTTCTAGAGAGAAAGGCAGTATAATAGAGTTGCACCCCTTTCATGCCACCTTTACCGTGAAATGAAAGAAGCACCATGCAGGAAAATTTCATTATTGGTATATTAATTGCATTAACAGGGATCACTTGAACAAAGAGTAATGTAGTTGGTATAAATACACACAATTTCCACATGTCAGTTGTCCAGATTACAGTTTTGTACATAAACAGATGTACAATCCTTATAACCAATTAATGTGAGTCTGCAATGAATAACACTCAAATGATCATGAAACAAACCTAAGTACAGCTGCGTGGTAGAATTTGTATGTCCATTTCTGTGATTGTATTATAATTTATAATAATAAAAGAAACCACATTAATCTTCACTAATAACTAAAGATTTACAAATAAGAACTATAAACCAATGACATACAATGACTCCATAGTCAAAATGTGAATAATATTTAAAGAATATCTTTGGAAATTAATATGTGTACTATGTTAAAAAGTAAAAGTGTTGTAGTTTAAAGCTGAATACTGTTACAATTTTATTGATTAAATACCAATCAGTAAGAACATCCTGGATAGGTGAACACATATAAATCAGACAAGGTACAAAAGAAAAATGAGAGTGTTTATTCGCCAAAAGGGCCTCATGAAGATATTAAAAACCTGATGTTCTCTTTCTGTAAGAGTCTTCGTTGATCTATCCAATGTGAAGCTCTCAACTCTCACTTACACTGACAATACTACAACCACATGCAAAAACTGAATGACAACACTGACAAAACAAATTCTTCATGGAAACCAATATAGCATCACAAGCAATGAAAAAAGTGTACTCCATATTGAAGTATTTAAAATTATCAACAGCATTCTTTGAAGTTTATTAAGCTTGCCTAAAAGAGGAGAAATGAAATTGAAAGTAGTGAAGTCTTCCACATCAAATTCTGACAAGTTATGGGGACTGTCAATCGGCTACATGAAAACTCAGCCTTATTATCAACCAGCAAAGCTGAGCAACAGAGTATTATGTGAAACGGGTGTGAGAAATACAAAGAAGTTCATGCATGACATTGGGTAAAAGTCTTTTTCAGCAAACTATGTGGAGAAGATTATGGAATAAACAGAGAAGTCCATTTACTGCGTTAAGAAAGCTGGAATTTATTATGGGTCAACAAATCTGAAAATCAAAATTATGTCACAACTTTTTGGAAATTCTCCAGTGATGAATTTTAAAAGAACATCTCTCATGGTTTTGGCACTGACACTAAGTTATTGAGGGACTTGACTTCCACATAAGACATTCTGCTCTTACTTTGCGAAAAATGCTTAAAGTAGTCTTTAGTACCTTGCACACAGTTCATCAACTCATGAACGCATCAATAACCATTCAAGTAGAAATACGTAAGCATATCAAATATAATCAAAGTGTATGTTTCTTCTCTGCACAACATATCAGACAGACAGGGCCTGAAATATGCATGCATGCCATAATTTATGTATTGCTTAAAACAAAAGCTACAACAGGTAAAACAGCATCTTTTGGAATGAAATGCCATGAAGTCTGGTACAAATTTAAAGCAAATTTAATACTGTACATTTTTTGTGCAACTAGGTTACATATACAGTACTTAATACCAACTTTTTGCACAATGTTCTTATTTGTTAATTATTGCTCGGACACATTTTGGCCTCAGTTCTTGGCCATCTTGAAACAGCTCGTAGTTTTTTGATGTGTGCAGTTTATGTCAGCTTATTTGGTAGCATTCTGCACACAACTAATATTATAATTAAAATCCTTAAGATCAGTTTTTTCAATATAAAATTAGTTTATACAATATTTTAAGTTGACACTGATATAATGTGCTATGTCCAAGCAGCTGTGTTTAACTGGTCATCAAAATAATAGTCCCAGAATCTCTGAATACTAATAATGAATTCTAAACGGAACCATACTAATTAGAAATCATTATTCATACTCACAAATTCTGGGAATAACAGGTTAAACAAAGAAGTTTGGACATAACATATTACATCAGCGTCTACTTAAAATAATTTTATATTGTATAAACTAATTTTATATTGAAAAAAACTGATCTTAAGGATTTTAATATTTTAACTTCAATTATAATTTTATCCCTACATGTAAACTGCTACCAAATAAGTTGACATGTAAGTTGCACACATTAAAAAAAAAACCATGAGATCCATGAAGATGGCCAAGAACTGAGACTGCAACATGTCTGAGAAATAGTTAATAAATAAAAACATTCAACAACATGTTGGTATTAAGTGTTATACATAAATTTAATGTAACTGCAGAGGAACATGCTTTCTCCACCTTCAGTGTACAGGATTTTCATTATGAAGAAGGCAATGGGTTCCTCTGAAGCACTAACAAATTTCAACCAGAATACACAGTGAGATACAACACAGTGAGACACACCAAATGACACACATTTCATAGTCAGGGCTGTGAGAACTTCAAATCACACAAGTCTGTATTAATTTTTTAGATTAACAGAGAAATAATAAACTACTTTCTTAAAGGAAGGAAAGCAATAATATGGAATACAGCTCCCAATAAATATCAGACTCACTTCATGCAAACATAAAAGAAACAGAAAAATTCTTCCACGTAGAAGGCAAGTACTGAAACAAATCAAAATGTAGCTAATGCTGGTATCAGATTTCAAGCATACTGCAATGTACTTTTATTTGAACTCATGAAGTGAAGAGTTTGGTAGAAATTGCATCTACTCCCATATGCACTGCAAAAGGTTTGTTTACCATTGCAATCACATCATGAATTCTCAGCTGTCATCATCACTGGAATATTCATATCTTTACAGAACATTTACATATCCACTTCAGTAAAATTAATGTCAAAGATTTTGAAATCTACTGATCAGTCTACCTGGTTTTAAGAAATCTAATTATGTTATCCTCAACAATTACACTCCCTCATGCCTGAATTCAACACTGAACCACGTGAACTGTAACATGTTTTCAAAGGTCCAGTTTGAAGAATCATCTCCTACAAGGCGATGAAACTTGCTGTTCCTGAGATGTATGGTTTCCTATCAAAATTTTGAATATATTTCCTACTTTTTTCATGCATTCTTCATTCCCAACCTGTTATAACTTCTTTGATTAATTACACTAATATTCAATGTATAAAATCAGAATTACATATTGTTTATTTCTGTGGACAGTTTACATAATACTGAAACACCTGACCTACTTTTAATAAACACTTCATTAACACATTATTTGCTGAAAAATTGGGCTAATAATCCTCATCCTCTATGTCTATTTCACATTCAAGATGCTGCATGTCAAATCCCTGAGCAAGTCACCTAGTTTCTGACCACAGGTCTGGAAATTCATCAGTTAATTTCTACGGCAAGACCTCTATAAACAATCACAACCTACTTACTACCAATCTTCAGAATATTAAAATTTAATCATCTCATCAACACGAACACACATCTGAAGCCAGACCCGAGGGATATCAACTTACACAACATGTGTCCAACATTAGAATGAGATTACCACATTTGTGATACAAAACTGTCACAATGCCACAGAAATATAAGGGGGAACAGAATTAACGCTCTACACATTATTCACCTTGTTACTAGACAGATATCAGCAATCAGTATCACACTATGGTCACTCATAACCGCAGGAAGACCCAGTACCCCTTGGATAAGAGGCTGGGTAGCTACCACAACCAATGCAAATGAGGCAATGAGAACTAATGTACTACTTTAAAAAATGCATCATTAATAAATCTGCAATAAGATTCAAGGCAGGCTCTCACAAATATAGAAATGAGCCTTCAACTTTCATAAAAAGCAGATATTTTCTTGATTTTTTTGTTTATTGGACCGTGCATCATTGTGACAGTTGAAGAATAAAAGACCAACTGAAACTACAGCCTGCAACATGGATACCACTCCAACCCAACCACACCGAAACTCCAACACACATCGAACCAAGAACAATATGACCAATGTGGTAATTCAACAGAATAGTCGCAAGCTCCTGATGATGGATATATTAATGTCCGA
>Ga0123355_10004468_pt1 | contig 20347 bp, 19 predicted proteins | sample TergutEmb28metaG_3_FD_89872 | JGI IMG/M metagenome (GOLD analysis project Ga0123355, IMG submission 89872) | Embiratermes neotenicus P1 segment gut microbial communities from Petit-Saut dam, French Guiana - Emb289 P1 | ecosystem: Host-associated > Arthropoda: Insects > Digestive system > Gut ...
CTGGCCATTATCTCCGTAACTGTTCAACTTTGGATATAGGTGTTTTGGGTTATATCGGTATAGTTTAACATAAGGAACACTCTCCCGAAGTCTGGCACATTCCTCCTGGGACACCCTGTATATGTGTGGAATCATTCCACAATTAATTATCTATTAACCAAATTGTATTAAAATTATAATACAAGTAGTATAATAAAAGTTACATAAAATGTTGTATCCAAACCTCTTGTAATAACAGATTTTTTCTTCAGTTTGTGATGGAGACAAGATCTGTAAACACATATTCTAACAAGCAAACTACATGTTAAATCTGACATATCATATGAAAGCAAAAGCAAAAGCTAAAAGGCGTCTGGTGCATAGGGCTGACAACCTAACCACCTTCACGTGCCAAATGTCTTGAAATCTTGGCGCCTCAACCTCCTGGAACCCTCAGGGACTATCCAGGCCTGTAATGGGATTACTTTACCTTTGACATGGTCTACAAAAAACATATTATATGAATGGAAAAATATAAAATTATGAAATAAACGGTATTTTGTGGGAAGTAAAACAAACATTACGCAGCTCATCTTAAAAATCCAGTAAATTTTCATCTTGCCTAAATATAAAAAATGTACTTGTAGATATGTTTTCTTAACTGTGTTCACATATGTGAACCACAGAACACAGGTCTTCGAAATGTTAAATGTGACACCCGCAACATCATTCAGACACATCAGACAATGTACCAGCACTATCAGTACCTTGAAAAATAATCTCAAAAGATGAAATGCAATACTGCCAACTTTTCAGTGTTCAACAGCTCAGTGCTTCTTAATACATGGAGAACAGTCCTTGAAGAACTGATAGTGCCTCAGCTAGTTATGAAACTCCTTACATTTTATTGGGCATAAAGTTCTATGATTGTGTTAACAAGAGCTTGCTCCTTTTGTATTTATTCTACTGCACATCCACCGGTCACAGCAAAGTATAGTTTCGGTTGACAATGTTCGTGACAAATATTCACAGATGCCAGAAACAGACTGTATTTTGCACATTACACAATGTTTTACGTGCCTATGGCTGTAAAAAGTCAGGTAATTAACCTTCTGACGCCTAACGACGACTATAGTGGTCATAGCTGACCCTCTAAACGTTGCATTTTATATAATTATTCAACAAATATAGGTACTGAATATTTTAAACACGATATATACTCTTTTTTTTTTGTTCAAAATGCAGTTTGTTTCATAATTCTAACGTATTTGGTTCCTGTATTATTCACATTTTATATACAGAGTGTGCTAAAATTAAAAAAATAATTCCAGCGCCAAAAGGTTAAAGAGAACCTGCTGCTGTCTAAATTCCAGATGTTAATGTAAGTGCATTTCATATTTCATCTAATTACAAAAATACATCAAAGTACCAAAATTATATTCTAGGCCAATTGGAACAAGCTCTTAAGAGAATGGATCAAATTCACAGTTCCGCCATCATTCATTTGAAAGGTCTGGTTCCGTTTCAGGCTGAGCAAAATTAAATGGATTTGTTCTTGTCTGGTACACAGACTTCCACAGCACATGAAAAGAACTCCACATTCTAAAATCTCATCAATCAATACTGTACCAATAATCACCTGAACAGTGATCACTGACAAACATGTGCTTACCTGTAGCTTGGGCTGCTTTGTCAACTGTTTCCCCTTGGCCTGGCTGCTTGCCTGCTATATCCAAGTCTAGCTTTTTGAGAATACGCTTTGGATTCAAGATCCATAGCTGTTCTGGGCTGAAAACATAAGAAGGAAATGAAAAACTAACAACACAAAAATCAGATACTTTATGCCTATTTTCTCTCAACTTCTGTGCAACACACATAAAGGGAAATATAAATAAATATGATAAATTTAAATCAGAAAATAAATTCTGTATCATACTTAAAATTTACCAAAAAGCATGTCTGACAGAAGCAAGAGGGTCCACTGTCCCCAGAACTAGCCTGGGGAATTTGAAGAAGAAGATCCTCTTGCCCCTGCCAAGAATCAAATCACCCCTCCTCAGTGATCCAGCTTACAGCCTTATCACTACAATGACTACACTACTACACAAACAGCAATACATACATTAATGATGTCACAAATTTTCTTCTTACCTCATACAGTTCCACAGAACACAAGGGAACCACAATGCTACGCCTAGCTCCACCACGCGGAATACTACATCATGCCAGTTACGGCTGTAAAGTGGAACTCTGTAATATTGTAAATACAAAAGTAAACTTTTTTAACATTATGTAACATGACACAGTAATGTTAATCCATTTCTCTGCTTACATGACCACTTGGCATACATATTCTTAATTAAAAGAACTTTCAGGTCCGCAGACAAAAAGTTAAAATCTGACATTAAGCCATGAATTAATTCACGACAACAAAATGGAATTGTTAATAAAAAAACTTCTGATGGTTAATATGTATACTGTATAACTTCCAGATGCTCAAAATGTTTCAAGCTGCATAACATGGCTGCTATGAAGAAAAGTGCAAATAAATTCAAGTGAACACAATGCACTATTAATGAATCAATGAGAGGCACGTCCCTTTATTTTCTACCACTTCCTTCTCCAGTTCAAGGTCTCATATTTCACTTTTAAACTATTTACAAACCTGAAGTGTAACTGGTTTATTATTTCTTTGCTATGAGAGAAAAATCAATTTACTATTGTGATCCTCTCAAGTTACACCCATCAGTGTGCAATAAATATGACCCATATCCAACACCAGAAAAGACAAGAACACTAATTACTTGACACTTGTGTGTGTGTGAGGGAGGGGGGAAAGAGAGGGGGAGAGTGAGTGAGTAAGCAAGTGAATGGGTGAGCGAGCAAGCATAAAATAATTATTTCAAATAACTTGTGCTAAAGTAAACACACTCACTTCTGCTTCCAAAACTCAGATAAAGTTTCACTGAAGAGAAAACCAACAACTATGATGAGCATGAACGCCTGAGACAAAAGGCCAAATCGTGACTGATGGAGCTGGGAGGTGTCGATGCTTTGTTGGAGCAATGGATTACTCTCACTTCTTGCAAACAACCTTGTAGTTGCTGGGTCTGCACAGTCTCTGCCTGGTTCACCAGCTGCAGGAGTTCGGCTACTTGTAGCTATTGTTGTCACTGTTGTTTCAAGCAAGAAACCTCCACGAACCTGAAAGATACAACCCGTGTACAAAATGATAGCATTAGGTGGTACCTCATGATAAAATAATTGATGCAAATTTTTACCTCAGACATGCCAATGTGCTGCAGTCTTCACTTCACACATTCAATGCAACAGTAATATGTTTTATGCATTACAGAAACATATAACAGGAGCCGGGACAGTACCGTGAGTATACTAAGTTCTGGGCTGGAATGAGAGATTATGGTCAGATTCCCAGCAATTGGAATAGACTTCTTCCTTCTCCAGAATGTTCAGGTGGAATCTCTGGCCCACCCACCTTCTTATTCAATGAACACTGGAGTCTCTTTCCCCAGGGTTACCCCCTTGCCAAGGTATGAGGCTCACCACTTACCTCCATCTAGTACAGCCGTAACTCCAACCTTCCACATACCTTCACAATGTGCACAGTGACAGCGTGTAACTTACTTTTAGAGCAACTTATCACCCTCTCATTGACAAAGCAATGTTTGGGTACATAATGATACACACATGACAGCAACATGCACTTTGTTTCAAACGATAGATGATATAAATCACATTAACGTTTAGCCACCATGCTCTGTGTGTGTGTGTGTGTGTGTGTGTGTGTGTGTGTGTGTGTGTGTGTGTGTAAATATAGGATGCCCATACCACTACCTCTCAGCAACTCCACTTTATATATTCAGTCAACAAATACATTTACTGATTTTTTGAGACATGCTCTACATTTTTTCTTCACAAAATGCCACATATTTCATAATCTATATTTTGGTTCATGAACAATTCACATTCTACACAAAGGATGCACTAAATTTTAAATGTCCGAATTTGTCAGCAAAAGGTTAAGTTTGAGTAAATGTGGAGAAGCATCAGTAACTGAGCAGCGTACGTTACCTTCTGAACCAGATGCACAGCAATAAACCATAAATCTTAACACAGAGTGTTCAATACCCCTACACTAACAGCCAAGTGTTCTAAGATGCAAGATACAAAGAATAAAAGATTATGTGGGAATGAAAACAACACGACCTTGAGCTGTGGGCAGAAAGGAGGCCTTACATGACCTTTAGCAAGTTCATGCAATGTTTAAAAATATAACACAGTTACTGCTGATTGCCTTCCTTTACTTCATTTTTTATTTCTTATGTTGCTGGCATGTACCATCATTTCTCAACATATATCTTTCTTTTTTCTGCTCTCCCTTCAAAAATGACAGACAGGGTTTCAATGTATTGTACATATACATTACACATCAAAAGTATAACTTCTGTGTCTCATACATACAAATTCAGTAGAACATTTAACCAGTAATATCATAAACTGTACTTGTTTGTACATTTTGTATTTCAAGACTTGTTCCACATCCTGTGGTTATTCTCACCAACTTCTGATTCAATGGAACGTATGACAACATACACGTCTACATATGTAGGTCTCCATTTCACCCCACATAACATATATACTACCACATCACACAATGTCCTTTTCACGCATGGAGTATGGGGGCTTGTGCTGAATGTTCTGTAAGCACATGTGTCAAAGTTTCTACAACAAAGCCTGAAACCTACTTCAAACTCAATACCCCCTGGTATTGAGTTTGAAGTAGGTTTTTTAACAGCACTCTCTAACACATACATCAAACAAAACAAAAAATAGTGCATACATACTTCACAAGATGACAGTGGAATAGTTATTATATTTACACAGCAAACAAGAGACTAATTTGGCAAACAATTTACGCAACCCTTCAATCTCAGTAGCAACACATTTCATGGCAACATGCAGTGATGCAGTTACAGAATAATACATCATACAGTGCTGAATGATGAATATCAAGCTGATCATGATTAGGAAATCCATAATGTTCAACACGATAATGATGATGATGATTATTATGATGACAACGATGATATGTCAAGAGAAGCCAGAATACTTGCGTTTTCTACAATATGTGCAATCGTACTGGGTACTTATAAAATCTAGAGTATTTAAACTACTCAATCTGTTAGCATCACACATCAAGAGACCTACTGCTCAATCAATATATTGTAAACCCTCTGGTGCCAAAACTAAATTCCCAGTGAATTCTGCAAAACCACTGACACAAATTACAGGATTTAATTCTTTCACGCAAATGCATTAAAAAAAAAAACAGAGACAGAGAGAGAGAGAGAGAGGGGGAAAAAAGCAAAGCAAAAACCCACAAGGTTCTACAAGAATAGCCATAACCCAATGATGTATGCTATGCCATTTGGCACCAAAGGGTTAAATTACTGTATGAAAGAAGGTCTTTCATTAACATACCACCAAGCAGGAAAGTCTAAACTTTGTGACAATTTACCTTAAAGAATACCTCAACACCGTAGATAAGGAAGAAGACAACAACAATGAACAGCAGCACAGCATAGCAGCCATTGAAAACGTGTGTGTAAAAACTCTGCAAACAATAAATCATTAACATAACCCCAAACATCCACAAAACACATCATTATGCACCCTTATCTTTCAAAACTGAATATGCAGGAGTATCCTAGGACAATTAAAATACAAATGAAACTAAATTCACACAAAAAAAAATTCTGCTTCCATTGGACTGCTCACTGGAAGGTATGCATTACAGATTTCAAGGCCAGACAGCTAATACCTACATAAGGTATTCTGTTTTTAATTCACTAACAAAACAAGCATACAAACCAGCACATTTTAAGCAGCATGTACAGATGGTAACAGAGTGCAATATGATCTTGTAATATGGCAGGAAATTTTACTTTTGCTTTTGTGGATTTATTGACACCATACTCCACACCTCTGTCACTTTCTGTAATAAACATTGTTCTCCAAATACATGAATAACAGTTGCTGCGATTATTATGCATATTATTTTACACATTAGATTTAATTCTGGATTATTACTGATTTGCTAACAGTTTATTTCATGTCACATTCTTGAAGCAAAAAGTTGCTACCTGTATGGGAAATGGCCACGAACAAGAACTGCCCACTAATATGAGCAGGAAATATAAGACGACTACCTGAAGCACTTCTTGGACAGTCGATTACAACTGCTTGAAGTGACACTTCTACACAGTCCACTGCCAAGGGGTTTAAAGAGTGCTGGGCATTAAATGACATAAAGTGAAATGATTATTACATCCAGTGGGTGGAAGACCATGAAGACGGCTCTTCTAGTAATGAAAGTGCTGGAAGTGACTACATAGCTCTGTGATGTGTCTAACTTTTTATCACAATAGTACCCTAAAATTGTAACGCTCCAGATTACTTAAATCCGAAATATCAAGGATGAAAACACTAAGCAACATAAAACTTGGGTAATGTGAAGATAGGATTGCAATGAGAACTGAAAATTTTAAAGGGAGTCATACTATAAGCACGGCTGTCTCATCTCTGGGTAAACACAGTATATAAAACAACAAGACTTTACTGAATGTTGTGTACTTTGAATAGCCAATCAGTACTGCACAAAATAATTACCTCATACACCAGTTCAAGAAGTAAATACGACATTTCCATAAGAATTCAACGACAGAATAAATATTGCATGAGAACAGTCAATTTACCTTTTTTTCCAAGGTGGTATTGGCACTTGTAGTCACAAATTCAGCAAGAAGAAGTGAGTATGTGATAATGTTGAATGTAACAAAGCCCAAGAAAGACTTTGACAAAAACTGTGGCTTTTCCCAGCGAATATCTCGCAAATGAAACACCTGCCAAGAAAAAAGTTGCAACTCATACACATAATCAAAACAAATGCAATTTCAAACAAAACAGCTTGGCACCTGATAACCCAGAATTCCTTCTCACTGATACAAAAACACGTATCTCCAGCAGGTTCAACACCTCTAAACAGTTAAATTCACAAACTTCATAACTGCTTTGCTTGATGAAAATAGTTATATGTTTTCTTATATTTATGCTGCATGACCACGTATCTTGTAACAAGCAATCAAATAACCTGTGACAACCATAATGTGAATACATATGTTACTGTAAATACTGCTTTAATACACAAACTACAGATTAACATACATGATGGCACATGCCTTGTCTACCATAAATATATTCATAAATACAATTCTATATTATGTATTACCTCTAGCAAGTCATATTATATGTAGGACAACTATATCTTGGTTTTTAGAAAGATTTCAAACACTGCCAAAGCTTTTTCTTCTCATTAAACACAACTCTGATCATATTGAACAAAATATTTACTCTGAAACTAATGGTGTAATCTTGCATTAGGGCACAGAGCACAAACAAGAAGTATATTCATTCTCTGCATCTTTTTAAGCAGTGGCTTTTAGCATTCAAGGTGCAGTACGCTGCCAATTTCAAGCAGGTGTCAGTAACCACTATCCTATGGCAGGTTTTTATACAGATGGCGATAAAACTTTGGATTCCATAAGGAAGAATTCCTTAAACAGCTAAATAATGACAGTAATGAGGTACATAATGATGTAACTCGATGCTGAACTGTGATCAGTAACTTCATTTTTAAATTTCATGTTATGATAAAACACTTAACACAATGTTTGTTTTAAACTCAGTCACAACAGATTAAAATTTCAAATTCATTGAAAAATTTCAAATGAAATACTCTCACCTCTGAAATGAAGTAAATATTCATATATAACTTCTCTCTCTGAAACCTTCTGAAGAAATGACAAGGTTTGTACAGTATGACATAGCTGTGTGCCGATGTTAAGAACACTGAATCATTAAGCCATGTCTCTTCAAGTAATGTCATTATTGTGGTGTTATAAATGGGCAGGGTTCAATTACATCATGGCAGGGGATAAATACAAGTATGTAATTAAAGCATTTTCATTGCAGTCACTTCTGTTTAACATGCATGACATCAGCTGTAATGCCTTTGGCCATGAGGTCTGTATATTAGGTAGCCAATGCCATTCCGTCATGATGTGCAGTTAAATGTCCATGCTCAAAACAAATGCAACACATTGCAGTACAGACCCCACCACAAACCATTTACAGATATCATGTACTACAATATCTGAACACGACTACTGAATGCATACAATTCAAGCTAAAGAATTCACAATCTTGTGCACCTGTACGCAAAATTAGGTTTCAATACGAACTGTACTTGTGACGCTATGCTATTTACACAGGTGGCTTATTGCATCAGTTCATTCAACAGACTTTGCTCTGTCTAGCATGCATACTTAAAACACATATGTGTGCTCCACACATACTAATTAATTTGTTATTGAGTACATAAGTGGGAATTCAAATACTCAATGCTATATTAACCCCTACCAAGTCTGCTGCTTGCATAACTGCCAAGGTACAGGTACCCCACCATTTCCCCTCCTCTCAGTCCCTATCAATACTCCCCAGACAGTCTAAGTGCAAGTGTACTCAGAGAGTACATATGTACCAAGAGCCACTCCTTATGGCAACTAATGACAGGTTTACAGAAGGACCTGTGCTAGTGAACAGCACCATCTCTCAATAAAAGCCACCATCAGTGTATATTTACCTACTCTACGTACATAACACATGGAAGAACAAAGATTCAGGGTACACAAAAACAAGTTATAGAACTTCAAAATTTCTACTCTTCAGCAGACCTTATTTGGGTCATCAACAGAAGGGATCACAGTGGACCCACAACATCAATGCATTGAGAGGGGTGTACAAATCCAAGATGCCACTTTGTCTGGGTGACTAACTTTTGTATGGTGCACCTAATATTTGTAGGTCCTCTACATACGTCACCCATCTGGCACCTGGCATTAAAAGTAGACTCCTAGGTTTTTAAATATCAGTGCAGCCCTAGTCTAAAATATCTCAGAGACAGTTTGCAGAAAGATATCTCTGTGCTTAGGATCAAGAGGAAAAAAAGTCTTGTTACTAACTCAATGACAACAAATATGATGACTCAGTGGATAACACTCCTACTTCCCATACATGAAATCCTAGGTTCAACACAGCCTGGAAACCGCACATATGATCCACCTCAATTCCTCTGGATAAATGTTTGGACAGTCCTTTAATATAGGTCATGACTGTCTCCATCATTCTTTCTCACTCATCATTTGCAATCATCTAGTTATATAACACATATGGTAAAAAAGGCACTGCAAAAAGACTAAAAAGTGCAATTTTTTGCTCAAGTACATGAAGTTTCCACATTCATTCTATGGATAATATACCCTTATGTCAGTTTGTATCAATAACAACAATATTTACAAAAATTTAAATAACCCTGTAACTTCTGCAAATACCCCACCATCAAACCGAACCAAAATCAAAGGGCTCATGAGCTGAAATGTGTGAATACACAAAAGTTTCCCCTATATGCGTTCAGTTTATGCAAAGAATGCATAATAGTCACACTCAACTACTTCAACAACTAGTCATTAAGACGTAGAGTTAAGTCCCAGTTCCGGAGTAGTGGTGAAAATTGGATTACAAAAAACACAATATGAAATAGGTGAAGACGTCCACATACAAGCCATGAAGGCATAAGGGTGAGTGGTGATAAAGACCCACTTATTCATTACTTCAGCGCCAGATGGTGGTGAGTGTTCAGCTTCATACCCCAGCCAATTTACCCCCCAGGAAACAGCTCCCAGTACCCACTACACGGTTAGACAGGCTCCCAGAACTGGTCTGGACAGGGTTAGATTTCTTTTCCCTGCCACAATTTGAATCCTGTACTATGCAAACCACAGCACAGTCACTATACTCATTGCACTATCCTGGTTCCCACATAATACAAAATAATACTCTTGCAAATAAAATTATGTTGCCAGGAATAAAACCCTGAACCTTACAGACCATTACCCTACTGAATCAGCTTATATTTTGTTATTAATATTCAATAGAATACATAATTACAAGTAGCTGTAAATGTACAAAGTGAATATGTTGGGCAGTTCAAGAGACATCTGTGGGAATGGTGGCCTGTTTATTTCAGAATAACATTTTAACATGAATAATGGGTTTGAACATCAAAACAGTGCTATGATTAAAACCAGCACAAATGTTATGAAGATTCTTTCACTGCAACCTGAATCAAGATAACCATGTAACTACAGCCTTGTGTGAATTGTATGCAAGCCTCCATGTTAAATGGCTATAATTTTGCCACTTTACCAACTGAAAGGAAGTCAGGCCAACATAAAGATTGTCCCCCTTTGTTCTTGAACACTGACCTTCTATTAAACAAGTATGTGTGCTGCATGCATAATGCTCATATTACCAGGCCAGAATCAGAGTACTACCCATATCAACCACTCACAGACCAACTTCAAACCCATACAATATTCAGCAGATTACTGTAAAACTTACTGAAGTGACGAGCCATACATTAATGATTATCAGTAACACGAAACCACAAAAATTCTATATTTCGTATGGCAAAACTATAAGACCACACAACTGAAATACAAAGGAAAAAAGTCACCAAAAGTTTAAAACAATGACACAGTCACTTGTGCTAAGTGGAATGAGGTGAAATGCATTCTAACATGCAGAAACATGAGCAAAAATTACATTTCTGATGTGTAGCATGCCATTCTTATCTGGGCCATAACATAACAATGAATTAGATAGGGATCAATAATGTATTATATTAAATGATACACCATATTAACTATGACATGATAGCCAAATATGTACCCTTCTTCAGAAGAAGCTGACAGTCTCTTAGCTGACCAAACCAATCACCAAACTTTTGTACAATTTAAACATTCATCCAATTTCTTTAAGATACATTTTTACTATCATCTTCAAATCATTTGTTCCTTCACCTTCTAGTTTTCTAATAAACATTTGCACAAATCTGCACACACTATACATCCTATCTGTCACATCTTCCTTGCCTTATTATTAAATATGTCAACCCTGAAAATTTTGAAGTGTTGACATGCCTAGTATTAAACAGAGATCTGCATATATTCCAACACAACTGGGGACATCCATGGGAAACAAATCACTGTAGAACAATTTCTGGAGGGAAAGGTTTTTGAAGCTGATATTTAGAAAAATACAACACTTAAAACTGGCTACTTGCCTCTGCCCAAAAGCAAACAATAAGTGATGAACCAGACAGCAAAAGTGGGTAGTATGCACTCATAAGGCTACTTGACCATCCTTCTTCAAATGCAGCCTGAAAAAGAAAAAAACTCACATCACTGTCTTCAAATGCAGTCAAACTATTATACAATCAAACCTCACCAGAAATTAATCCTTCTGCAACAACAAAATGTTTACTATAAACATCCCACAGCCAAAATATTTGAGACCTTCTGTGACCTAACACGAACATTTCAAAATCCTCTTTATCATGATCTACCTTGAACTACACATAAATGGGAGGTGCAAGAAAACAATCCTCCAGTTTCATTTAAGAACAGCAGCTGGTGAGAGTAAACAGGCAGACAGCAGCAGGACCTTGGAGAATATAACATTCGCAATATCTGTTCACAAAATATCACTACTAGAGCAGTCAAATCACAAGGGATGGAATTGGTGGTACAACTAACTAGCATGTGAGAAATAAAAAAATATATACAGAAATTTTAGTCAGAACACCTCAATAAGGAACGGACAGGTTAACATTAAGACACATCACAAACAGGGGATGGATTATAAATGCACACAACAATTTTAATCAGAAAACCCTAAGGAAAAGACAAATTAACATAAATAAAACATTATAAACAGGAGATAAATTAACAGTGCACACAAAGATTTTAATAAAAAAACCTTAATTAACAGAGAGGATACATTAAAATGCACAATAATGGAGGGTAGGGATTAAAATGCACACACAAAATTTAATCAGAAAACCTTAAGGGAAAGATTAACATTAAAAAGCATCATAAATACGGTGACTGCAGAAACACTTCCTCTGGCTCAGGTACAAGTGGGAGGTTCTTGTGAACACAATAATGAAACTTCAAGTTCCATATGGGCCGGTATTTTTTGATTTAACGCAAATCCTAAACACAAAAATCTGCTACTGAGATACGCACACTCCGTTATGGTGTATGGGGGAAAGGGGGGACAAGAGAACTCTCATCTGGTGATACTGAGATCCTTCATGCAAGTACCAATTGTATTTTCAAAGTTTTCACAAAGTATTATTTTCTTACCGGTGATGTAAAGTATGCACCCCTGATAACAGAAGCCAAGAATACCACAAAATATAGCAATTTCTGTGTGGTAATGTGACAAGCTTGGAGAAATGAAGGTGCTTTCATTCGCTGCCATTCTGATACAATGCACATAACCAGCTGGATCAAACACACCAATGCCAACAAGAAAAAGACCGTGGCAAACGCAACATAATAGCTCAGGTTTGGTACATGGCATTCTGGTCCATCAAACTGAATCTGTAAAACAAGAAGGATTTGGTACTTCAGTCTCAGTTTCATTCTGTATATACATCCGAATTCACACATTCCAAATAAGACCACTCACTACAGACCTACTGGCGCTCGGAAAAGTTACATTAAATATTTAAATTATAAAATATGCAATCATGTCAGCGCCTGTGATACTTCATACCATTAACAGCCCCAAACTCAAGACACAAATCTCTTATCAAAGATAGAATTTGTAAAACATAACACACAATATACTAAAAATTTAAACTCCAACCAGACAACACTGACAGCAACATCCAATTATGTAATCTCACTCTTCACACTTCAAAACAGAGGTGGGAGGGGGGACAAGGAACCCATGGTGTTTAAAAGTTGTAACTTTAACAATTTTATGCCAGGCCTTCATACAAAAGCAAGCAAGAAACTTACCAAGGCCTTGAATAAGGCTTTAGAACAGACCTACCAAGGCCTTGAAGAAGGCGTTGTGTGTTTAAATTCTAGTTTTAAACAAATATACAACTTCTTTACCAAGGTTAAGTTCTCCTAACAGCACAGAAAAGAAAACACAAAAATAAATAAATAAGCAAACAAATAAAGCATGTAAAAGTTGTTACATTCAACGTTTTCAGTCTTCATGGCTATGACTGTTCAGTTTTTGGTTTTCTACATTGTGACATCATGTAGTCATGCATGGGGACCAACCTTTTCGGAAGGACATGCTGTTGGCTGGACACCCTCCGTGGAATCCACCAATATAACCCAATCACAATAACTGAACACAAAGACAGCATGTTCCTCCAGATCACCAGTATTAACCCACAAGAATACATGTTGTCAAAACTCAGATGAACACAATTCAAACTGGTACAGTATTTCAAAACCAAGTCTACATAAGCCTTCACCAAGTGTTCGCCATGCTGTGCTCAGTAACTCTTTATTGAGAATGAGAACACAATCAAGCATTTTCATGTAATGAAGCTGCTCCATTAACTGTATATTATGCACAGTGACAAAACTGGCACCATCTATAATACCCCCAGAGATCATCAACAAATGAAGGCTACATGAACTTAATGCTGCTTTAATTGAACACATTCTATGAAAATAATTTAAAACTTATCATCCTAACTACCAACTATTTTACCATAGAAAAAGTGTTGTTATTTTATAACTCTGCATTCTTGTAAGATTACCTACAGTGCATCATTCTATATCAGCACTGACTGCTCACTACAGGCAGAAACAACACTACAAACACCTAACTTTGAATACACATTACACAACAATTACATTCAATGTAATTTTTAAAATTTAAGATCAATTTTATACCCTTGCTGAGCATTATGTATGGAACAAGAAATAATGTGTCATTCTGTGAATACTCCCATCAGACTCTCTACTTTTGGAAATAACCATTCTGTTTAGAAATGCATGAAACTTCATTAAAGCTTCCTTACATGCAGAAACAATGGAGACACTCCCCACAATCTCCAAATTCCCAGACTGTTAAAAAATCCATGCTAAGAATTAAAAATACATAATACAAAAACTAATAATTTTATCAAATGGTCTTAACACCTTATATTTCAACTTGGATTATCACCTGTACCTATCTTTTGGCACAACTAACTTATGTAAGCACAACAACAGCCAAACACATCATGTGTGTTAAGATGTTGTCTGCTGGATCATACATACAATAAAACAGAGCATAAATTTGCCTGCAGAATCTCCACAAAAGGTCTAAATGAAAAATTCATATCATCAGGGCTGCCCTGATGTGGGGGTGATAAGGGGCATTAAGCACCAGAGAACAAAACTTCCCATACTAAATGTATGGCTATTATTACAAGTATTTTAACTGTGAGAATATCTGAAAAGCAAACTGCATGGCAGAGTCTAGCCAATCTTCACACTTTCAAAGCAAAATCTATAGTTTTCAAACATAAGCAATAATACCAACAAACCTTGTGTCAAAGAGAAAATGAACAACAGGTAGGCATAATTGTATTGGACTAATTTGTGTTTCCACTGTAAATCTTTAAGTCCTACCTCACACAGGCAAGTCCCATTGTGGCACTCTCCATGTCCAGAGCAATTATCGGCACAGGTTCCATTCCACGCCATAATACCAAACTTAACTAGCAGTGATAATGGGTTCTGTGTTGTTAGTTTCATCATACTTCCCATCCTGCTCAAAGGCACTTCCATCAGTGCCCTCTGGTAAAGCAAAGAGCATTTTATGTTAATTACAACAAAAAATTACACTAAGAGGATCAATCCATCTACAACATATATTCCAGGTTGGTAAGAAGGATGGAAATTAAGACAGAAAAAAAGAATAGCAGACAGAATTGAAGACAGAGAAAACTATAATTTTAATTTATAAAATGTTTTCCATCAAACAATGTGCATGTTCTGAAAATGTTAATTACCAAAAAGGTAACAGTGCCCAGATGTCATCTTACACAATGTTACTTTACTTAAGGACACAAATATGGCATCTTAATATCAGCAACAAGCAACAAGCTTAACAACTTGTCCGCTTTGAAAAATGGCAGCTAACAGTTTCATCATCATAAACATGAGAGTTTTTTCACTTCCTCAATAAAATAACAATAATAACTTGTCTGAATTGAAATGTCTCTCATTTCCTTGAATTTACTTTTATATATTCAAGGCGTATTTATTAATAGTGCATCACACACACATGGCAACATAACATATAATTTACAGCTTTCACAGTGACTCAATTCAATGAAACTTCCACAGGCTAGCAGTCATCTCAGGTGGCTGAATGGTGTGTAAACCAACATTTTCAGAACACAGATGGTTCTCGAAACATTGGTTTACTTGCAGTTCAGCCATCTGATGCGACTGGTAGCCCCAGCAAGTTTTATTGAAGGTTTGTCAAAAAAAGACAAGAAATAAATGAATAAGATACACAGTATGTTTATACTAAGATGACTACAAGCTGAAACCTCTTCAATATACATCCAAAAACTTCTAAAGACAAACTATTTGCAAAATTTGTCTGTCATATATCTTTCATATATACTTATTCAAACCAAACAAACACACAAAGGAGTTTCAAAAAAATAAGGTAAACACTATGATCATGAGAACTTTATGACTTAAAAATATGCATGGTACACAGATAACAGATGGTACACATTATACCTCCATGTAGTCACCACCAACATTTTAAGCATTTTTCCTACCACGGCACCAAGGCTTACATTCTGGCAAAACAGAAATTGGTGTCAAGTGTCTGTTGTCAGAAGATGACAGCTTGCTTCACATTGACATCTGCTGCAATCACCAACCAGGTGCCGCCTAAGGTGTCCAAAGAGATTAAAATCACAGGGTGCAAGATTGGGACTGTATGGAGAGTGGTACATAACCTCCCAACCTCAACACAGTAACCAATCACAATCCCAGTTGGTAGTACTCTATGGGGCCCAGTGACACCTCTTTGGGCCTCTCAAGCACCTGGCTAGCAAGCGTTTTGCAACAGACACCAACATGAAACTATCACCTCCTGGCTACAGACATATGGCACTGACTTCTATGCCATGATACAAGCCTTTATGCCATGGAGACACAATTGCTGAAATGTCACTGGCAACTGTGAAGGTCTGACGTGTACCATCTGGTACCCATGTACCAAGTGCACACAGGAGTATCAATAAAGTTCTCCTCAACAGAGTGTCTGTACGTAAACTTATTTTCTGCAAATTCCTTGTAACATGACCCACACATTTGGCATGACTCACACAAAAACAACCATCAAAAAACGAAACTCACTGAATACACAATGTCTGTTATCAACAACCAAGCATGGCATGTTCTGATCTACCAATTTTAAGCTTTCATGTTTCATTTTAGTAACATGAACATAACAGTTGCAGAGATATATTAAAAATACAAACTCTTTTGAGGTTCTGAGCATTCATTTTATTTACACATTAACTGAAGTTACACATACACATATGCCAAAATATATATACTTCCATACTTCATTCTTTTCAACATGCTCAAAAGAAAAGCCTTGATATTATGTATTATACCAGTATGATTTACCCTTAAAAAATGCTGAAACTCAGAGATACATTTCAACTTCTGTGGGGGGAAAAATCAGAAATCAAGTTTTTGGTAGCCTGCAGTCGAAAGGTCATAAAAAGATGCAAAATCTGAATACAGACAACTACACTATGACATTATAATGTATCACATCAGAGTTCAGACATATTTTGCAGGGTCAAGCTCTGAATTCATGGCACTTATACATGAGGACTTCCAGGCTTAAGAAGCCCTTAGATGGTCAATATTACTGCTCACTACTTCTGTCTTGGGTTAATATTGTGCAATATATTTCTCCTGCAATGACTCAATATTACTGTGCAATATTTCATTTCATTTATTTCATTCCTAGGATCCACAGTAAGAAACAATCAACAGATTCAGAACCAGTTATATGTAGATATATAAATATCCTTGTTCAATACACATACAGAACTAGTCATACGTAACAAGACGGAATTAAAAATATTATTTACAAACTATATAATACTACAATATTACCCTTAACCTAATTTAAAATGGAATGAAAATAAAACAGTAAGTAGTAGCCTTATTATATATAAAACTTATCTTACATGTGAAAACATACCTCAAAATATCATACAAGAGAGAAAATAATGAACATCAATTTAGTAATTAAAATATATCATACAACTGCTTTATAAATAAAATATTCGTCCAATGTGTATGATGAATGTTGGTGAAGAAACCTTCTCAGAGATTACTGAAATTTCTTAATATTATGAGACAAATCTTTTATTTCAGGTGTAAGACTGGTATATAACTTAACACCCATATAGAATGGATCTTTTTGATAAATAGTCATGTGTGACAATGGTTGATGGAAATTAGAACTATTTCTTGTATTGATATTATGTATTTCAGAATACATCCTAAATCAACGTTTAATATTAACCACAAAGAGCACAAGGGAAAATATACATTGTAGTATGAGTGGTAAAATATTTAATATTTTGAAAAATTCTCTACAAGAATCCCTGTTTCCTATAGGGATAATTCTAGTAATCCTCTTTTGTAGTTTGAAAATACAGTTGTTATATGATGAATTTCCCCGAATGATTATCACGTAATTAATAAGTGAATGAAGGTAAGTATGATATACCACCTTCAAGGTTTAATGGCTCAAACTACAAAACAAGCCACACTTAGTTTTGGTATAACCATTTCTACATGGCTTTCCCATGTTACTGTTGGTCAGGGCCGCTAAACTTATTGCATGATGCTGATACTGCTTGTGTTGCCACTGTTTATACTTATGTATAAAAAAGTATAAAAAAAAAAAATTTGCTGCTGGACCATAGAATTGTACAAAGAGCAAAATACACATGCAAGAAACGAGCAACATCAGTTTCAATGAGCCAAATAATAGTTATTTTTTTTATGGTCCAACATTTGATGAGCTACTGAAGACTGCTACCCCTACAATTGCTAAAAGAAATACTAACACACAAAAAGCAGTCACTTTTAATGACCTTAAATCTTATTTTATGGACATGTGTACTTCCTGGCAGGCAGACAGAAAATAAATGAATATTGCAAAATACTAACCACAGATTATTCAATCAAACTTCATTTGACTTAAACAATACATTGTACAACTATTCAGTACTAAAACTAGGCAGTCAATAATACTGTGCAGTATTTGTTATTGCACAACATTACTGAACACCTACGGGCACCTTTACAAGTTCACTACCATGAAAGCAACATAAATAAACTTAATTCAAGCCCATATATGACATTTTTTGACTCAGCGAGGTTAAAGAATGAAATGATAGCTCTGTATTTTTCATCTGAGTTTGAAATGAAACCTTTATATGAGCTGGTGCCACATGTGAATGCAAGTAACATTTGTTTCATTTTCAGTAACACATATGAACTGGCCTCACTGAATGTGACAATACCATCAAACACTGCAACTTTGTAATGCTCTTTCTCTGAATGGAAAAGAACCCATACTACACAACGCAATCACAACACAAACTCCGTGAGTTTCGAATAAGTCAACAAAGGAAGTGCTACTGCTAAAATTACGATCATTAGCTTCGATTTCTGGCCTCATCAAACAATGTACTATCCATAAAATGTGGGATTAACTTATGTTCAAATAAAATGTACAGATAATGGTCAAGCTGAACTCAAAAAACTACCATAACTTGGTGACTCACCATGTATGTGTGCAGTTTTTATGCATTAATTCGTTCTTTATTTTATGTGTTTCGTGTATTTTTGTGCACTACGTTTGTCTTTACAAACAGGACTACGAATCCAAATTGCGTGGTTGATAGAGCATTATCTATGCGACATGCCTCCTGCTTTGCGGAAACAATGGCGCACAGATCATCCAGTTAGCTTACAGACAAGTTACTTCTAACTACATCAGTTTTATACGATCTTATTTTATCACTTCTACTTATTGTCTGTAGCCAAAATCGGCCTCTCATCCTTCCACGCGTGAAATACTAAACATCGACAGATACACATCACAGCACACCACAAAAATCGCAAACGTAAACAGCCTCGTTACTATACTCTTTCTTCGAGTACACACCAAACGCCCTTGGTTAACAATACACGCAAAATATAATACAAATGTCAAAAATTTTACTCATTACTGGAACCAAATCAGATACTACCGAACCTGCAAACAAACGACCTACTTGGAAGCTGTACTGCAGTTTCTCCGCTACTGATGACGGAACTCTGCACCACTGATTAATACCTCTGCTGTATACACACAAATAGTAAGCACAATCATACACATGAGAGAGAATCGTTTGCAACTACAATACCTACCAAGTCACCTCTTGTTAAGTTGGAAAATCTGGGTGATCAATACTTAACTCCTTTCATTGAAACATATCACCCGATACACTTTTGTTTTCACGTGAAATGCTCTCGACAGAAATTGTCACTATGTACATATTCACAACACCTTCACACCCTATACTAGATGATCTGTGTTCACACCACTACTAAATAGCCACTCCACCACCACACCTATCACTTCCCACCCACAACCCTTTTGTTTAAATCCACTACTTTTATGACTCCCACGATTAGCGTAATACTGTTTTCACACACCATACCACTGCGCTGTACGTCAAATGATGACACATACACAAAGAAAATAGTTCCGTAGAATATAAATATCGCGTACTACACCCAAATGTTTTCTGTAAATAACAGTAAATAATCACAATATTAAATAAGCACTAATCCAGGGCAACATATGTGAAAAATTATTATAAATCCTTCTACAGAAAAATATAAAGTGAACCCCCTACTTCCGCTTGGATTGGCCAACATTTGTAAAATTAAATCTCTACGGGAGTTAGAATCTTTTACATTGCGCTATGTATTGTTTGCACCATCGCAGCGAATTCCTATGACAACTGGATTACATGCCGATAGTTGTGGTGGACTAACCAGTATTCAACATTGGTATAATTAACGTCTTAAATAAATCGCAACACCACTGTTCTAGCACCGGCCCTCACGGTGTACCTAATACCAAGACTACGAAACTTCAAGTTTTCCGCTACCTGTGTGTGTGTATGTGTATATACTTACTTACTCCATGGTGCAGAGTCCTTCTTGAGAAGCTAACTGGTTTGCAGCTAGTCAGGAAATTCCCCGCATTTCACGGAACCCGAAGGTTCATTACCGCACTCACAAGCGTC
>Ga0123355_10004470_pt1 | contig 20344 bp, 14 predicted proteins | sample TergutEmb28metaG_3_FD_89872 | JGI IMG/M metagenome (GOLD analysis project Ga0123355, IMG submission 89872) | Embiratermes neotenicus P1 segment gut microbial communities from Petit-Saut dam, French Guiana - Emb289 P1 | ecosystem: Host-associated > Arthropoda: Insects > Digestive system > Gut ...
CCTTGCAACGGTACCTTTGTACACCGCCCTTTGTTCCGTTCAGTTGGTAGCTTTGGCTGCCGCAATGTAAACATTTGGGTTTCACAGGTTTGTTATAACATCATTTTCTTCTCTTTGTCTATCTTGTCAGTTTTAGTTGAACAATGCCCCCTTCCATTGTCTCTGATCTCAAAGGTAAAATCGCTTTCCGGGTCAGATTGCTGCTGGGCGCAGGCGGCAAATGCCAGCATCACCGCCATAACGATCCCAAGAATCAGTTTTTTCATAATAGTCTCCTTGTTTTTTGCGATCCACGCTTCCTTGTAAGCGGGAGTTAGGTGCAAGTTTCGCAGATATCTCAGAAGAATAAGAAAATCTTTTAAATTAGCTATATAAACCCACTTGTTTTTTTATAAGGAAAAAGATATACTTAACTTCTATGTAAATACTAAAGCCTTTGATATTGGTTATTTTCCGAATGGGTCGGAAATGAGTAATACAGGCGTTTTTGTTCAATTCAAAGGGGTTTTTTTATGATTTGCCAGAATTCATATGGAGCAGTGTACACACCAATTGAATTATCTGATTTTGTATCGCAACTTGTCGCAAAAGAATACATAAAAAGCAAGTTATCACGAAAGAATACTGTTATTTTAGATCCTGCTTGTGGAGAAGGAATACTTCTTAAATCTGTTGAGAGATTGCTTCCAAAAAACAATGGGTTTAAGTATGTCGGCGTTGATATAGATACAAAAGTAATAAAAAAAAATAAAAAAAACACATCGATAGAAAGTTACATATATATATGTCAAAATTCTATTTTGCCTTCTTTAGCGACAGGAGCAGACTTATATTGGAAAAAAAAATTAAAGAATGTTTCAATCATTATTGCCAATCCGCCTTGGAGTTCTGAAAAAGTGTTCAATGAAAAAGCACTAAATAAGGCGGGATATAGTTTCTTAGTTGGACAATACGATTGTTATGTCCTTTTCGTGGAATTATGTATAAAAATAATAAATGATAACGGTATTATTGCATTTATTATACCTGATTCTTTATTTTCTGGGGAGAATGGAGCATTAAGAAAATACTTGTGTGAAAATACTGAAATCAAAGTAATCGCTCGTTTGGGGGAAAAAATATTCCCGAATGTAAATAGAGCTGCTAGTATTATAATTCTTAAAAAATGCAAACCTTCAAACAGAACTCAAACAAAATGTTATCGTCTAAACACAGATGATAGAAAGCGTTTTATAAATGGTGAATTAAAGCTTAATGATGTTTTTCATGCTAAGCAACACAAGATATTACAAAACCGTTTTTTGCAGAACACAAATTGTGTTTTTGATATAGATACTCTTCAGGAAGAAGAAGTTATTCTAAGAAGAATTGAAAAAGATAAATTGAAGTGGGAAGATAAATTTCAATTTGGACGTGGTGTAGAAATTTCGAAGTCAGGTGAGATTATTATATGTAATTTTTGTAAAAAGGCTCAGGGATATTCAAAAAAACAATTAATTGCCGGCAAAAAAGTTTGTCAACATTGTAAAAAAGAAATAAGATTTAATGGATCACAATTGGAAAGTATAATTTCAGAACAAAATATAAAACAGTATATGCCAATGTATGTTGGAGAAAATATAAAGCGTTACACATTTAATGGGATTAAGTATCTTCGTCTTAACGTAGGTGGAATCAATTATAAGAATTCATCATTATATACTCCTCCCAAGATACTAATTCGAAAGACAGGACTTGGTATTTATGCTTGTATTGATTACAATAGTACATATATTAATCAAACAGTTTATTCCTGCAATTTTAAGTGTAGTGAACAAGAAGTTCCTTTGGAGTATTATTTGGGAGTTTTAAATTCAAGGCTAATTTATTATTATTATCTAAAAAGATATGGTGAAAATGAATGGAAATCCCATCCATACTTAACAAAAGAAATAATATTTTCTTTGCCAATAAAAACAGTTACAATGGAGAATTACAAATTATGTATGGACATTGCAGAAAAGGTTAAACGTTTAATAACTTTTTATGACCAATATGTTGATATGGAAATAGAGGCAATGGTAATGAAGTTATATGGTATTTCTGAGGCAGACTATAAATATATTCGTTCAGAGATGAACCGTTTGCCTAATTTAAGTGCTATTAATAATATGAAAATTACAAACAGCAAATTATGTTTAGATATATAGGCAATAAAACAAAGTTACTACCATTTCTTGTAAAAGAAATCAAAAAAAACGTTTCCTCAGGGAGTTCAGTAGTAGATCTGATGGCAGGAACGGGTAGTGTTTCTCTTGCCTTGCGAAAAAATGGATACCATGTTATAGCTTTAGATTTGATGACCTATTCAAAACATCACCTAGTAACACAATTATTATTTAAGGCTCCCCCTGCATTTCATATGTTAAAAAACGAAATTGGCAAAGATACGGATGAACCTATGTATCATGCTATTTTGCGTTATCTTAACACACTAACCCCAAAAAAAGGATATTTCTACCAGGAATTTTCTCCTGATGGAAAACCTTTCAATGGTATTTCAGGCAGAAAATATTTTACGTCAAGCAATGCAAAAAAAATCGATTCCATTAGGGATAAAATAAGTAATTGGAAAAAAAAAAATCTTATTACTGACAATGAAGAATCTGTATTAAAACACACTTTAATCATGGCTGTTAATGAAGTAGCAAACATTTCTGGAACTTATGGATATTTTTTATCATCTTTTACCCGTAGTTCGCTAAACGAACTTTTACTATTTCCTGTTGTGTTCGAAAAAATGGGTGCGATCGATCATTTAGTGTTTCAAGGATTCGCGGAAGATTTAGCTAGTAAAATTACCGCAGATCTATGTTATATCGATCCACCTTATATGAAGCGACAGTATGCAGCAAATTATCACATCTTGGAAACCATTGCGCAGGGTGACTGCCCGGAAGCAATAGGTAAAAGCGGATTGAGAAACTGGTGGGATCAACACTCAAAATCTTGCACAAAAACAAAAATTAGAGATTCCTTCGAAAAAGTTATTACAACAATGAACTGTCCTATCTTTCTGATTAGTTATAGCGAAGACGGGTTATTATCTATCGATGAACTAGTGTTATTCTTTAAAAAATTCGGTAAAGTTAGTGTAAAAAATATAGAATATGCACGCTTTCGTAGTAACAATAGCAAATTAGGGAAAAATCTCAATGAGTTCATCATCAAAATTATGAAACATTAGCTAGTATCAATTTTTCTTTTGAATATCTATTTTGCGTAGGCTTTATATACAGTAGGAATTAAAGTAAATCGTTCTGTAATGGAGCCCTTGACTTTATAATACTTAATTTCCTTTATACCACTACCAAGTCCAAATAATCGATATATATAGTAACTGTCACGCTTCACCGCTGAAACCGCTACTTCGTTTGCAGAAATATCAAAAGGCTTGTTTTTCCCGCCCGTAGTTGTCTTTACCTCAATAAATATCTCAACATATTTTTTACCTCTCAATTCAAAAGACTGAATATCATATCCCAATCCATCACCCATTATCTTGGATGAATGTACAATTCGAGCTGCCAGATCTTCTCTTCTCGCTTCGACAAGCCGCCTTCGTTCCATCTCAAGAACTAACATTTCACCTAAATCACCCAATTTTTTTAGATTTCTTTGTTGTCTATCGAAATTCTTACCTTTTGTTATTACTTTTTCGTTATTTGATTTGGTTTTTCGTTTGTGAATAGGAACATCTACAAATACAAATTTGATGGATGCAACATCTAAAGAGAGATCTATTTCTTTTACTGCGTATTCTATTGCATCTTCTGTACTGTATGTCAAACTATCAGGCAGTTCAACATTATCTAAATAATTGTCTACGGCCGACCCCGGAGAGAAGAAATTTATTTTATCGTTTTTAAATCGAAGAAACTGTTCATCATAGAAAATAATTCCTTGTTTTTTCCCAGAAAAAATACTTTCAAGTCCAACATCTTTTGGCCAGCCTTCAGGAATATTTTTTGAATCAACATAAGCAGCGTAATATTTAACCTTTTCTGAGATACTAACACAGGCCTTGATAATCATAATAAAAAGGTTATCAATTCTTTGAGGGTAATTCTTTTCATATACATATTTGCCACTCTTATCCATGTCTGGTGAAGGAAATCCATGCTTTTGTGACCATGCTGGATGTCTATATTTTAAATTCTGCCTTGAAATTCTGTAATCCTTGCGACCGGTACGAGGTGCCAATTCGAGCTCTCCCATATCCTCACTACCTGCAGTATATGCGGTTAATGTATATTTCTTACGAGGATGTTTTTTCTCTTCATCCCAATACTCTGGTGTATCTACAGCTATCGCTTCTTTAAACATTCTGTCCAACTCAGAATTTGAGTAACCAGCAGCCTGTATATATGTTTGCCCTCCGCCACTTTTTGGCTTTTTTACACCATACATATTAGTAAAATCAGAGTCTTGAATTTTGTGATACAAAATCGATATTATGTATTCAATTGCATTATTCATTAGTACCCTCCTCCAAGAAGCGAAAAAAAGCATCATACGAGATACCAAATGTGTATATAAAAGCACGCAACTCTGTTAGTCTGATATTTTGTTTTCCTGCTTCAATTTTATTTAAACTCTCTCGTGTTGTTCCTTCACAACCTAAAAGTTGCATATGTTTTGCTAATTCAGTAACTCCAAATCCAGCTTCAAGTCTAAGTTTTTTTATGTTCTTCCCTAAGTCAATGTTGAGTTTTATTTTTTGACTCATACTACCTCTTCTTTTATGGACGATTTCAAGGACGGTATAAGACATAATAGCAAATTTTTCGACTACATGTGGACTAATAACAGTCCGTTTTGTCGAAATTTTTTTATTGACACAACAAAAAATCTAAACAAAGAGAAGGTTTTTCCAACAATTGTTCCAAAAGATACATATGTAACAGCAAAATATTATTTAAGAATAATTATAAATCCCTCAAAAATTTTTAGTTAAATAGAAATATTTTAATAAATACGAAACCAGCACCTAACATGTGATTAACGCTTCGCCGCCAGAGGGCGGTGCGACTTCCGGTTTGCTTTGCTTATATGGGCTGTCAAAACGTCGTCAATCTTAAACGTTATACGAGCCAGCATCCATGCGGACGATGGCCCAAAAATATACCTGCCCATACGGGCAAGGCAACATACGCAAAGGCCGGGGACGTGTCCAACTGCCGCTAGCAAAGATGTACGTGCCGAACAGTCTGCCGTTGTCGTTGTAAAAATCCCGGAAAGAGGCTCCATGTGTGCCCATAGCATGGTGCCGGGTCCCGGCCCACCCGCCGCCAATGGCAATATCCACGCCGCTTCCAATGGTAATGCTGGTTAGCAGGTTTCCGGCAAATGCATTCTGTCCAATGCTGGCAACGCTGTCGGGTATGGTAATGCTGGTCAGTTGGTTACTACCAAATGCCCCCAAGCCGATAGTGGTAACGCTGTTGGGTATAGTTACGCTGGTAAGCGGCTGTCTAGTATGGGCTTCACCTTCAAAGTGTCCGGGCAAAAAAGCCATTTCTCCAATCGCAGTAACCGGAAGGTTCTGTATCCGAGGTGGAATACGCACAACGGTATTGCCCCCCACGTATCCGGTAATTTGTACCGCCCTTCCGTTGTCTATGACTTCAAAGGTAAAATCACTTTCCGGGTCAGATTGCTGCTGGGCGCAGGCGGCAAATGCCAGCATCACCGTCATAGCGATCCCAAGAATCAGTTTTTTCATAGTGGCCTCCTTGTTCTTTGCGATCCCCCGCTTCCTACGGCGGGCAACCACCGGTTTCTATCGAAGTCCTGAAAAATTACCCGCTTATACAAGCAAGGCATACATAAAAGGCCGCCGCAGGTTTCTCTTTGGCGTTGGCCTGTTATTCCGGGGAAAAAAGAAAGCTTCCCTTGGGTAATGCCTTACTGGGGTGTGGGTGAGAAAATGTATGTTGCTAGGTATTATAATTAACGCTCCGCCGCCCATTCGGGCGGCTCCGGGGTTCGGTTTTCGCTAGGTCAGTCGCTACGCTCGTTCCCACGCAAAACCTCACCCACATTTGTTCGGGCTCGGTTAGCCCTCACAAACGTCGTCAATCTTAAACGTTAGCTGGTATTATGCTAACTGTTGGCGTAACTGTCAAGCGGACGGATGCCGGGGCTAATGCCGCAAGTTAATGCTCTGCGGAGTCCCCCCAAACATACCTTTTCAACGTTTCGGCGACAGCGCCGGGGCCGTGTACCAGTTCTTCAAAGCAGCGTTCTACCCTCTCGCCAAGGCCCGCTTCGTAAAGGTCTACCGCGAAAATGCCCTTGTTGGAAAGGATGGGCTGTAGGACGCTGCGGAAGGGGCCTTTGTCCCCCAGCTTAACGCCGGACAGCGCCGCTTTTAGAGAGGGCAACAGCGGGTCGGGGCTTATTTCAAAGGGCTTGCCTTCGTCGTCTATTCCCATAAGGTAACGCAGCCACGCGGCCAAAACTAGGGGGATAAGCTTAAGGTCGTCCACGTTGAGGGTTTCGCTTGCCATGTACGCTTTGATGGTTTCGCCGAAGCGCACGGGGATTTTTTGCGAGGTGTCCGTGGCGATTCTCTGGGGCGTGTCGGGCATAAAGGGGTTGGGAAGGCGGACGGTAATAACGTTGTCGATAAACTCCCGCGGCGAGACTATGCCGGGGTCAACCACCACGGGAAGCCCTTCCCGGTAGCCGACAATTTCCACAAGTTTTTTTAAGCAGGGGTTTTTCATTTCATCGCTTATGCGGGTATAGCCCAAAAGACAGCCGAAAATAGCAAGGCAGGTGTGCAGGGGGTTAAGGCAGATGCAGACTTTCATTTTTTCCACCCTGTCCACGGTTTCCCTGTCCGTGAATATGACGCCCGTTTTCTCCAGCGGCGGGCGGCCGTTGGGGAACACGTCCTGAATGGCAAGGTATTCCAGTTCTTCCGAGTTCACAAAGGGAGCTGAGTACGTGCCTTTCGCGGTTACCTGCCCTTCCATCCCCTGAACGCCTTTGTCCGCGAGTATGGCGCTAACGCTGTCATCCGGGCGGGGGACAATTTTGTCGATCATGCTCCACGGAAAGCCCACTTTGGCGGGGTTTTCGATGTACGCTTCAAACCCAGCCTCGGTGTGGCCGTTTTCCCGCCATGAGCGGGCGAAGGCCAGTACCGCGTCCCGCAGCCTGTCGCCGTTGTGGGAGCAGTTGTCCATGCTTACCAAGGTAACGGGAAGTTGCCCCGCCAAATAGCGCTGGTACAGCAGGGCCGCCACTTTGCCCATGCTGCTGACAGGAGCCGCGGGGCCACTGCGAAAGTCCTCTTCCACGCCGTAAACGAGGGCTCCGCTGGCGGCCGTAAGGTTGTAGCCTTTTTCGGTGATGGTGAAACTGACCATTTGCAGGGAAGGGCTGCGGAAAATTTCTTCAAGCCGATCAAAATCTTTGTCTCCGCTGTCGGCTTTTAGGGCTTCGGCGACACTGGCGATTATTGCCGTGTCTGTACTGCCGTCTACCTTTAGCGTAACCGAAAGGGTCAAGTTGTCGTGGGGCAGAAACAGTTTGTCTATGACTTCGTAGTCATGCGTTTCCGCCACGATAATGCCTGTGTCCGCTTCCCCTTCTTCCAGAAGGGTCTGCTGCTTGGCGGCGGGAAAGGCCCTGAATATGTTGCCCGGGCCAAAATGCACCCACTGGGGGTTTTTCTTTGTTTTGGCGATCATGGCCTTGATGTCAAATTCCGGCAGGCGTATTCCCGCCTTTTCCCATTGATCCCTGTTGGCTAATTCCTGAATGTTAAGGCGCATACTCTTTTCCCCTTGCAGGCTGTGTCTTTTAAGAGTACACGCTACCGCCAGAGTTTGGCAACTGCCCGCCCTTGCCGTGAATTAAAAAGCCGTTTACACTATGCATTATGACTGCCGTGCAGACTGTCTATAGCCAAAAACAAAAACGGACGACCGCTTATGCTGACGCATGAATTTATCATGCTGCTTGGCAGCATCTTGCTCCAGTTCCAGCAAATCGGGCCGTATTGGGCCGCCGGGCTTGTCGCGGGATCGCTCGTGTCCGTTCTGCTATCAGGCCGGATCGCCGAAAAAATGGCTGCCCTAGCATCAGGAAGTTTCTGGCCGCTGCCGCTCTGCGTGGCTACCTTTCTTGGAATACTGTCGCCCCTGTGCATGTACGGCACGGTTCCGATTATCGCCGCGCTTGGAAAAAAGGGTGTGCCGCAGCATCTGCTTGCCTCTTTCATGATTAGCTCCATTCTGCTAAACCCCAACATTTTCTTTTTCACGTTTGCCCTTGGCGTTGACGTTACGCTGATGCGGCTGGCGTTAAGCTTTCTGAGCGGGATTTTAGCGGGCGGCCTTGTTCTTCTCTTTTTCCGGAACAGGAAGGTGTTTGCCTTTGAACGTTTCGCGTCGCCGGAAGACAAAAAGAAAGCCCCCTTTTTTCTTGACCTGTTCAAGGCTTTCAGAATTACCGCCCCGTATCTTCTGTTTGGCATAACGCTTGCCGCATGGTTTGAAAGATACGTTCCGCCCGACATGGTTGCCGGAATGTTCGGGGCCCGGCGGGGACTTGGCGTACTGTTTGCCACAACAGTATCCATTCCGCTGTATGTCTGCGGCGGGGGAACAATTCCGCTTGTAAGGGCGTGGATGCACGCCGGCATGGGCACAGGCGACGCGATGGCTTTTTTGCTTGCCGGGCCGACAGTCAAAATCAACAACCTAAGCGCGGTAAAAATGATATTCGGCGCGAAGCATTTTGCCTTATACCTTGCCTACAATATCCTGTTCGCCATGATCGCTGGCTGGACTATAGAATTTATCACGGGCAGGATGTAGGATGTGAAGCAGCTACAATAAGTATTGAAAGGAGTTTGCGATGAAAAAGACAGGTATAGCAGCCGGCATTGTGTTGCTGGCATTGGTTCTGTTCAGCGCCGTGCGCGCGGGACAGCAGGGCAGCGCTGTTGCGGCGCAGGCAGTTCCCGCGCCTGCGGCTGGCGGCTTTCAGGTGCAGGGCGGGAACATCACGCCGGGGACGCTTCCGGCAGGGGTCGTTTCGGCGGTTTTCGTGGAGGCTTCCACCGGCACGGACGACGGGATGGCGAGGCTGGTACGCTCAATGCACAACCACGGCTTCGCGTTCTACCAGACTCAGGCGGCTCCCGACGGGCTTATCGCTTCCGGCGATGTGGTGCTGCTTAAAATCAACGCCCAGTGGGATCAGCGGGGCGGAACCAACACCGACCTTATCCGCGCCGTAATCCGGGAGATTTTGAACCATCCGGAAGGCTTCTCTGGCGAGATTATTGTTGCGGACAACGGGCAGGGGATTGGCAGGCTCGACTGGCCCCGGAACAACGCCGAAAACCACGGGCAGTCCGCCATAAGCGTAATCCGTGATTTTCAGGCGCAGGGCTACCGTGTTACCGGGGTTCTGTGGGACACCTTTACCAATGTCCGTGTGCAGGAATTCAGCGCCGGGGACATGAGAAACGGCTTTGTTGTGGAAAACAACATCCGCCCCACCGGTCTTGAAGTTTCCTATCCCAAGTTCACCACCGAGTTCGGCACCCGTGTCAGCTTCAGGTACGGGATATGGAACGATGCCACGCGGACATACAACTCTGACATACTCAAGGTGATAAATATACCCGTGCTAAAGGCGCACTATATGACCTTTGTAACGGCGGCGGTGAAGAACTACATGGGCGTGCCGTCTAACGGGCTTTCCGGCAGACGCCCCCACAACAGCGTCCTGACTGGCGGCATGGGAACCCTGATGGTGCAGACACGGCTTCCCACCCTTAACATCACCGACATGATTTGGATAGCCCCCGACCGCGGGCCGTGGGTCAGCTATGACGCTGCCGTGCGGACAAACAAAATCGCCGCCTCGACCGACCCCTTCGCGCTGGACTACTGGACGGCCCGGCACGTCCTTATTCCCGAAGCCGCGCGGTTCCCCGGCGGGCGGGCTGTCTCGATGAACCCCGCCGGAACCACGCCGGGGACGTTTGGTCACTGGATGAGGCTGTCCATGGACGAGTTCCACCGGGCCGGGATTGTTGTTACAATGAACCCTGCCGAGATGCTGGTTGTACAGAACGGGACTGCGTGGTAGATTTTTTTTCACTCCGGCTGTAGAATTATAAGCGTGTCCCGGGGCTTTGACTTTGGGACGCGCTTATTTCAAACGAAAGGAGTTACCATGAAAAAGACAGGAATAGCGGCTGGGGCCGTCTTATTGGCTCTGGTTGTGATCGGCGCTGGATGCGCTGATCAGCAAAGAAGGGTTGCCGCTGGCGTGCCAAACGGAAACATACAACAAAACGTTCCTTGGACACCCGGGGGGGACATCGTCTCCGCGGTTTTCGTTGAGGACTCCGACGGCACAGACGACGGAGTAGCGCGGCTGGTACGCTCGATGCAAAACCACGGGCTTAATTTCCACCAAACGCAGGCTTCCCCTTCGGGGCTTATCGCTCCCGGCGATGTCGTGATACTGAAAATTAACGCCCAGTGGGACCAGCGCGGCGGAACCAACACTGACCTTATCCGTGCCGTAATCCGGGAGATACTGGACCACCCGGATGGCTTTGCCGGGGAAATTATTGTGGCTGACAACGGGCAGGCGCAGTTCGGCAGCGCGCCCGGCGGCGGCGGGAGCCTTGACTTTGCCCGCAACAACGCCGTGGATCAAAGCCAGTCCGTTATGACGGTAATCCGTTATTTTCAGGCGATGAACTACCGTGTTACGGGTGTGCTGTGGGACGAGTTTACCCGCACAAGAGTGCAGGAGTTCAGCGCCGGTGACATGAGGGACGGCTTTGTGATGGAGGACGTGGTTCACCCCACCGGCATTGCGGTTTCCTACCCCAAGTTCACCACCGAGTTTGGTACGCACGTCAGTTTTAGGGAGGGCATTTGGAACCCCGCCGCCGGAACCTACAACTCCGACTCGCTTAAAGTCATAAATATGCCGGTGCTAAAGTCGCACTTTTTGCTGCAGGTAACCGCGGCAGTCAAGAACTACATGGGCGTACCGTCCGATATGCTGACAAGGACGATTGGGGGCCGCGCCCACGACAGTGTTTTTACCGGCGGCATGGGCACGCTGATGGTACACACCCGGCTTCCCACGCTTAACATTACCGACATGATCTGGGTAGCCCCGGATCGCGGGCCCCGTGCTGATTTTCACATGGCTGTGCAGGTAAACAAAATTGCCGCCTCGACCGATGCCTTCGCGCTGGACTACTGGACGACAAGGCACGTGCTTATGCCCGAAGCGGCACAGGTTCCCGGCGGGCGCGCCCCGGCGATGAACCCTGCCGGCACGGAGCCCGGAACGTTCGGGCACTGGATGCGGCTGTCTATGGACGAGCTTCACCGGGCGGGAATACCGGCGACCATGAACCCGGCGGAAATGCTGATCGTTCAGAACGGAATTGTGCGGTAGGGTAAGCGCCCGGCGGGGCGCTACCTCGGCACGGCTATAACGCCCTTCAGCTCCGGCTTTTTGGCCAGCTCTTCCTTAAGCCCCTCGGCCCGGCCCTTGTTCACGTAGTCCTTGCTCTGGAAGGAGTACGTGAACTTGGTATGCACGTCGTAGGTTCCCGCCATAAGAGCATAGGCATCCTCGGTCATTACCAGCTCTTCGTCGGTGGGGATGATGTACACCGGGATTTTTGACTGTGGCGTACTGATAAGCGTCTCGGCGTTGCGGGTGCGGGCCAGATCGTTCTTGGCGGGATCGTAGACAATGCCGGTTTCTTCAAGGCCGTCCAGTATCGCTTGCCGCATCCATGCCGAAAACTCGCCCACGCCGGCGGTAAAGACCAGGGCATCCACCCTGCCCAAAATGGCATGGTACGCGCCGATATACTTTTTAACCCGGTGGGCCTCCATCTTCTGGGCCAGTATCGCCCGCTCGTCCCCTTTAAGGGCCGCCGCCTGAATGTCCCTCCGGTCAACAAGGTTTCCGGTAATGCCCAACAGCCCGGATTTTTTGTTCAGGGCGCTTTCAATATCCGCCGCGCTCATTCCCGACTTTCGCATAACATAGAACGGCATGGCAAGGTCGGCGTCCCCGCAGCGGGTTCCCATGACAAGGCCTTCAAGCGGGGTAAGACCCATGCTTGTATCGAAAGAACAGCCGTCCTTTACGGCATTTATGGAAGCGCCGTTGCCAAGGTGGGCGATAATGACATTTGTCTTAAAGGGGTCTTTGCCCAGCAGCACCGCCGCCCGCTTTGCCGTGTAGAGGAAACTTGTGCCGTGAAAGCCGTATCTTCTAACCGAATAGTTTTCGTACCACTCGTAGGGAAGGGCGTAAAGGTAGGAAGAAGGCGGCATGGTCTGATGCCAGGCCGTATCCATAGTGGCGCAATGCGGGACATTGGGCAGCACCTTCTGGGCAGCCTCGATACCCATAATGTTCGCCGGGTTGTGCAGCGGGCTTAGGTCTTTTATGGCGTTAAAAGCGTCAATGGCGGCGCTGTCCACAATTACGCTTTTCAGAAACTTGTCCCCGCCGTGGACTGTCCGGTGGCCTACCGCCTTGATAACGCTCATGTCGGAAATGACCCCAACCTTGGAATCCGTCAGCGTTTTGATAATAAGATTTACCGCATCCGTGTGAGTCGGGCAATCATGGGACAGAGTATACTCCTCCCGGCCCCGTGCCTTGTGGTTGATGGAGGAGCCCCCTTGGGTAACCTTTTCCACAACACCCACTGCCAGTACATCTTTCTTTTCCCAGTCGTACAACTGATACTTTGCGGAAGAAGATCCGCAGTTCAACGTTAAAATTACCATTACAAACCTCGCTTCATTTTACGTTTTTCGGAATGACTTGCTATACTACTATCATATACCAATACGCTGAATAAAGCAAAGGCACGAACAGACGCTGTGCCGCGTGAACGCTTGACTTTTCCGCACTACCGTAACATAGTTGTCTAATGCAAAACCTACAAAAATTTTACGGTACGGACATTGAGATTGCCCAGTCCGTGTACCCCCAGCGTGCGCTTCCCATTGGCGAAGTAGCAAAAAAAGCCGGTATTTCCCGTGAGTATATTGAGCAGTACGGGGATTTCAAAGCAAAAGTGGACTATAAATTTCTATCGGAGAACCGGGGCAAGAAGGACGGCAAGCTCATTCTTGTAACGGCAATCAATCCCACCCCGGCGGGCGAGGGAAAAACCACGACAACCGTGGGCCTTGCCGATGGCCTGTGCAAAATAGGCAAGAAGGCGATTGTCGCGCTTCGGGAGCCTTCGCTTGGGCCCGTGTTCGGCGTAAAGGGCGGGGCAGCCGGCGGCGGGTGGGCGCAGGTAATCCCGATGGAGGACATAAACCTGCACTTCACCGGCGATTTTCACGCCATAGGAGCGGCAAACAACCTTCTTGCGGCGCTGATCGACAACCACATTCATCAGGGCAACAAGCTGGGCATCGACCCCCGCAAAATAACGTGGCGGCGCTGTATCGACATGAACGACCGCCAGCTTCGCTTTATCGTTGACGGGCTGGGCGGCAAGGCCAACGGCTCCCCCCGCGAGGACGGGTTTGACATAACGGTCGCTTCCGAGGTAATGGCGATTCTCTGCCTTTCGGCGGACATTGACGACATGAAGGAGCGCCTTGGAAAAATTATCGTGGGCTACTCGCACGCTGACCAGCCCATTACCGCGGCGCAGCTCAATGCCCACGGCGCGATGGCTGCCCTTTTGAAAGACGCCCTAAAACCGAACCTCGTGCAAACGCTTGAAGGCACACCGGCCTTTATTCACGGCGGGCCTTTCGCCAATATCGCCCACGGCTGTAACTCGCTTATGGCGACCCGGCTCGCGCTTAAATGCGCGGACTACGTTGTTACCGAGGCGGGCTTTGGCGCAGATTTGGGCGCGGAAAAGTTTTTGGACATCAAGTGCCGTTTCGCCGGCATTAAGCCCCATGCAGTTGTTGTTGTCGCAACAGTCCGTGCGCTCAAGTCTCACGGCGGCGCCGCCAAGGCCGATTTGGGCACGGAAAACCTCGCCGCCCTTGAAGCGGGCCTTCCGAACCTTCTGCGCCATATCGAAAACATCACGACTGTTTTCAAGCTTCCGGCGGTGGTGGCGATTAACGTTTTTCCTAACGACACACAGGCGGAACTGGAACTGGTTGAAAAAAAATGCCGGGAGCTTGGCGTCAATGTCGCCGTGTCTGAAGTGTGGGCAAAGGGCGGCGAAGGCGGCGAAAAGCTCGCGTTGGAAGCCGTGCGCCTTTGCGAACAGCCAAGCGGCTTCGAGTCTGCCTACGATGTAAACCTTTCGATTGGGGAAAAGGTCGAGGCCATTGCGAAAAAATTATACCGGGCGGATGGCGTTGAATTTCTGCCTGCCGCCCGAAAGCAAATCGCCCAGCTTGAAAAACTTAAGCTGGATAACGTTCCGGTTTGCATGGCCAAAACGCAGTACAGCTTCTCGGACAATCCGGCGCTGTTGGGCGCGCCCAGCGGCTGGACTCTTACCGTAAGAAGCGTCAAGCTTTCCGCCGGGGCGGGCTTTGTCATTGTCCTTACGGGCGAAATCATGACCATGCCGGGCCTGCCGGAAGTTCCTTCTGCCGAGAAAATTGACGTTGACAATGCGGGGAAGATTTCGGGGCTGTTTTAAGCCGGGAAGAAAGTGCGAAGCGGGCACGGGGCTTATCTTTACAAAATCCACTTCCATAGCGGCTCCCCATAACACATAAAAAAAGGGCCGCAGCTTGCCGCTAAAAAACGTCAAGCTACAGCCCCTTCGCGCCGTACCTTAGGCGAGGATCAAGGCGGCAATAATACCGACAATCTTTAACGGGAAGTTAAAGTGGACAAAGGTCGGTATGCACGTATCCCAAATGTGGTCGTGCTGTCCGTCAGCGTCCAAACCGGCGGTGGGGCCCAAGGCCGTGTCGGACTGGGGCATACCAGCGTCCCCGGTAGCGCCCGCCGCGGCAATTGTTATGATGATGGATGCCATGGAGAAGTCCATCATCATCATAAAGGGCACAAAGACTGCGGCGATAAGGGGAATCGTGCCGAAGGAAGTGCCGATACCCATAGTGATTAAAAGGCCGATTACCTGCATCGCAATGAGCGCGGCAAGCCTATTATCGCCTGCGAGGTAGAAGGCGGCTTGAACCAGCGTATCAATGCCGCCTGTGGCGCGCAATACTCCGGCAAACCCTGCGGCGACCAGCATGATAAAGGCGATAAAACCCATAAGTCCAATGCCGCCTTTAATCGACTCGTTCAGTTTTTCCCTGCGCGGGCTGAGCGTGCCGAAGGCAAACATGATCAAAAGGGCGCAGGTAGCGCCAAGGGAAAGCGCCCAAAGAGGAGAGCCGGGGAAGGCGGCGTTCGCCCACACCTGCATACCAAAGGTCGCACAGGCCCCAAGAAGCGCGCCCCAATGCTTGGGCTTAAACTCACCCTTAATATCGTCCTCGTCTACCTTTGCGGCCACAAGGAGGGGTTTGTTCGTGTACTGGCGCGGCTTGCGGTAGGAGATAAAGATGGCAATCAGTAAGCCGGCAACCATAGCGCCGGCAAGCGGAATCATGTACGGCCAAATGGAGACCGCCAGTGCAGGCACTTCTCCGGTGATGTCAAAGTAGTCAGCATACGCAGGCAACACAGCGCCCGCACCGCCGGCGGTCTCGCTTCCGAAAGCGCTGGTGGTGATTTGAGTGCCCACAATGTTGTGGAAAATAAGACCAAACCCAAAGGGCAACAGGATGTACGGCGCTTTCAGGCCAAAGGCGATGGAACAGGCAGCGGCCCGGCGGTCGATCTTTAGCTTGTTCATCATTATGAGAAGCGGGGGAACCAGAATCGGGACGAAGGCGATGTGGATTGGAATCAGGTTCTGGGAGAAGCTGGCAACCACCGCGAGAACCAGAAGGAACAGCCACCCGGTCTTGCCAAAAAGCCGGTTCAACAAATTGGCGAACTTGGCGGCAAGCCCGGAAGCCTGAAGCGCATAGGCTAGAGCGCCAAGCAGCACGTAGGCAAGCGCGATGTTGTTCATCGCTGCCATGCCGGGGATGAATGCCCCCATGACCGCGTTTAGCGGCATCCCTGCGTACAGCCCCGCGAAAACGGCGGCTATGAGCACCGACAGAATGATGTTGAACTTGAGCAAGCACAGCGCAACCATGACCAGAACCGAAAGCGTTACTGGATTCAGAAACAGATCAGCAAACATAAAAAACTCCTTACAATCTCCCCATACTATATTAAGGCCAACCAGACAGTAGCCTTTTTCACAAGAGTTCCCCAACCGCCGCCTCGACAGTTTCGACAAGCTGGTTTGTGTCAACAAGGGCGGCAATCTTGTTGAAATCCAGATAAAGCTCCCGGTCGGCCGTAACCGTATCCGAGACGGAGCGCACCATGTCATACGCCGCCTGTGTGCCACGCCCGAGCTTTTTGCCCTTGTCCGCGCGGTTAAGGTCGATGGCCTGAGCCGCCGCGAATAACTCAATCGCAAGGACACGGCTGCAATTAAAGTATATCTCTCTGGCTTTTCTTGCGGCAATCGTACCCATGCTGACATGATCTTCCTGCCCGGCGGAGGACGGAATGGAGTCAACGCTGGCAGGGTGCGCCAGTACCTTGTTTTCCGAGACAAGGGCGGCGGCGGTATACTGGGCAATCATAAAGCCCGATTCAAGCCCGCCCCGCTCTGTCAGGAACGCCGGAAGCCCGCCGGAAAGCGCCGGGTTTACCAGCCGTTCCAGCCGCCGCTCGGAGATGTTCGCCAGTTCCGCCAGGGCAATGCCCAGAAAATCAAAGCTTAGGGCCATAGGCTGGCCGTGGAAGTTGCCGCCGGAGACAGCCATGTCTTTTTCTACCAGAATAATCGGGTTGTCCGTAACGGAGTTTATCTCGATAGCGACACTGCCGGCGACAAAGCGCAGGGCATCCTTGCTTGCCCCGTGTACTTGCGGGACACAGCGCAGGCTGTATGCGTCCTGAACCCGGACTTCGCCGGAATTCGTTACACGCTGGCTTTGGGCAACCAGCCGCAGCACGTTCGAGGCGGCATCCATCTGGCCCCGGTGGGGCCTTGTTTCGTGTATCTCCGGCATAAACGCATCGACTACGCCGTTCAGCGCCTCCATTGTCAGGGCGGCGGCGATGTCGCAGAGTTTTAAAAGGTTAAGGCCGTCGTACAGGGCAAGAGCGCCAATGCCCGTCATTGCCTGCGTCCCGTTAATCAGGGCCAGCCCTTCCTTGGACGTAAGGGTAACCGGCTGTAGTCCGGCCCGCTTTAAGGCTTCGGCCCCCGGCATCAGTTTGCCTTCGTAGTACGCCTCGCCCAGCCCCAAAAGCGGGAGAACTGCGTGGGAAAGCGGCGCGAGATCGCCGGATGACCCAAGGGAACCCTTTTCGGGCACGGCAGGGACGATGCCTGTGTTCAGCATATCGACAAAGCTTTGAACCGTCCCCAGCCGGATTCCCGAATAGCCCTGAGTCAGCGCGTTGATCCTAAGCAGCATAAGCGCCCGCACAGCATCGGCAGGCAGATGATTGCCAACGCCGCACGCATGGCTAATGATCAAGTTCCTCTGTAAAAGCTCGGTTTGATCTTTGGCGATGCTGACCTTGCTGAACTCCCCAAATCCTGTCGTAATGCCGTACACAACACGCCCTTCATTGACAAGGCGATCCACGAAGGCTCTGGATTTGTTGATGGACTCTTTGGCCCCGCCGCTTAACTGGACCTTGTAGTTTTGCCGGGCCACTAAAGCGACGTCTTTCAAGCTCAAGTTCTTACCGTCAACCACAACGGCACACACCATCGGCCTCCTTGCTGTTTGATCAAAGCGCAACCCTATTATGTAATTGCGCGGGGCTTGTGTCAATATCGCTCCGCCCCCCGCCGCGCGTGAGCATTACCGCCAAAAGCTCCGGCAGGGGAGGATATACGGTTTAAGAATCCCGCCCAGGGAACACGGCTACGGAGCCACGGTCTCCTGCGCCTAAGAATCTGGGCAAATGGCTTCTTAAACCGTATATCCTCCCCTGCTGGGCATTAGGTCAGAGGTTCACGCGCGGCGGGGCGGGGTTAGGGGCCTGACCAGCCAGTGCCAGGGCCAGTACCGGGGACAAAGGTAAATGTACCCCCCTGCCGGAAGCCGCCACCCTGGTTTTGGCTGTTGTACATCGACCAGAAAGCCCGTCCATGCGTACCCATAGTATAGTCGTTCCAGAAATGGTCAATGTCCACGCCGCTTCCAATAGTAATGCGTGTCAGATCGTTACCCGCAAATGCCCAACTGCCAATGTATCGAACGCTTGGGGGTATGACAACGCTGGTAAGCCGGTTATACATAAATACCCCAGAGTAAATGTCGACAACGCTTGATCCTATGATAACATCCGCCAGTTGGTTTTCCATGAATGCATTGTTGCCGATGCTGGTAACGTTGTTGGGAATGGTAACTCTGGACAATTGGTTATTGGCAAATGCACTACTGGCAATACTGGTAACGCTGTTGGGAATATCAATGCTGGTCAATTCATTGTTCCGAAACGCACTACTGGCAATGGTGGTAACGCCTTCCAAAAGCGTTACGCTGGTAAGCCCTCTGTTGATAAACATATTAGACACGATATTAGCCATGCCTATCGTTACTCTATAAAGCTGCGGGTTGTTGGCAAACGAGTTAGTGTTGATTGTAACAACACCTCTTCCTATGTAGGCGCTTTGCAGCCGGTTGCCGCTGAACGCATTATTGCCAATGGCGGTAACAGTGTCAGGAATTCTTACGGTAGTTAGGGCGTTATTCTGAAACGCATTATTGCCGATGCTGGTAACGCTGTCGGGTATGCAAACACTGGTCAACTGATTGTCATGAAATGCGCCAATGTTGACGTTGCTACCAAAAAAACCATATCCAATGGTGGTTACGCCGTACTCAATGGTAATGCTGGTAAGGTTGTTTCCTGCAAACGCGCCATGCTCAATGGTTCTAACGCTACACAGAATTGTTACACTGGTCAGCGGGGCGTTAATAACGCTGAGAAGGGAATTAGGGTCAAACATAGTAAAACGGATGTTAGCCATGCCGATGGTTACGCAGGTAAGCGGGTTGTCGGCAAATGCATTACCGTTAATAACTATAACGTTCGAGGGGATGATAATGCTTTCTAGTTGGTTATCCCGAAATGCTAAAGCGCTGATGTGAGTAACGCCTGAGGGAATGTACACACTGGTTAGCAGGTTATTCTGAAACGCGCCGACATTCCCCAAAAACCAATGACCATACCCAATGCTGGTAACGCTAGAGGGAATGGTTACGTTTGTCAGTTCGTTGTTTGCGAACGCGCCATATCCAATGGTAAGCACACTGGCGGGAATGGTTATACTGGCAAGCTGGTTATCCAAAAACGCATTAATGCCGATGTAAGTAACGCTGTCGGGTATGGTAACGCTTTGTAGTTGGTTGCCAGCAAACGCGCCAACAAAAACAAAAGCGCTCCCCGCAATGTGTACATTGCCGTCATGGATAGAAGTAACGCTGTTGGGAATAACAACGCTGGTTAGGCCCCTATTCTGAAACGCATTGGGGCCAATGGCAACAACCGGAAGGCCGTTGTGGACGGCGGGGATAACAATATCCGTCTGCGTGCCCGTAAAGCCTGTTACCATGTACCCCCCGGCAACCGAAGCAAACGTAAACGCTGCCGCGCCGGGGCCGGGGTCTGGCGTGGGGCCGCCGCCGGGATCGCCCCCACCGCCGTTGGTTGTGGGGCCACCTTCGCTGATACCGCCAGTGCCAGCGGGATTATCGCAGGCCGCAAAGGAAAACCCGATGAGCGCGGCAAGAACCGCAACGCCTAAAACTCTAACAATCTTCTTCATATACAAACTCCTCTTTAACATATCCCCCGCATACACGGCGGGGGCGGCTTGTAAGCGCCTGCGCCACGGCCCCCAACCTGCCGGAACGAGTTCCGGCAGGTTGGGAAAAGCCGCCTACCATGCAACGCCCAGCGCAACGCCGGGGTGGAAGCGGGGAGAAATGCCCTCGGTACCAATTAGTACGGGAGCGGCCACAGTTATGTTCCAGTGCCAACTCCATGCCCAGCCGCCCCACGGCCTTCTGCCACCAAGTCTGTACCCAATGGCGGGGACTATCATCACCCCCCACGTTTTCGTGTCGTTCCCAATACCACATCGACGTCGAGCCCCAAGCAGTAGGTACCGACCGCTCCTCCCTCCTCCATACATCCATTATGCCCAGTCCAAGGCCGAGCTCCAAGAAGA
>Ga0123355_10004471_pt1 | contig 20340 bp, 11 predicted proteins | sample TergutEmb28metaG_3_FD_89872 | JGI IMG/M metagenome (GOLD analysis project Ga0123355, IMG submission 89872) | Embiratermes neotenicus P1 segment gut microbial communities from Petit-Saut dam, French Guiana - Emb289 P1 | ecosystem: Host-associated > Arthropoda: Insects > Digestive system > Gut ...
CACCCCTCGTCGGCTGTCCGCGACTGCTTATTCAATTTATTCGCAGCTACCTTCCTTATCGGAGGCCGTTCCTCTATCCGCAACCTGAGGACGCGCCATGCCGTGGTGACAGGGACCCACTACATAGAATTTACGCATATCACTAAAAATATTTCGTGTTAACCCAATAGAGCCGGGATAGCTCAGCTGGTATAGGCTACGGGCTGCACAAACTAGCAGTCGTGGTTTGATCGCCGGCAGGTGCAACAGCTTTTCTCTAGTCCAAAACGTCCAGACCGGGTCTGGGATCCGCCTCTCCTCCTAACAAGTGGGTGGATCGAATCCCGTTGGGGGCGAGATTTTCCGCACCCACCCAGACTGTCCCTGGGGCTCACCCAGTTTCCAGTACAATGGGTACCGGGTCATCCCCGGGGGGTGGAGTAAAGCGGCCGGGGCGTGGCGTTAACCACCCACCCCATCTAACGCCGAGGTTAAAGAAAGAGTACAGCTATACCTCTACTCCCTCTCTGCGCCTTCATGGCAGGTTTCCGGGGCTCCTTTCTCCGGGGTTAAAGCGGCCGGGGCGTGAAGTTGGCCAACTCCTCCTAGTGCCAAGGATAAGAATGCTTGGAGCAATAACTACCTTCCCTTATACTTATTCATGGCGTGGCGCCTATTAAGCACAGGAACAAGTTCCACGTCATTGAATGGATCGTACTCGGGACCTGTTTGTGAATCTCTGCTGGACGTTTCGAAACAGTGTGACACTGATAATAACCTCTGGAGGTTATGTTGGTACAGATTCATTCGTGGAAATGCGTCAGGCAAATGTTCTATGAATAATATCTGCCTTCAGGTACACTGCATCTGTAGATTCCGTCTTGCTCCTTGAATATCACCACAGCGCCTAGCAGCTCGACTGCAGCGACGGATGGACAAAATGGACTTCGTCGTCGTCCACACAGATCAGCTGCAAAGTTATGTTTGCCTGATCATTCCGCATTTGAATTGCGTAACATTAAATCCACTGTAAATAACACGCCATTTCATACTTAAATTAATAACTGTTTGAAGTCTGTCAAGATTTTCAGTGACGTCAAGTCCGACCACTGCATTGTGGAATCCGGGTAACCCATACGCACCACAGACAATTAGTTATCAAACTTCTATTGAAATAAGTTTGTTCACATCCGTATTGCAACCACAGTTTTTTTTAATCACTTTGTTATTTAAGACGCTGTTCCAAACTACTCGTCTGCAAATGTTGAAAACTTCTTGGAATCATGCTTCTAAAAATTACTCATACAATCATGGGAAACGCTAAAAACGTTTTCTGCTTAACAGAAAATGGCTAACTAAAATGTGTAGTGATTTGTATTAAATGTAGGTAACGTAGGTGGGAACAAGAAGTGGTTGTGCAGGTGACAAGCGGAGTTCAAAGTATAGGTGTGCCGGGGCTTGGTGCTGGGAGCGCAAATAATGTCTGGGGCTGGACCCGGTTTCGGTGATATTAATCAACATACAACATTTCAGGCCTTCTCGGGCCGCTATTGTTTTGTTAACGAAACTTCATCAGTGGCTGCGTTCATCTTACGCTCGTGACACAGAATATTAACCCTTTGATGCCTAATGACCCCTACAGTGGTCGTACCGCACCGCTGACCTCTAAACGTTGCATTTTATATATTTATTCAACAAATATAGGTACTGAATATTTTAAACATGTTGTATACTCTCTGTTTTTTTTTTCTTCAAAATGCAGTTTGTGCTAAAATTTAAAAAAATAATTCCGGCGCCAAAAGGTTAACACCTAGCACATTGAGCGGTTGACAGTAGGTGTGAACTGTAAGTGACCACACAGTTATGTGGACCGAGAGCACGTGCATGTAATATGTTGAGTTCAGAATTTAATGAAAGAGCGAGCTTGGGGTTTTTGATACGGTCGGGCTGCGGAATAAACCCCCCAACTGATTTTCTGGGGGATTTTGGTAACTGCCCCCACCTAGAAATAGTTCGAGATAACACCTGATATATTTGGCGTCCGATATACAAGTTCTACACGATCACCCTTTGTAACTTTGTTGTACCGATGTGCTCAGTCTGGTACGTGATCCTCTTACCGGGAAACGGGTGTGTTTCACAGAGTCAAATTTAGTTTTAGTAATTTTCTTTTTTTACTTATGCTTTATTCATTCAGTTTATTCTTGATATAAGAAAATGGAGTGCTATATTCAGATAAACAACTAGATCATTTCTAGGAAACTGACACAGTCACTTCTCTGTACTCCCACTTAACACCACAATCGTACGCGACTTCTTTTGCACTGGATTGCTAGCTTCCGTTATCTGCTCCCAACCGTTTCGCCTTTTAAATCTCTCCCCTCCTACCTCTCACCAATGGTTCTGAATATACCCTGACAGATAAAACCCAAAACGTACGGCTATGAACCGTCCGTAACTGGCGCCAGCAAACCCCAGAAACAAATATATAAAAAATGTTCGGCTACAAAGTATACGCCAAAATAATGTACTACGTATCCGGAGCATTGTTACATTTTTTTAAAATGATTATTGGCATTTCTGTATTAAAAGAAATATGCATCCATTAAACGACAGTTAGAGCAGACTTTAATTGATGGGGTGTCTTACAGGGTATAATAGAATGGTGCTCTTTAGTCATGTGTGGGAGATATGAAGGTTAACTTTGGGGCAGGGTCGGGTAAAATTTTGAAATTTCGGCACGTGGAGACCTCTAGTTGCCGATCCCAGTGACCGCCCGGTCAATGGCGTGGATCTGCTGCCGTTCGGTTGCTGGGTTTGCAGGTTCGAATTCCGCCGGCAGGATAGATGTCTGTCTCTAGTGAGTGTTGTGTGTTGTTACGTACGGGTCTATGTATCGAGCCGATCACTCGTCCAAAGGAGTCCTATCGAATGTGGTGGGTCTGAGTGTGATCGTGAAGCCTGGACAATGAGGAGACTCTGTTCAACGAGGGACTCTTGTGCAATGGTGGGCGGGGGGAGACCTCTAGTTGACACGTTCCAACTGCTGATCTTTTCCGCCCATCTAGTTAACTTACGGAACAACTCAAGGCAAACTGTCTTGCCACAAGCACACCCGTTCTCCTTACGGAGAAGAATGTACAATAGACTATACACATAATGGACGAGGAAAGACAGAAAGGGGGATGGCGTGTTTCTTAGGAGTGAAAATTGAGAGGAATCAGAAGATAATGGACATTTAAAGCTGTCCTTTTTGTTTACGTAACGCGGATGTCATACAAGTGTACTGTTGAACTGTACAGAAACAAAGCAAATGGAAAACTACATTACTGAACAAAAAGACGTTTTATAATATGCTAAACGCCAGGCTGCCGACTCGTAGTAGTTGAGAGAGGCCTTCGCTCCTATGGAATGTTAAGCGGCCTTGTTTGGTGATTGGTTACCGACGTTTCGGGACGGTCCCATATTCAAGAGTCAAGCTGCAGAACTGACCATACCGAAACGTCGGTAACCAACTACGAACCAGTGCCGCGTAACGACCCAGAAGAACAAGGCCCCATGTTTTGTACTACCTGTGTCCGCACGTATGACGTCGTAACACCACATGGGCCTTTGTTCCTGTTCGATTTTGTTTGGAAATGAATGTTGTGGTACGTGCCAGCAAATAAAAAATCGCTTCTTTGAGTTCGGGCCTGCGTTCCTTTCGTTTTCGCAATTGTCTGGGCTCGCCTTTATGGGAATAGTTGATGGGATGGTATAAGTAACCATGGAATAAGTAACCACCACGTTCCTTGAACGTGGCGTATTGACGAGTGGGCGCAGGCGAGCGGTAGTGTGCTGGCCAGAGACCGTGGTTGATTTGTAACAGAGGTAGATCGCACAAACTAACGTAGGAACAATTAATAGAATAGCTATTTATTATGTAAGTGTAAACTAGAACATGGAGAAAAACTGTTTCTTTCAATTTCTTTGCATTGTGAGCCAAGGAAAACGCATCGAACTGTTGAATGTGGGGCGAGCACCGTTGCCATTTGCTGGAGAACAAAGTGTGGGCCTTACTGCCTAGGTACCGTATCTGACAGCGTTGCATTCCACCTGGAGCTTTAGTTGCTCACTGTAACTGCAGTTAACAGTGGGTGCCTAACACGATATACCGTATATTCTCGAATCTAATCCGCACCTTTTTTACAGTTTCAGAGGACCAAAAAATCAGATGCGGATTAGAATCGCGGTTGTGAGCTGGATTTTGGAAACATGATAGAGCCGCTGTATGTGCCGTAAGAACGATAAAATAATGTATTATTTTATTTATAATTTATAATATATAATATTCATAATTTATTATTCATCAGACTCGCCGTCATAAGTCATAACTGAATCGTTCGTTATTCGTCACCCAGTTACTATCATCAGCTGTGGTGCGTTTGTACCGCTGGCAGTTAAATGGCCACTTCACACACGGTGCGTTAGTCGGATAACGGTTAAAGCATTGGTAACATCCAATATTATTTAATCAGTCTGCCTTGTAGGCAAGGGGCGGTTGAAGGAAAGGTGCGGATTAGAACCGCGAACTAACGTTTTTTCGTTTAAGAAATCGGCAAAAACTAGTGCGGATTAGATTCAAGAATATACGGTATTCTGTTATAGCAGTGTAAGCAACGTTTCCACTGTGCTGAGCACTGGCTTGTTTATGGTAATAGGCCGTGGCAGTCCGCACAGCTGAGCATGGTGACAGCATACACTGAAGGTCGGGGTCCAAGATTCGCTGCAGCGGGTTGGAGAACTCAGTATCCAGCATGCCGTAGCTGGACTGATTTCAGACGTGAAATTATGCGCGTGAACATCCTTGTTTTTGAAGTAGGATGGATAACGAGGATGTTATCTACTAAGATTATATTAGTGTCCGTGGTACATGAGTGAGGATGGGACAGTGGCGGAATTGTCTTTTGTGCACCGCAAATCCCGTACGGAGTAGGCCTGGGAGAGAAGGTGAGCCTCCGCGGTGAGAGGCAGTTGAGGTAAACACCCCTTTTGTTAAAATAATTTGTGAAGATATTTATTTCATTGCAGCCCCGAGTACTTTTGTAATGAAAGCAGCAGTTAACGCATACAAATATTTACGTTGTGTATGTCGTAGAGTTTTTAAAATTTAAAGGAAAATTTTTAATATAAATTAGGACAAGTTTCATAAGAGGACATACCGTATGTTATTGGATGGAAAATACGCCACTCTACGGTACCACGATTCAACTGATTTGACAACAGACATTTCTTTCGCGAACCGTTACGTAATGTTACAGAGGCCAATTAACCGCTTCTGTTTTTGCTGGCAAGCACTTGGCCACACAATCTGACGGTGATGTCACACCACAGTTGCTTGGTCCACACAGTGTGAAAAACTCTTTAAGTCACGGTTTCCAAATTACGTTTTGAAACATGATAATGACGGCCTACAAGTTCTGATCTGGGGCTTTGGAGCTCACCCGGTCTCCTATCCAGTGGATAATGGGTAGATATTAACACGGGATAAAGCGGCCGGGGTCAGAAGCTGACTGCTCACCTTCAGGTCACAAATGCTGAGCGTTGTGTCCATTATTGACCGAACAGTAAATAAATGCATATGAAAAGGTTAATTCTTTCTTGAGACATTTCTTTCTTCTATACGTAGAGGACCTCACCGGGGGCTTGTAGGCTCTCTCACGGCATTACATTTCAGAGAAACGGCATGTCTATACTCTTTTCACTGTCCATATCAAGAGATGGATTTGTTTGGCTCACTCTTAAAAGCTCGGTAAGTTTTCGTGCGGGTTTCAGAAAGGACAGAGAATTTCTTGATCAGGCGAAAAAGTGTTAAGGTGTCGAGAGGTATTCTGCGGAATACAGTTAGCTGTTTAAATACAGAACGAAACGTGAGCACATATTAGGCTACATCTAAACGTACTCAAGCCGCGGGAAATTGGTAGTATATAAACGAGAGTCAATAAACATCTGTATCACGGAATGGTATAAGCAGTAATAAGTAATATGAATAAGGAATTCACTTCAACTAGCATTCAAACTAAAATAGGTATAAATGCAACTTCCGAAACGACACGTCAGTATACATAAGATCGATGCCTGGAAGTGGGAAATGTGTTGGGTAGCTGTCATGTCAACAGAGCTTCGTAATCATACGACACCATACTTTCGCTCACTGAATGCAAGAGTGAAGAATCCAAATATTGCCCATTTGCATTCAATACTACGATTGAGCTCAAATATATAACAACTACATTTGACAATAGGGGCATCCAGCGGGGTATGTTTGAACTAACAAGTGTTCCGGTATTGTCGGCTGTATTTGTTATATGTTTGAGCTCAATCGTAGTATTAACTCCAAATGGCAGGTTTTGAGTTGTGCCAGTATTGCATTCCGAGAGCGATTTTATGCTGCTATATGCTCCGCAGTTCGGCACGATTAACACTTGCTGCGAAACTTCGAACAGTATTGTCTAAGCACGAACTTTCGAATGAAGAGTATCTGTGGGCTTATCCGGCGGTCAGCAGGAGGCACAGAAGTGTTCGGCAAACACGACCTGAATATGGGATGGACTCATTATTAAAATTAAATGATGAATACTACGATCAAGAACGTGGATGAGAGTCCCACGACATGTAATTGACTGTCATAGGTTTGCGCAGATCCGGCCGCCAAAAGTTCCACAGAAACTACGGTAAGGCCTTGAACTCGCAATACTACAGTCGATGAGACCTTGCAACACGGGCCTCGGGGAAGAACAGGCATCAGAATGGAAACGTGATGAGTCTCAGACGGAAATGATGAATGCATGCGATGCGTTATCTTTGTTGTCACTGGTGTCATCACTGCATGTGTGTGACCTGAGTTATATGCGCGTAAAGGTGGTAAGTGCATTTTCCAATTCAGTTAGTTGTCAGGATGCTGCAGAAAACTGCGTGATTTGGAACTTCGTAATTTGTACTGTTTACCTGTTAGTGGTGGGGCGATAGAATCGGGAGGGATGTAATGGACGGTGTTGGTGGAGTTGAGAAATGCAGTACTTGGTTTATCGCCCATAGACAGGAACATGGATTTTGAGTATCCGAAAACAGGGTGATGTTTTGAACATATGACGCGGGAAGTAACAAGAGGCTAGACAGTGTGCATAGTGAGGAGTTTCATTATTTAGTGGGTGATCAAATAAAAGAATATGAGTGGCAGGTCATGTAGCACGCATGGAGAGTGAGATATTCCTGGGCCCTCTCGCAGGAGGTAGGAAGTTAACAGGAGGGCGAAAAGAACTGCTAAATGCGGAACTTCACAATACGTGCACATAGGAAAACAGGCCTTTTATTAGCGTTGATCATATCAAGGAGGTCGAGATGGGTGATACATGGAGTATGCCGTCACATTCTGGCGGTCCCAGGTTCAAGTCTTTGCCTCTAGAAGGTTAACTTCTCTTTTGGTGGCTCTCCTGAGGCACATGCCGGGATAGCTAGAACTGTATTACAACACGACTGCGTCTTTTCACATCCTTTTTCAATTAATTATTTATTATCCAATCAGTCGCAGCTGTTGCTGATGACGATGATGGCAGAACGAATTTGCATGTCGCATCGTACTTACGAGCAGAAGTACTGGTCGCAGCTATTCTAACTGGGCAAGATAACGATAAATTTAATGCCCTCTTGCTCATTGCTCACCTGGCTGAGGAAACGCAATTAGCAGAAAGCGGGGTTTCTGGCTTGGGACTGAAAAATCTGTAAAACTATAGTCACTTAATCCGATATGACATCAAGGTCACAGCGTCCAGTAATTATTGGTGTTGAATGGACGCACAAAGAAGACAGGTGAGGTAATATGCCGTCACATTAAATGTAATGGCAGGCTCCTACAGTCTGTTCGCAGCACTGGTATTTCTCGCAACTATGCTAGAACCTCATGAAAATGCTTTTCATGATTCGCTTCAGCATATGTAAATTCCGTTTTGGACAAGTAAAACAGGAAATAAAAGAAAAAAAGGAGGGAAGAAACAAAGAATTTGTACCCATAAATTCGTGATTTGTGTAAGTAAAACCACGTTGCTAACTCTCTGAAACAGTATTCATCCTGCTAAAGCTAAAAGTCGCGCATCTAGTCAACAAATCGCCTACCCTTCATAAACGCTAAGGTTTATTAAGTCCCACATAACCAATTTAATATAGTTCATACACACTTCGTATTTTTATAACCTTTTTTAATATTATCCTCTCATGTATGAGTAGGTCTCACAACTCGTTTTCAGGTTCTCTGATTAAAATTATGGGTGCAATTGTCATATTTACACTGCATGCTACTTGCACCATCCTAATCTTCTTGACTTGGCTACCTGCAGAGTAGAACTGCTAGCATTTTGATGGTACAGGGTAGAAGTGCACTGCGGTATACTGCCGACCCCATGGCATGTAAAACATTTGCCACCTAAGGGGAGTCCATGAATGATATATTTATCTAATGACGGCGAAAGTGATAATTGCTATGGAAAACAGTTTCAGGGGGACCGATTTGGCCCGTCTGGTGCTAAACCTAACGTCAGACGGTTCTTTGCCGGAAAGCATTGGAGCATGCCGTCTTCAGTACTCCAGTACCGTCCCGGGCGTTCGCAAAATTGACAGTGTCATGTAGCTCAACAACAACAACAACACACACAGACAGATGCATTGTTGCATGTCAACTGCAACAGTGGTTACACGAACGCGCCATAATGTTATGTTATGAGTAAACTGCATGCCTTGTTGAGTTCCTCCTTTGTGTGTGGTTGTTTGGAGAGTGACACAAATGGCAGTTACTGCGTTGGTTGAGACAGGTGCTTAAATCAAATAGACAAAAAAAATACACGTATACGATATATAATATAGAAACTTGTCAGGAGAAATATAACATTTATTGTATGTTATAGTTGGGCCAGAGGTCAAAAATCTGCTGTGATATATATTTGCGATTAACCCTTTGAATCCCAGTGGTTATTTCATGTATCGCCATTTTTAACTCTGTACGTATAAAGTAACACTGAGGCGCGTTCGAGTAGCCACTGTTGCAGTGAAAAAGCAGTAAGTATTACATATTCTGAGTGTGTCCGCCCTTAGTTATTCAGCAAACACAGCGCATGCACCATATTGTTATGTGGCCTGTCCGACGCTACAATATTTTTCTTCCATTATCTCATAAACGGCACGATTTTATAAAAACGTTTTTGAATATAACTTGCGTGTTTTGGCTTTCTCTACGGGTTTTGTTTGAAACATTCCTCATTCTAAGACGAAATTAGCGAGATATGATCATAGTTGTGTATTGGTCTTAAGTAAGGCACCTTTTATTCTTGTTACATTTTAACGAAACTGGAATTTTCTCGAAAGATTTTCGAAAAATACTCAAATATCAAATTTAGTGAAAGACGGTCTAGTGGGAGCCGAGATCTATGCGGGTGGACGGACGGACGGACAGACAAAACAAGCTGATGGTCGATTTTCGAAATTTTACAAACGCGCCTAAAAATTCTACGTTTCGCCCACCCAGTACATTTATGTGTTAGAACAACGGCGATCATTTCCCTGTACATCATTAACTGATTGCTGACCGTGACGCAGTTTGTTTACTGCGCGGTACGAACTGAATATTTAAGTAGTATAATTCCGGTTAATCAGCCTTTATAAAGTGTTGCACAACGGGATGTCACAAAGACGATAATAGGTATATTTTCGTTGTGAGTGTCTTTATCTTATCAGCAGCTTTCAGGTTGGATATACAGGATGACAGTGAAACTATATGACGGAAAGAAACATAGCATGATAGAACTGCTGAATCATCAAGTGGCCCCAGATATTAATAACAGCACAGCATTTGTAACGTGTATTACTGATTCCAGCCGATAATACAGACGCAGCCGGACGACAAGCCGTCCCTGGTGTACTTATGTTGCTTCGGCAGTCTCTCAGAACGGCTTCATTTGAGGTGATCAGATTTCGATTGTAACAAGAATATCCAGAAAAACGACACTTGGTTTCCTTAAAATGCTTCCATCTATACGCAGGCAAAGGTAGAGCTAAAAGTAAAACCGTCCGTGTGAAGGTACGAGTATATTTGGGAGTGAAGATATGGCTCCGCGCATTCTTCAGCTTAACGCCCCCAACGCTTTTACCCCGAGTACGGAGCCGCCGGTACCCACTGAACAAGAGGCTGAGTGACCCTCAGAGCCGGTTTGGACGTTTTGGAGATCGAGACACTGTTTTGTCACTGCCGGGAGTCAAACCTCGCTTCCTAGTTGTCCAGCCTGTATAGCCACTATATTAAGGATGTACAAATTAACCGGAAGTCTGTCCTGCGATGAGAGGAACACTGAATGACACCACGCTCTGCCCCGACACATAACATGGCGTGAGATCCATATATCGGCCTATTTCCTTCGTCCCCGTCACAATCATCGAGTAGATGGGGATTAAAATGTACGCTGAAACATTGTAACAGTTTGCATATACGATGTGGCTAAACCCCAAGAGATAACATTTCATATTTTACTCTGGCCGCCGCGCAAAGGACGGACAAGTTATATTACGACCACTGGAACACACAGCAGGCCATGTACCTAACTACCGCAACGCTGAACATTCACGTAGTTATTCCACGGACTGCGTTTAGTATGGTTCTCACAATAAATACCGAATACTTCCTCTAAGCAGCATTAACTGTAAGACAACCGCAACGTTCTGGGCTGTGATGCCGTGTAGTTTGGTAGACGTGTCACTACGCTTCAGTGACAACTGAGCCTCCGTCATCAGATCTGCCACGTCAATGGATGCAGCAGGTTTCAATGAAACGTCAGTAGATGTCAGAAGACATGGCATGCATAATCACTGCCGTGAGAACTTAGATTTTTATGAAGCGATTTTTTTTGTAATGGAAAAGCATTATTACTTCTGTGACGTAAGAACTTAATTCTTTTATTTTACGTAAGCATAAGCTTTCAGATGGTGAATATGAAATACCTCGTGGTGGAAATGATTTCCCATTGCATACCGTTGTGAAATGCGTTGTGTTATAGATATACCTCGGTATGTTTCCAAGGGTGGGGGGGAGGGGGAGGTACCACGTTGTGCAGCAATGCGTTGTGTTACTAGGGGGTACCTCGCTGTGCGACGTGAACCTTCATACCGGATGTTTTAACACTGAAAGACGATTAAGGCAAACATTTTTGCAGTTTGGGTGTTACATAACAGAGACTGTATTTCACAAATCCCTGCTTCGAGAGTATCATTATGGACGCCCGGCGGAATGGCCACTACGTACGTAGTACTGTACCACGGTGCAGGTTTGAAGATGCGTGCCGAAAATGGAAACGTGTTTTCTGTGAGGTAGGAACTGACGTTTAAATAACATTTTCGTGCTCGCAGCGCGATTTGTTTAGTGGTTACCTTTAGAGGCACAGTAGAATTGGAATAGAGAATTCAGATTTGTAGTGAAGAGTGTACGTGTCTTTAACGAATGACAATCACTGAAGAAAAACGTAAACTTATCATAAAGCAGAAATATTACGCCCTGCAATTTAAAAATTTTCCAAACACGTTGTGATGATGACTCCCCAGCTTCAGCGAAGAATGCATTGAACGTCACTCCATTTCTCGTCTTGGCGTATATGCCGGTGTGTGATCACTTGACCAGTTTTAAATTAAACACATCTTATGTTCCTCCCCGTTGATAACAATCACACTCAGCGTTCGGAAAATAATGGAACAATTCACGTGTGTAATTAAGGGGATTCTCAGTTGAGGGTCGTCCATAAATGATGCCACACGATTTTGGCATAAAATCCCCCCCCCTTCTTGTCACATTTCGTCAGAAAAATCCGACCTCTCTTCCAAAAGCCACAAATTTCTGACCCCTTCCCCACCCAATCCACAAGAAAATGAATTGCCTACAGAAAGTAACTTCCACTGTTCCATATACCAGTCCTCAGTATTTTAATTATTTTATATTTTAGTACTGGAAATGAGTAATCATTTTTATTAAGCGACCAACATCAAAACACGTAAGTAATGAAGGCCATCATTTTACCCATTTTAGCCAATCAAGCTCTACCTTCCATACATTTCACGAATTAGATTTAAGCTCATGCTGACAACAGTTTATCGTCCACCACCCAACCGGTTAGAGGCACGTTTCCTCCCACCAGTATACGAAAAACCACTGACTTTGGAACGCCGTATCATTGTTCAGGTTCTCTGTAGGTCCTCTAATTGTTTCGAACATCAACAGTAACCTTGAAGAGCTCTTCTTCACGGTACCGTGGTCCAGACCTTTTCTTTACGTAACTGTGAGACACCTGTACAGTGGAGCAGTTTGTACTTCATACTCAGCTCATTGTCGATAACTTCGTAGATGTAACTTACATAGAATTTAAACTCTGTATTTACAGTTGCTCCGATTTTTTTTTAGTTACGCCCAGAAAAACTCGCGACTGCGGTAATTACAAGCACCCAACTGTTACAACGGATTGGAGTAGTAGCAGGAGATAGTCGTACATGTACGAACCCGTTCTTAATTCTGTTATGATGCAACTGATAATATTCATGCCTGTTTACTGAATAAACTTATGTATCCTGGTGCAGGTGACACAGTAACAAGCTTAAACACTTACAGTCATATAAGTGAACGACAAAGCTTTTAACATGAAATACGTACGCTTTCCACGGCGGCAGGAAGTACACGGGTGGCGGTTGGAGCGGTATTATCACCATGACTAGCAGACGACATACAATGGACGTGACAAGTTACCCCGGTCTTACAAATATCCCACTTGACCCGGCAGGATGTTGCGTGTATGAACGTTCTATTCACGGCAGACTGTCACCCAAGTAAGGCCGGTGAGGTATCCTATCAGTCATTGTTGTAGCGCAACCACCAGCAATAATCCTACCCACCAACTCTGTCCTTGATAGGCCTCAGCTAGTTGTATTCCCTGCATTTTATGGAACCGGAAGGTTCATTACCGTGTTCACGACAGAGGTCCGTATTCCGAGCCAGATAATTCAAGTCCACACCCTCCTATCTTATTTCTATGAGGTACATCTTAATGTTATCCTCCCATCCATATCTTGGTATTCCAAGCGGTTTCGTTCCTTCAGGTGTCACCGCTAACATTATGCATTTCTGTTGTCCCCCATGCCTTTACTGCTACTACCTCTTGTTTTAAAGCCTCAGACATGTTATGCTTTAATTAGTACTAAAATGTATCCAGTTGCGGATAATAATGCGGATTAATAATCGATTTTTTAAAATGTGAACTGTAATTTTATACACAATCATTTTTATATTGAAAGCCTCACGGCGCTCCATTTTGAGAGTCACTGAGTGAAGGTGTACTGTAGTTATAAGGGAGCGCTCTGAAACTATTTAGATGTATGGCCGCGTCTGTGCAAGTTTTTCCCGTGTTAAAGCTGCTGTATCAATTCTTACTGTATGTAGCGATGAATTAAACGAGAAATTAAGACCTGTGTGATGGGAATAAAATACAGCAAAGTGAAGCCGAGACTGAACTACTGAACTTTACTCAGGAGTAAAGCTTTGGCCTTGAGAGCATGAGTGGAGGACCTTCATTTCCGGATGAAGCTTGAAGAGCAAACATACGAGGTCCGACACAAAAGAAACGAGAGAAACAGACGGCCATAGAACAATGTTCTGACCTGTCACAGTGTTACAAGGCTCGGCTCGATCGCTTTACTCAGTACAAGTGGACACATCTTCAAACATGGGCGTGTTCTTATCCTCGGTCGGAAAATGTCGGACTGCAAAAGTGAACAACGAGTTAACATCAAGTTCCTTGTTAAACTAAATAAATCCACAATAGAAACTTTTCAATTATTGACTGAGGCTTACTTTGAAGATCGCATGTCTCGTGCACGCCTTTGAATGGCACAAACGAATTTCGGAAGACAGAGAAAGTCTGAAAGATGATGATCGCCCAGGCCGTCCACGCACAGCTGTTACGGATGACAACACTGAAAAAGTGCGAGATGTGATTCGAAAAGACCGAAGGTTGGGTGTTCGAGCAGTAGTTGAGGAAGTCAATTTGGACAGGGAAAGTGTTCAACGAATTCTAGGGGAGGAATTGAACATGAGAAAGGTTTGTGCAAAAATGATTCCAAAAGTGCTGTCAGATGAACAAAAAGAACGTCGCAAGGAATTGTGTTTGGACCATTTGCAACGCAATGAGAATGAACCAGATTTGTTGAATTCGATAATTACTTGTGATGAAACTTGGATATTTACGTATGATCTGGAAACCAAGCTACAATCAATGCAGTGGAAGTCAACATCATCTCCAAGACAAAAAAAGCACGCATGAGTCATTTGAAGTTCAAGGCCATGATGATTTTCTTTGATATCCAGGGTATTGTGATGACAGAGTGGGTGCCCAGCTGCCAGACGGTAAATAAGCAGTATTACATAGAAGTTTTGACGAAACTGCGTGAACGTGTGAGAAGGAAACGACCGGAATTATAGAGAAACGGGTGGATTTTGCACCAGGACAATATGCCAGCCCACAACGAACTGTCTGTGAAACAATATTTAGCTAATAAAAACGTCACTGTGCTTGAGCACCCACCCTACTCGCCCGACCTCGCTCCCTGCGACTTCTTCCGCCTCCCAAACATCAAGTCAGTGCTCAAAGGAACCCATTTTGTGTCGGTAGAAACGTGAAAGCAAAAACGGCGGAGATCCTCAACAGCCTTGCAGAACATGACCTGCGGAATTGCTTTGAACACTGGCAGCATCGGTATGCAGCTGTGTGTCAGCTCAGAAGGGAACTATTATTGATTTCCTGAATTTGTTAAATAGAAAGATTTACAGGCACAGTCTCCTTTTGTGTGTGTGTGTGTGTGTCGGACCATGTACATTCTGTCACAAACATGCCTCAATTCACCTTTCACCGGTGGCCATTTGTTAGGTGTTCAGTTTATAACGAGCCTAGACTCCAATGTATGAGCTGCTGTAACAGGATAGAAGACAACAGAAAGTCTGTCTCACGCCCTCCCCACCATGCATGACCGCACTTCAGTGGAATGGATTTGTAACTGCAGTGCTTCTGTTATTGGTCATAAATATAAAACCGTCGGAATTCCCCCACGCGATACCACTGGCCACGATCAAGGTCAAAGTCGTTAGCAAGAAACTGCTTAAGCCGCGACATTTGTCGATGTGCTACTTTCGTTCGCACAAACCATTATTAACGGAACCATGCAAGATTTGAGGTTTAATGGGGGTGTGAAGCGCAGGTTATAGTATGTAACGCCGTGAAGTTGGTAAATGTATTGACGTTTCAGAGGATCCTGCTTCCTCCATCCACAACATAGGAGAAACACGTCCATGCCCTCAGTCGAATTGGAACACGTGATCCCAGTCTACGAGTAGTGGAAGAAAGTACAACCCTTATACTTCTGATGCCTTAGACTGCACGTAAAATAGGAGGCAGCACCACACTCGGAAACGGCGATGAACTACCAAACCACACAGCGTCACATTTCAGAAAACAGTTATTTTAAGAGTATGGGGTTTGCATGCTAATATCGCAGGCTATAGAATTACAAGGGTGTTACTGTATTGCTACTGTTACAATATGAACTGCTGTACCAATCGTTCAGCACTGGGGATTAGACTAGAAAATCCAAATCTCACACAAACTTAGTATCACTACATTGAGTAACACGCTGTATACATGACCTGGTGCGGGTTTCACCAAATTCCATGGATGATCCGGTGGTGGTTGTGATGTCCGTGCATGAAAGAGTTCTTCAAGGCCATCATCTTGCGACTTCTAAAAGACAACGCGTTTTATTTAAATCACATATAAAGCAAGCACAAACTGCGAATGTGTATTACGTACTTTGACAACTGTCAGTGAGCAGTATTTTCTAGATGGAATATTAGCGAGACTATTTGGTTTCTGAAAAGAAATGCAAAGTATCAGCTGTTTCTTTCTGTCTGTCCATGAATCCATCGTCAGTGTTTAAATCTGGTGGAAATGTAGCAGCCGTTTGTATGAAGATGCATAGGCCGCTGTATTAGGTTCAGAGTACGTTGGGTTATCTGTATGTAAAGCATGTGACCGAACTTCAAAATTTGTAATGTTGGTCATACTGTCGCGTTCATGTTCTGAAGGAGCACCTATTATATATGGGTAATTTGAATTCATCTTACTTGAATTAGTAGATTATTTTCAATTATTGATCTGTCGACTTCTAGGAGCACACTACTCTTCTTTCTAGACATGCTTTTGTAAAAACATTCAGGCAGACACCATTAAAACGACTACATCCACACCACCTTTTGTTTGTTCCAACAGCTTCAACATTCAACTAGAAGAGTGCAGCACTGTAGTGTCCATGGGAAATGGCGAGCAGTGAAATGGATTTGTTCTGTAAGTCGACGTTTTGGGTGAGTTATTAGGTTTATTATGTTATTTTTGTGTTTGTGAAATATGAACTTTGCGTTTCTGAGGTCAAAAATGTCATAGATGGTAACAAAATGGAAAGGCGAACTGCTGCTGTTTCTTCGTGTCAATATGTAATGTGACATGACCGAAATGTGTTAACATGTGACAACTTGAAAGCACCATTGAAAATTCTGTCGTTAAGTAGATGCTTCTGGTTGTCTCCGAGCGGGCATACCGGTTTTAATTGTAAATTAAATTCTACCTGCACATGCTTGGGTGGGTTGTCAAGTACTCTTGAGATTTCTTACGGTTTTCCTGGGGTTTTGGCTGCCTCTCGAGGTGGATGCAGGGATGTTACTTTAAAATCGGCTTGCCATTTGCCGCTTGCGTGCAGTTCGTAACAATCATCTTTCGTGGTCGTATTTTCACTTTGAAGTAAAGCTTTAAAGCCTGTGAATGTTTACACGCTTTAAATCACTCATTCATGGTGGAACCAGAATTTGATATGCCTGCCTCTTAAGTAGTGTGGCACATATTTGAAATAAATTATGATTCGCGCTGATAGGCGCACAATCTGCGTATTTAACTTTATATTGCCTCGTTTATGTATGGACTGTTCTCTCGTAGGTGGTTATCGATCGCAAGATCCGCCACATAACCTAGAGAGACGGTTTTTTGGTATGTCTGGGGAGTGGAACGATTTTATTCTTGTGTATTCTCTGGTGTAAGTCGTGTACCGCAGTGCAAATAGTGGAGTGTCTCGGCTCGAAAATTTTGTTGCCATTCCCAGTGCAGTGCGTCTGTACCGTATAAATAACTCCAAGCGATGGATATTTTTCCTCTCTTAACGTTTCATTTGTTGTTTCGAGGTGGTGATGGCCGGCAGCCCCAGTTGTCGCTGATGTCGGGGTGGTGGTGTCTGTTATTTCATACGCCATTTTTGACATAGGCCAGTTACTTGCATGGCGAGGATGGCGGTGTGACACTTCTAGAGCTGCCTAGATTTTTTAAGCTCGGTGTTGTCATACTACCTCTAGACTAGCTGTTTTCAACATGGGATCCACGGGCCCCTTAGGGTCCGTAGGGGTCTGTGAACATGGATGGGAAAAAAATTACAACTCTGTTTTTACTAAACTCTAACTGAAATTTAGCTTTTTTTTAATTTTCTTCAATAATGAATGTAGACAACAAAGTAATGTATGGCCTCTAGACTCCAAGAATGTTTAACTTCAGTAAACCCCCCCACTATTTCTGTGTGGTGCATTTAAATGCATTTTTTCTGAAAGGGTCTGTAGGTTTCACTAGGCTGTAAAAGGGGTCCATGGCACAAAAAAGGTTAACCCCTACTCTAGACCCCCTTTTAATACTGCATGATACTGTTGACCATCTTTCTGTTTTGTATGTTCCCTGCCCAGGTGTGACTTAGCTTGTGGTGTGTGTGTGGTGATGCCAGGAGATTGTTTATACATTTTTGTGATGGAGTTTATCCCGTTGTACTTATAATAAGTCTGTAGTAATTTATTTACCGCCAAAGATGATTTATTATATTCAACTCTGCTCAAGATTGCTATATGTGTTTGTCTGTATGAGAATCTTCAGGTATAAATAAATTCCTTAATTTTGATATTTGCATAGTTCAGAATTAAGTTCATATTTAAACACTGGTTATTGAAATATATTTGCATTGCATTTGAGCAATTCAACACCTTGTGTTTAAAATTATTGTACTTATTGTTGACATAAGCTTGACCAGCTCTCGCCATTTTGATAGAATTACTCCCACTATACTTATAATAAATCTACGGTAATTTGTATTTACCGCCAAAGACAATAGTTTATTGCAGTCAATGCTACATGTTTCAGTCAGTGCTTGAAGATGGTCATATCGACCGAAACATGTAACATTGTTGGGCATTGTTGAATACAATAAATTGTCTTTGACGGTAACCACAAATTACCGTAGATTTGTACGAACTGGCCGTTACGAGTGTTGACATGTGCACCTCTCTTAAACATTGAAGTTCAGAGGTTGAGATTTTGATAGCCTTGCCGCCAAAGACACGAGTGTTCTAGGATGTTACATCGCCAACACGAATGTTCTTCACAGTTCGTTCTTTTTTCTTGCCATCGTCGTGCCGTTTACGTACACGTGCTCGTATATTGATCATTGTGTGCCTGGCATGTTTAGCACCTTGACCATACTACTGTTATTTGTTAGATACAGTACCAGTGGGGATAGAGGGTCTCCTTGGAGCGTTCCGTGTGTTGTGAGAAATTTCGATGTTTCTACTACGACAAGGTAACAGCGAGGATTACTGTAGGTTGTGTTTGTCATGGCTGTTTATTTCTTATCCTTTATCCATGAAGGTTTTTTGCCGATTCTGTACCGGTCATTTGGTCGAAAGTTATGGTTTCATAAGTGTTAAGAAGAATATACAGTGTCAGTGATGGATTGAGTATGGAACATTGGTAGAATTGACTTTGGAAAACCGAAGTCCTCGGAGGAAAACCAGCCCTAGTGCCACTCTTCCGCCACAAATCCCATATGGACTAAACAGGGGATCGTACCTGGGCCTCCGTAGTGAGAGGCCGGCGACTAACGGCCTGAGCCATGGCACGGGCAGAAGTTGTGGTGTAATCGCTGAACATGGCGTATAGTTTCCCCTTCGGCTACCTGAGTGCTACTCGTGTCCTCTTTCGAGGTTCCTCTCTGCTTGCTGGTTAAGTTCTTAACACAGATTTGAATCTCCGAAAGATAATCGTCCACTTCTGGAATCAGCCCTGTGTTAGGATCCTCGTCACTATTTTGAACACGTTGTTGCATAGTGCGGTTTCTGTCGTAATTCGGACGTGTCTGCCTTTTCCTTCGCACAGGATTTTGGCGATGAATAAACATCATGCATGGAGGATCTCTCCTAGGTGGGCATTTGTTGGGTAAATCCGTACAATTTTGACTGTTTTTCTTGGGCGCTTTTCATGTGCTTAGTAAATCCCGTCGGGCCCTACTGCCTGTCCGGTTTTTGCTTCGTTTATGGCTGTCATAACTGGGGCGTGATTTTTTTTTTTCGGAAGTGTTCTCCATAGGGCCTTGGTTTATGGGGAGGGCTGAGTACAGGATTGACCGAGGAATCGTGACTCAGTTCCCAGCAGAACCCAAACGATTCTTCTGTTTGAGCTTCCAGACCGGCAATGGTGCCCACCTTACTTTCTGTTAAGTAGGCAGGGCGTGAACATAAAAAAGTAGCGGCTCCAGGTTCAGAAAACAGAGATTAACGGCCGTGGGGACTCGTTGCGCTAACCACGCGACACCCCTCTATCCGCAAAAGTTGGCACTAACTTCGCCTACCAGTGGCGGCCGCTCTGTCGGTATAGTTCGCTCGCGGACTAACGCCACGGAGTTTAGTTTAGTTTAGGCAGGGCGTGAAGCCGACCACTCTAATCTAGTGCCGAAGTTGGTGGAGCTGTAACTCGACTCCGACATAATTTGTTCATGGCGTTCACCAGTATGAATTTTCCCATTGTGCAGGGGCCTAATTGGCAACTCTGCTGTCTGTATTGCTTCACTTTCAGTGTGTTCTACGGGTGTAATTTTTTTTTTCAGTTTGTCTTTGTATTAGCCTGAGCATGCGTTTATAGATGTCGTTAGTCACGCTTAAAAACCGCAATACCCAACCCATTATGCAAACTGTAGTACAGAATTGATCCTGAAATATCATATGAAAATGTTATTAGGAGACTTTAATGCAAAAGTGGGGAGACAGAATATTTTCAAGCTAACAATTGGACAGGAGAGTCTCCATCAGGATAGTAATGATAATGGAGTTAGACTAGTTAACTTCGCCACATCAAAAAATCTGGTGGTTAAGAGCACGATGTTCCCTCACTGGAACATTCATAA
>Ga0123355_10004472_pt1 | contig 20339 bp, 19 predicted proteins | sample TergutEmb28metaG_3_FD_89872 | JGI IMG/M metagenome (GOLD analysis project Ga0123355, IMG submission 89872) | Embiratermes neotenicus P1 segment gut microbial communities from Petit-Saut dam, French Guiana - Emb289 P1 | ecosystem: Host-associated > Arthropoda: Insects > Digestive system > Gut ...
AGGTGGAACAGTTCTACAGGACAGTGGCTTAATATCGCAGGTGCCACCGGACGCACGTTTGTTCCCACCAATACAGACGCAGGCGGCTTTGTTCGGGTACGTGTTTGGGGAACAGGAGCGAACGTTACAACCACTCCGCGATACGCTACTCATGTACAGATTGCTGCCAACCCTTCAACGATTACGAACGTGACCATTAGCGGCACGCTTCGGGTTGGAAGCACCCTCACGGCTAACCCGGTATACAACCCTGCCATCAGCAACCCTGCCGTCAACTTCCAGTGGCAACGGTGGAACAGTTCTACAGGACAGTGGCTTAATATCGCAGGTGCCACCGGACGCACGTTTGTTCCCACCAATACAGACGCAGGCGGCTTTGTTCGGGTACGTGTTTGGGGAACAGGAGCGAATGTTACTACCAATCCCCAATATGCTACCCATGTACAGGTTGCCGCAAATCTTTCAACCATTACAAGTGTATCCATTAGCGGAACGCCTAGAGTTGGCAGCGTGCTTACAGCCAATCCTGTATACAACCCTGCCATCAGCAACCCTGCCGTCAACTTCCAATGGCAACGATGGAACGGAACACAGTGGGTTAATATCATCGGTGCTACAGGACGCAACTTTACTCCGGTTGCAGCAGAAGCGAACGCAACCATACGTGTACGTGTTTGGGGGACAGGGACAAATGTCACAACCGCTGCGCGTTACTCCAATCAGGTAGTGGTCACCGGTAACCTTTCAACCATTACGAATGTAACCATAAGCGGTACGCCTAGGGTTGGAAATACCCTTACAGCCAACGTCACTTACAACCCTGCCATTAGCAACCCTGCTGTCAACTTCCAGTGGCAAAGATGGAATGGTTCTACCGGCCAATGGGTTAATATAGCAGGCGCAACAGGGCGAACCTATGTACTCGCCGCTGCAGATGCAAACGGCTTTGTTCAAGTACGTGTCCAGGGCACTGGTGTGAATGTTTCAACTACTGCACAAACTTCAGCCTGGGTGCAGATACTCCCTAACGTCACCAATGTAACCCTCACCTTTAACGCCAATGGTGGTACTCCGGCAACACAGCAATTAACAAGGCAGTCGGGTATTTCCATAGGAACTATGCCTTCAAACCCAACAAGGACAGGACATACTTTTGTAGGTTGGTTTACCACATCAGCTACAACAGGCGGTACGCAAGTTACTTCAACCACTATAGTCCCCACAACAAATACCACATATTGGGCAAGATGGCAGCTAAATATATCATGGGTGACATTCACCGATGCGGAATCTGGGATGCAATTTTCTGTCAGTAATGAAAGAGTGCCCCAGTTTGGTAACCACAGAAATGTTTACATGGGTATGGCAAGCAATTTTATTGCTGGTTATATGGACACATCTGTATCAACCGATGGTACTATATGGCATGTTGTTGAAAGGATGTATTTATTTTCTGACGTCCCTTCACCCAATTCGAGTCAGGAAGTTCCATTTACAGGGGCCATAGAAATAAATGGCATTCAAGTTGATTTTGAAAGCTTTAGCATTCTTACCAACCCATTTATGAACCAGCGGCTTGGTAGCTTTACTTGGGCTACGTTTGACCGGCAGATTAACAGATGGGGCGCGTCCCAAACCGGTAATCGGCTAATCTTGGATTTATTGGATAGGTTAATCCGTTTGGCAGAGCAGGTACCTGCATTTGCGCAATCCAACCTTGAACGAGCGCTGCGGGCACTGGAACGCATATTGGACAGTATGGCGGCAAATGCTGTAACTTTCGGTAACGGGCACTTTATGCGGGCTATGCAAATGGGGCATAGGATAGCCCGAGGTTATGTAGATTGGGGCGGTGCAAATAACCGTTTCCAACAAAATAACACACGGCGCAGCCCAGGTACACCTCACAATATGACAGATGTTCAATTTATTATGAACAGGGGATTTATTTACGGTCAAGCACACACCCCGCAAAGCTACTTGCGCATAGGTTTTGCCGGTACTGGCCGTAGTGCGGGTTGCGGTCCATTTGCGATATATAATGCGGTATTCTACTTAAATGGACGAAGAGCCCCATTGAACCCTGCCAATATTATCCATAGTTTGGAGTTGATGGGGGGCGTTAATTTCGGCGGAAAATTAGGAGCTAATCCTGAGGCTGTTCTTGAGTTCCTGCGTACACGTGGGGCAGCAAGTATTCAGTATAGTCCGACTAATATGGATAGCCAGATAAGGAATGCCGGGGCCAGCATACTACTTTTCCATGAACCAGTAGGAACTTTCCATTATGCTATGATTAGGTATGATAGAAATGCACCAGTTGGACAAAGGTTTGTTATGTACAATTCTTTCAGTAGTGATACCTCCCATCGCCCAGAAATCTCAATAGATACTTGGGCTAATTCTGGGAATATAACGCCACTTGCATTAATTACTATCCCAAATTAATGAGGTGATAAGTTAATGAAAAAAAACCTATACTTTTTGTTTGTTGTATTTGTGCTCCTTGTTCTGTCTTCATGTGACCCGGAACGTTATCCACCGCCTTTGGGGGCATGGGAGAGTGAAGAACCCCGAATGGTGTTGCATTTATCTTACACAGCTAATCCTGTAACAGGTTTTGCACTTTCAGGTTTTTATTATGCAAATGGGGTTTCAACGGAGATAGTCAGTGCTTTTCGTAACCGTGCTGCGCCTATCCTTGAGATATATGATGCCAACATGGTATATGAAGGTAGTGGGCTTTCTAATGCATCACGTTTATTTACTGGCACATTTGGCATCATTGACAATCAACTACACTACACGCTTTCACCTGAATTTCAGGAAAAGACAGGATACACTACCATAATATTTAACGAAATAGATGAAGATGATGCGCTTGACTTGATGAGATATTATCTTCGTTTGAGGTAGCATAAAGGTAGATGTACGGCATGGTATGCTGTGCATCTACCGGGCTTTGGGGAACTAATCACTATCCCTAATTTAGTAGGAGAAGAGTTCATGAAAAAACCTGTATATCTTTTGTTTGTTTTATTTATACTTTTTACTCTACCCTCATGTACTCCTCAAAATTACTTGCCCCCTTTCGGAGCATGGGAGAGTGCGGATCCAGTAATTGATTTACGATCAGTCCCGCAGCTTAGTGTCAGCATTCAATCGGAGGTACCGCAGAGGGTTGGGGCTATTGGAGGTGTTTCAAATTGGACGTATACTGACGCATATGGAGTTACGCATAGTGGCCCTTTAACTGACTCCCCGCATTCGCTTCAACATTCGCAGGCAGATTTAAGCAGGGTTACGCTATACTTATACGATGAAATTAACGAAATCAAGCTTGAGTTCGGTGCGCCGCCGCAATCAGTCACTGTTACTCGGTGGAACGCTGCTTATGTAGGCACTCTATATATTTCGGAAGCTGTGGATGAGAACGTGCCTGTCGGATTAAATGGAAACACAATTTCAATTATTAATGATGGCTATGCCTATATCTATGAGGTTCATGCTATATGGGAGCAAGGCTTATCGTATTTTACCTTCCGCACAGAGCCGGCACGTTAAAAAAGCCAAGTGTATCCCATAAAAATTTTTGAAGGAGGAAGATGGACATCATTACTTGCAAGTATTGCATATTGATGATGTAATAATCAATGGCACTTCCATGTGGAGGTGGTCTGGTGGCCATTATTATCACGTATTGCAAATTGACGATGCAATAATGGATGATGATGTTCTGCGGAATTGGCCGTCTGTGGGTGATGAAATAAGCATTGTTGCTCACGCCTCCGTTGTTTTGGAGGAAGAACGGCGATATCTTGCATTCATCAATCCGCATAGTCTTGATGGACGACTTGTCGCAAAAATAAATGAAGACAGAAGCATAACGGCAACGCGACATCTCGGATTTTACTTTAGGGAGTATGACGGATACACCGTAGAACAACTGAGGGAGATAGCAAAAGAAATTCTTGTATATGGGTATACTCCTGCATGGGAAGTTCCAGAATCTTGTATATTTGAGATGCCTAGTGAAACTACAGTGATACCCGGTGACACATGGATATTTCATGACGTTGGCGAAGTAAGCAGAACCGCTACAGACATTATAAGGGCAAAAGTGCTGGACAGCAGGGTTGAGGTATTAGACATTTCATCCGGCGAATCCATCCCCGGCATTGATATGAGCATATTTCATCATCTTCATACTATATACAGCCTCAATGTCCTGGAAGTATTCAAGGGCGACTCTGCGGTAGGCAGTGTATTGGAAGTCGCGCATAATCTACAGCTACAGATACATGACTTAACGATAACTCCCGGCGACGATTTAATCTTTTTTATACAAAGAGATGAGATGTTTAGTCATTTACCCATGGGAATTACTGGTGCTTATCAAGGAGTGTTTCGTGCCACATTACCTGATTTACCGCCGACGCGTGATACATCGGAGAGCATTATAGAGGCGCATCAAGCAAACATACTTGATGGAAACCTTGTTCTGGAAGCCGTTGCAAAAGACAACCATTTGAAACTAACTGTCGGGGATTTGGTACGAATTTCAGAGACTTATGCACGAAGGTAAATGCAGATTTTCTCTAATGTTGGCACCGCTTCTGTCGAGTTAGGAGCATTGCGATGTGTAAAGAAAATGTTAATGATATGTTAAAACTTGCCTTGGTAGTAGTTATTATCGGCTTTTTGTTACTTCCCGTACAGTTCTTTATATTCGGCATTGCTTGGATAAGCATGGGATTTGTATATGAAATTATACACAGAGAAGTCTTTGGTAGACATTTTCCATGGGGACTTATTGTTGATATCAGGCGTGTAGTAGAGTTCTTGTTCACTTCCTTTGGTATTTACATTATTTATACTCTTATTTACTCAATTGTTTCTTTTTTTGTTAAGAAAAAAATTGAATATTTTTTGCTTGCAATACTTGTTTTTAATGTATTGTTTTCAATCATTGCATTGGATATGAGGAGGCCAGTAGTGGTGGGATTTCCTGTGTTTTCCGACGTGCCATATCATATGGCTTACGCATTTCTTTTTGCAATGATAATGTTTGCAAGCTTCACTTTAATAATGCGGTTTCTTGATAGAAAAGCAGAGTGGAGAAAATGGAAAATAATATTGTCATCTTTTATAATATCCATTTTTTCCGGTAGTATTTTATCATCTGTTGTTTGGGTTATCTTGTTTTTGATTTTTCATGGGCCAAGAATCGAAAATTGGATAAATCTGTAGCCAGCATCAGCACGGGAGGTACTCATAACCTGACATGGCTTTTCTTGCGAGGATGAACGCAGTTAAATGATACAAGAAAAAGTGTCGCTTGTCATATGATGAACGGCACTTTTTTGAACCGGAACATGTATTTTTCATACTTTGGACAAAAACACTTGGGCCAACAAATTTTGATATAACAAATGTAAATATGCGGTATTAACCAATTTTTGAAGGAGGTTTTAGTTGTGAAAAAAGCATTAAAAGTAATAGGTGTAATTATTTTGTTGGCTCTTGTATTGTTACATCAAGCTTCACGACAGGGATTCTTCAATAGCGGTCCCCACCATATTCCACAATATCCCTATCCTACCGAAGAAGAACTTAGAATGTTGGGGTACTTAGAAGAGGTGCTACTCGGATTTGAGGACGTCAGCATGACACATAATGCCGGTTACTACATGAGCATTGTTATCCAAGGTGTGGAAAGTTTGGATATCTATGACACTAACGGAAACAGGCTGTTGCAACAATCTCTGTGCCTTTACAGACAATCTCAGAGTGGTGTTCTCGAAAGAGTAGGTGAAGTGATTCCTATTAACATGGAAACATTAAGATTCCAGTATGTTCTTGATGCGGACGAATATGTCTTCAAAAACATAAACTTTTCAGATGCTATCAATGCGGAAATATTGGTGCTGACATATGAGAATTGGATGTCCACTTCACAAGTACTATATTCAAATTTTGATGTTTCAAACCATATGGAATTACATGTCTCTCTTGCTTTATCTCAACTTTCTGATATAGTAACAAATACCAATGTTGAGCCAAGCGAAATCGCATCCGAAGAAGATATCCGGCAGTGGAATGATTTGATGACAAACCATGCTTATGAACAGCACAGCTATTAATACAGGCTGTTTTTACAAAATCCGTACACTCCAATTCAATTGACTACACCGCCCCCTAACCGACCCTTCAATAAACCGGTTAGGGGGGACGTGTTATCTTTCATCTAGTTAGGGGTATTGCGATGTGCAAAGCAAATATTGCCAAGTTACTTTTGACTGTTTACACGACAATTGTTGCCAGCTTTATATTGCTTCCCGCACAATCCTTTATATTTGTCATTGCCGTGATTGGCGTAGAGTATGCTTATGAAACTATACTCCGCGGAACCTTTCTTACACATTCAGCATGGCGGCTCGCTGTTGATATCAGACGCATCGTAGAGTTCTTGTTCACTGCCCTTGGTATCCACATCATCTATACGCTTATTTACTCCCTTGTATCTTTGCTTATTAAGAAAAAAACAGAATTTTTTTTGCTTGCAATACTTGTTTTTAATGTATTGTTTTCAATGATTGTTCTTGATTTTAGACGCCCAAGAGGCGGAGGCTTTATCGTGCTTCCTTTCTCCGATTATCGCATGGCCTACGCATTCCTTTTTGCAATGATAATGTTTGCCGTTTTCACTTTTATCATGCATCTTCTTAGGAAAAATACGAAGTGGGGGAAGTGGAAAATAGTATTATCTTCTTTTCTAGTATCCACTTTTTTAGGTAGTGCGATATCGTCTGTTGTGTGGGTTATTCTTTTTGTTATTTTCCATGGTTTCACAGTTACATCAGTTTGACAAAATCACAGGCATGAGAGTGGGATTTGAATAATATCTGTAACTAGCACCAGAATAGGGATGCTCATAACTTGACATAGCTTTTCTTGCGATATGAATACAGATAAATGATGCAAGAAAAAGTGCCGCTTATCATATGATGAACGGCACTTTTTTGAACCGGAACATGTATTTTTCATACTTTGGACAAAAACACTTGGCCCAACAAATTTTGATATAACAAATGTAAATATGCGGTATTAACCAATTTATGAAGGAGGTTTTAGTTGTGAAAAAAGCACTAAAAGTAGTAGGTGTAATTATTTTGTTGGCTCTTGTATTGTTGCATCAAGCTTCACGGCAGGGATTTTTTATTAGAAGTGGCGAACACGCACAATATCCTCTAACCGAAGAAGCGTTTAGAGTATTGGAACCTACAGAAGATGGACGCTATATGGCAATCTTAGATGAACTTCCCGAAGCTGTTACTGACTCAGAACCTCTGGAAGAAGTTGATGATGTAGCAACCACAGACTTTCTTCCAGAAGATGCTATTGGTGAAACAAGTAATGTAGTGGATGTGGATAGAGGACTAAGAACGGCTACCCGTTTGGAAATAACAGGTGAGTCAAATATTCTGGAGTTTATCCCCGGTGCAGATATATGGCATATACCTGGAGTTATAGTTTATTATAGTGATAGGTTCTTCCGAAAGCATTAGTATGTTAGCTACGTGGAATTCAAGCGATGAAAATGTACTATCTGCTATAGGGCACTCTTTACGTCTAACAGGTTTGGGTACGGCGATTATTGCTGCGGAGTTTGCCGGGCTTACCGCACAAAAAGAGTTTACTGTAGTACAGGGTGTTATCGAAAGGATAGAAATTTTCCCCGAAGAAATAGCCTTTATATACAGTAGGGCCAGGGATGGTGACACCATATTGTCTTGGCCGGGGGAAATATTTGTAGCGGGATTTACCACCAGCGGGCGTCAATTTGAGTTAGCATGGAGCAGGCTGCCATATTATAATGAATTACTAACTTTTCAAAATGTAAACCCCGAAGTCATACTGCCCATAAGTATGTTTGAAGATGCAGAAATTGTAAGAACAGAAGCTGGAATGGGGAATATAATTGTAGCGTCTGTTCCAAGCACTGTTTCTGAGACTGGTACAGTATCTGCAATATTGCCAGTCACAGCCCATGATATAAACACCGTTGTAAGAATAGAGATTGATACTGGATATGATATTAATATTTTTCGACTAGGCTATTGGGTTGGTGTTAATGTTTATGCAGTGTTTAATGACGGCACCAAGCTAGACATCAGTACTACTGTCGAATGGCACTCATCGAATCCCGAAATTGTTGATATAGTTCATGTAACGGCAGTACAGTTTGGAACTAGAACTTTATCCAATCCTGGTCAAGCCACAATAACTGCAACCTTTGCGGGCTTTTCAGACAGTATAGTTATTACCGTAGAAGAATCGGTGAGTGAACCGCTTCCTTAAATGTTAAAGTTGCTTTTAGTTTAGTGGACGAAAGCTTTCTAAAGTTTATAAATGGAGGTGTCAAAAATAAAAAAAAATTTTGCGTTGGTGTCTTTATTCGCAATTTGTTTGTTAATTTCTTGTTCTGGCGAAGATGCGCCGTCAACTGAAAATTCAACCGATATAAGCAATCCCGCTGAACAAAATGCTCTAATATTCAACACGGCCTCTTCACATAGTATACTTAGCTCTGACCGTGTCGTTGATTTTATTACCGAACTTACAAATGAGCAATTAAACGCAGTATTTCCCGGAATTAACCTACCTTTGATTGCAGATGCGCTCTACTATGACGGCATGTTGGTTGAAGTAGCAGCTGTGGAGCACGAGCGGTTTACACGAATACGACTTGCCAAGGACAATCTTGTCCAAACTGTGATAACTGTGCCAGAAGGCCCACCGGAAGTTTCGTATATATACGGAGTTGCTGTTACCGCCTTTATGATTGGTGACAGATACAACACATTTTTTCAGGCCGATTTTGTATTAGACGGTATAACGTATCACATAACCTTTTTGGACAGCATAGAAAATGGGCCGTCGCGAATGACGGAACTTGTAAAGCAAATTATTCTGAACGGGCCTGCCGATTTATCCGCTCTTGCGAACCCCACTATACTTGACGATTTTTCACATGAATTGTCTTTATCCGAAGCACATAGCGACCCCGATTTTGGTTTGTTTGTGCCGTCAAATATTCCAGAGAGCTTTATCAGCACATCAATAACCCGAAACAGACATAGCAACCAACATGCTTTACGTTTGGAGATGGAAGCAAAATCGTACTCATTTGGAAGCATGACATGGCATATCTCACATGCAACGGCGCATGATATTTCTCGCATTGTTTCTGTGGGCGAATGGGAAGCACCCGACTTGCTATTTCCATCACAGGAAGCCGATGATTTTTTCAATACTACTGTAATTGGATGGACTTGGGATATTATAAGTTTCCCCGTCTTTCTGGTAGAGGAACTAACGCAAGGTGTTTTTTGGGTTTGTGTTTATCGGTTAAATGGCAATGTAGAGATTGGCATAATTATAGATGATATAATTATTAATATTTTTGCTTATGGTGTGCCAATGGCACCAGTTTGGGATATGATCGTTGAATTGATAACGCAATTCAGTATCGCTATTTAATGCAAGTATCCCATTCGCGACGGAGTTGTTACAGCAGCATGGGTATTTTCCGAGGAACATGACCTTCTTAATATGGTTATGATTGATGCAGTAACAAGCGAAAAAATTCACATGCATTGATTTTCATGGAGGATGAATAACATGAAGACCAATAAAAAAATTCGTATTATTGCATTACTATTTATCACTATCTTCGCCTTGCTTATATGTGTTTACGGCATAGCTTTGTCGGACCGCAATATCAATGGTTTTGTAGGGATGGCAGGAATTGTACGATTACATGCTACAAGTAACTCTTATGTAAGGCTTACAAATGAACCCTTTCAGTTGCTTTTCTTACGCGATGATTGGTATAATTTTGTTTGGGTCGATTGGTATAATTCTAACTTGCTTCTTAGTCAATATTTTAACTTTGAAAGCATTCACGGGTGTGGCTATGCCTGTTTCGTTGGATATAAAGAAGGTGTTAGATATCATGTTAGCCCGAGGGCATTTACAAGGTATTTTTATATAATTACCATAAAGGCGTAGGTGAAGTGATACCAACAGGAGCGTGGTTCGAATGGAATCGTTGTTGTTTGAAGCTATTACTCTAGGAATGGTAATACTTGGGATATTCATAGGCATGATTATGGGCATACATATCATTGCTAAGAGGATTGATAAGCCAAAAAGACGAAGGAATTTTTTTATTCTTGTATACATGATTTCATTGGTCGTTTTTATGATTTGTATTATATTGGCAGTTTATGCAAATTCTATTACAGGGTGGAATCGACTGGGTTATGGCATTCTTTCTTTTTTGATTGGTTTAGTTGGGGCTAGTTTGTTACTAAGCAACTCCATCGTAATCATTGCTCACATAATTATTTCTAAGCTAAGAAATCGTATTTTATAGCAACCTAACTAGGGCGTATTCTCGCTAACAGATACGCCCTAGTTTTAGCATATCACAAAAACTTCATCGCTTTGTTTAACGGTAGACATTAGTGGTTTTTGAGCAAAGAATGCATCAAAAAAGGCTCTCCAATTTCTCGGAAAACCTAGAGGGGGTTACCCTTGACAGGACTTGAACCTGCACGGTTGCCCACCGGAACCTAAATCCGGCGCGTCTGCCAATTCCGCCACAAGGGCATATAAAACGTCCAAAGGGTTAGCCCTGAACGCTGTAATTATTATACGGCTTGCCGTGGATTTTGTCAAATTGTTTTTCTGCTTTGCAAGAAAAAAACCTGATATCAGGTCTTTTTACGTTAAAATCTAAAACGGACAAAAAATTTCTCTCGTCGAAATTAAGACATCCTTGCCTTTATCCTACTAAACCGCTCTTGTATGCGCCGTTGCCTTGCTTCTGTATCCGCTTTATCAAATACCCATGTTCCGCCGCACATCACAAGTGTATCCCCCGGGCGAATGTTCCCGGGCAATGCGGATTTTGGGAGGCTTTTTGTTTCCAGGGTTGCAGCATTTTCTAATACCGCATCGCTTTCTTCAAAGCGGTCTATAATCCATTTATCGAAGCAAGTCGATGCGTTGTCCATCCGTTATCATCCTTATTGTTCCAAGCTGGTCTGTGCGGTAAATCAATATGTTGCGTGCGTTTAGGCGGTCCATTACTTCCCGGTGGGGGTGCCCGTACCGGTTGTTTGCGCCAAGGCTAATGACTGCGGCGCGGGGGTTTACAGCGTCTAGGAAGGCTTCTGTTGTAGAAGTTCGGCTGCCGTGGTGCCCTAGATTCAAAACGCTGGCAGATAGGTTTAGGCCGCTGTTAATCAGCCAGTCTTCCAGTTCCCGCTCTGCATCGCCTGTGAACATAAACGAATTTTGCCCATGCTCCAGCCGCAAAATGATAGACGCATTATTCAGGTTGTTTTGCGGCCCGGGGTGCGGGTTTGGCGGGCCCAGTACGGCAAAATCAATTATCCCGGCTTGTATCCTATTCCCAGGTTCTGGGAAAGTTACAGGAATATTGTTATTTTCGATAACTTCTAGAAAACGCTCGAAAGTGGCGGTGTTGTGCATCACATCCGGCATTATTACACGCCCTACGTCCAACTGCCGAAGCACCGTCACAAGCCCGCCGATATGATCGCTGTGGGGGTGAGTTGCCACTACATAATCCAGCCGCCGCACGCCTGCGCTGCGCAAATAGTTTATCACCACGTTACGCTGTGCGTGTTCCCCGCCATCTATCAAAACCGCGTGGTCGCGCGAGCGCACAAGAATGCTATCGCCCTGCCCAACGTCCAAAAAGGACACAAGAATTTCGTTTTCTTCAAGCGCAATTGCGCCGGAACTGCCTAGCCTAACGCCAATATGCGATTGTATGTCTTGCCCAAAAACGTAGTATATAAGCGCAAACGCCAAGATAAACAGCATGGAAAAGAAGAAATTCCGCCCTGCTCTGCGGCTCGTGCGCTGCCGTGTTGATTTCCTGCGCACGGCTCTTTTGACTGCTGTGGTTTTGCGTTTTGCTGCCAAACTATCACTCCTATGTATATTGGGCGGTTACGTGCCGCCCGTGGGGATGGTTTATTCCCCGGTACCGTAAAAATATTCTTCTTGCTCTGGGGTTAACGCATCCAACTCCAGCCCCATCGCTTTACATTTCATAACCGAAATATGGCGGTCAACTTCTTCCGGAATAAAGTACAACTTCGGATCTAGCTTTTTGCCATGCTCTGCAATATATTTACAGCCCATGGCTTGAAGTGCAAAGCTCATATCCATAATATCCGCCGGGTGGCCGTTGCCTGCAACAATGTTTACCAGCTTTCCTTCTGCAAGCAGGTTCAAAATGCGGCCATCTTTCATATGGTAGCCGTCTATAAAATTGCGGCGGGCTTCTACCTTTGTGGACATCGCGCGCAACGCTTTTTCGTTTACTTCCACGTCAAAGTGGCCTGCGTTAGCCAGGAATGCGTTGTGGCGCATCACTTCAAAGTGGCGCTCGGTGATGACGTCGTTACAACCGGTTACGGTTACAAAAAACTCACCAATTTTGGCGGCTTCGTCCATTGGCATTACGCGGAAGCCGTCCATGACCGCTTCCATCGCGCGCCATGGGTTAATTTCCGTAATAATTACCCGTGCGCCAAGGCCTTTTGCACGCATGGCCACGCCCTTGCCGCAGAAGCCATAACCCGCCACAACAACATCGCGCCCTGTTAACATCACATTAGTTGTATACATAATGCTATCCCATACAGATTGCCCTGTGCCGTGCACATTATCAAACAAATGCTTGCTGTCTGCGTCGTTTACGCGCATCATCGGGAATTTGAGCGAACCTTCTTTTTCGCGGGCTTTTAGGCGGGTGATGCCTGTAGTTGTTTCTTCGCAGCCGCCAAGCAGGTTTTCTGCGTATGCTTTGCATTCGCCGTGCAAAAGCCCTACAAAATCGCCGCCGTCGTCAATGATTATGTGCGGTTTGAATTCGAGCGTTTTTTTCAAATGGCTCCAATATTCTTCTTCTGTTGCGCCGTGCCAGGCATATACTTTGTAGCCCTGGGAAGCCAGCGCCGCACAAATATCGTCCTTTGTGCTTAGCGTGTTGGAGCCTGTTATGGCAACGTCTGCCCCGCCGGCGGCAAGCACTTGCCCTAAGTATGCCGTTTTTGCCTCTAAGTGCACGCTGATGGCAATGCGCATTCCTGCAAACGGTTTGTCTTTTTTGAATTGCTCTTCGATTTGGCGCAAAACGGGCATGTATGATTTTACCCATTCGATTTTTCTGATACCTTCCGGTGCTAAAGATAGGTCGCGTACGAGACTCATATTTCATTTTCCTTTCTGTTGTTAAGCTATCCTTATGCTACAACAAAAAAAGCTCCGCGTCTATACGGAGCCGAAAATTTGCTGCGAAATTTAGTTGATTGGTAGTACTAACGATACCGGAACATGAAATACCGGTACGCGGGTACCACGTTATACAATGCCGCATATCCGATTTTTCGTTACAGTAGGCGTACTCTGTAACCTTACTGCCCGTAATATGCATCCTTTCCGTGCTTCCTCAAATAATGCTTATCTAAGAGTTCCTGTTGCATACGCTCGATATTGATACGTTGCAAATTATGCCATGCCATAAATGCCAATTCTTCCAATACTACGGCGTTATGCACGGCGTCGTTGGCATCTTTGCCCCATGTAAACGGGCCGTGGCTTGCGACAAGCACGGCAGGTATTTCGTCCGGGGTGGGGCATGTTTCCACGATGACCTTTCCGGTTTCCAGCTCGTAGCTTCCGTTTATTTCTGCAGCGGTCATTAGCCTTGTGCATGGTATTGCGCCATAAAAATAATCCGCGTGGGTGGTGCCAAGGGCGGGGATTTCGCTTTTTTCCTGGGAAAATATCGTTGCCCAGCGGCTGTGGGTATGCACCACGCCGCCTATGTTTGGGAAATTTCTGTACAATTCCAAATGTGTATCTGTGTCCGAAGACGGCTTTAATAGGCCGTCTACTTTTTTACCCGTGTAAAGCTCCATCACTACCATATCCTCGAGCTTCATTACCGCGTATTCAACGCCGCTTGGCTTTATGACCACAAGATTTTTCTCGCGGTCTATTCCACTAACATTGCCCCACGTAAAAGTGACCAGGTTGTGCTTTGGCAGGAGCATATTTGCTTCGTATACCTGCTTTTTCAAATTTTCCAGCATGTCTTGTCACCTCAAATTGGCGACGGCCATTTTTTGAATGGCAAGCCCTTGCTTGTAGTGTTTCATGAATATCTCAAAATCTTTGATTATGCCAGGTTCCGGGTTAATACATTCTGCTTGCGCCGAACGAAACACATCTTGTGTCAGGAAATCGTCCAGCGTTTTATTTGTTTTAGTCACATACGCCGCCAGCAGCGCAATTCCCCATGCACCGCCCTCCCCTGCAGACTCCATTACTGCCACGGGAACATCAAGTGCCGCCGCCATCAGTTTTTGCGCAACGCCTTTTGTCTTAAAAAGCCCACCATGGCCAAACAATTGCTCCATGCGCACATTTTCTTCTATGGTGAGAATATCCATGCCCAGCTTTAGTGTTCCCATTGCGGAAAATAGTAGGTTGCGCATGAAATTTGCCAATGTGAATTTTGCGTTAGGCAACCGCACAAACAACGGTCTGCCTTCTTCAAGGTTGGTTATGGGTTCGCCGCCAAAATAATTGTAAGACATCAGCCCATCCCAGCCGGAGTCTGCCGACAGCGCGGCATTATATAATGCGGCATACAAATCTGTTTTGCTCACGTTTGTGCCAACAGCCCCAATGGCCTCGCCGAATACATTGACCCAAGCGTCCAAATCTGATGTGCAGTTGTTGCAATGGACCATCGCTACGGGTTTGCCGGTCGGGGTGGTGACCATGTCAATTTCCATGTGTACTTTGCTCAGTTCTTTTTCCAGCACAAGCATAGCGAACACGGAGGTTCCGGCAGAAACATTGCCGGTGCGTTCGGATATGGCGTTGGTTGCGACCATGCCTGTTCCGGCATCGCCTTCTGGTGGGCAAAGGGATATTCCGGCCTGCAGCGTTCCTGTTGGGTCAAGTAGCTTTGCGCCTGCCGCGGTAAGTTTCCCCGCATATTCGCCTGCGTTTAGCACTTTTGGGAAAATATCGTCCAGCTTTATGCCGTTTGAAACTGCGCTAAACTGCTCCGCCATTTTCGCATTATAATTGCCATTTTCTATTGGAAACATGCCCGATGCATCGCCAACGCCCAAAACCTTTTCTCCGGTTAACATCCAGTGGACATAGCCTGCCAGTGTGGTCATAAAGGAAATATCTGTCACATGGGCTTCTTTGTTAAGCATGGCCTGGTACAGGTGCGCAATACTCCAACGCTGGGGGATATTAAAGCCGAAAAGTTTTGTAAGCTCGCTTGCGGCTTGCTCTGTGGTGGTATTGCGCCATGTGCGGAACTCCGCAAGCTGCTTGCCGTTATCATCAAAAGCCAAATGCCCGTGCATCATTGCAGATATCCCCATTGCGCCAACGGTGGTAAGATTTGTACCGTAGCGGGTTTTAACATCCGCTGTCAAATCCCGGTAGCTGTTTTGCAGTCCTTCCCATACGTCTGATAAGTGATATGTCCAAACTCCATTCACCAAACGGTTTTCCCATTCATGCACTCCCGATGCTATGGGCTGATAGTTCTCGTCAATAAGCTGCGCCTTGATGCGGGTCGAGCCAAGCTCTATACCCAGAAATGTCTTGCCCTGTTCAATCATTGTTTTAACGTCCATTGCGTAGCCTCCTAAGGATTATTAGTCTATTGGTTCAAACACTGCCGCAACTTGAATAATATTTTCGGTTGCAGCTGGCGTAATGGTTAGTCGATTATATACTATGTTTTTGTCGCTTGCACCGGAAACTTCAAAATGTGAAAACCTGTAGCCCTCAAAAGGCCGTGCCGTCACTTCGATTGGTAATCCTCTCAAATAGTTCGCGTTAAAATTATTGGGGTTGAAGAAAAGGATTCCGTCCCGTTCAAACAAATCCGGCCGTATTTGCGCACCCGCAATGTCAAAGAAGCCCATGGCGGTATCGGTTTCCCAGTTTATATTCGTGGTTCCATTTGGCAAGTTTAACCCTAAATTGGGGCGGTCGGTTCTGTTAAAATACGTGCGGATATGGTTGAGCGCATAGCGTCCGCGGTATTGGGAAAAATTGCGCAGGTGGTTTATATCATTTGCCCAGTTACGCACACTTTGATACAAGTCGCCGCCCTGCATGTTCCAGCGGTAGAAATTAGCCCCTATATCCGCCACGCGTTCTTCTTGAAGTATATTAATCAGATGATTGACCCTGTTGGGGTTAAAAACCGTGCCGGTGTACGTGGCGTAGCGTGCGGCAAATGCGTTTCGGAAAATTTCGCTTTCCAAAAGCTTGCGCCACTTTGTAACCGCCCACACGGGCTGGTTATCGTGATAATATGGAATAAGCGCATCGTCCGCAACATCCCATGTGCCTGCGCCGCGGCCTGTGCTGGGTGTGGTGAATAAGTTCAAATTATTAGCCCGCATGTAACCGAAAGCATTGTCAAAGTCGTGTATAACAAAACGCCATTTTCCGTCACCTACGGGGATATCTGGGTAAATCCTGTCTGTTTTCCACGTTACAGTATTGTTGCCCAGCCAATCCCAGTTATCAAAGTGGAAATACACAATAAAAAAGTCGATGAGGTTATCCATGCAAACGAATTGCATGGCCATTTCAAAATGGTCGTTGTTGGACATTTCCAATCCGTAAAGGCAGTAATCGCAATGTTCGGGGATAATAACGGCTTCCATACAGCTGTCGCAATATACCCGCCCGCCTGTTATTGCGTTGTACATCCGCATCCAAGAACGATATGCCATCGCTTCATTTCTGCCTTCAGAAAAACCTGCCCTAAAAAGCGGATGCGGACGCGGAAGCCGCCCATATGCGTCAAGCCATGGCCCAAAAGGCCCATCAATGGCATGGATACCTTCATTACATGGGTTAAGCGGGTACAATAAATTCTCGGGAACATGGCGTACGTAATGGCAATTACGGTTGGTGCAATGGCTGTGGTCGCCGGAGTTGCGCCTGTTCCACGAAAAGTCCAGCATGGTCACCGAGCTTTCGCTGATGCCGGGGTAATGTGCGGCGATAAATGTGCGCCCCCGATGTTCGCGCATACAATAAACACCCCAAAATTCGCCGTTGATAAATACAACCGCAGGTGTGGCATTTTGGTTGTCTGGACGAAGCGGCTCCGTTATGCGGTCTACAAGCGCTTCGCGAATGGTGGTTCTGTGCAAGTCTGATGTGCGCAACGTGGCGTGTCTAAATAGACTTACGGGTTCCAAAGGCGCATAAAAACTTTGCCGTGTGTCGGGGATGAGGTCGATATTATCAACAATACCATCGCCCCGGTTAAAATTAAGCCGTAACGATTTTTTTTGCTCCCGCCTGGACCAGTTCCCCGCCACACGCAGTTGCGCGTATTGCGAAAGCAATGGCGTCCCGTCGGGGTAAAATACTTCTACATACGACATGCGCCTGATGTCTATGTTGTACATCGGGTACATTCCATAGTCCGGCCCAAAATATTCGGGCTCGATAGAAATAGACACCACCCGCATATTAAATATGCCCCTGGTGGAATCTCCCACGTGCCGCTCTACAAAATACGATTGTGTAACAATCGCCGAGCCGTCATTATTTTCATTAAAAATCCGCGCCCTAACCACCATGCCGTTATAGTAAAGCCGTGGCAAAACGCCAGGCCGCGCGCCAAGTGACATGGGGCTGTTTTCCCAAGTGGGTATGGGCGCATGTATAAAAATGGGCGATGAAAATACAGGAGAATCGGCAGTCGGCACGCTTCCGTCAAGGGTGAAGCGAATAGTTTCGTTTGCACCTGCCCCGCTTAGCGTCAAGTAAAAATTTTCTGCATAAAATCCTGATTGGTGCGAAAAAACCGGCGCATTTAGGCTTGCATCGTATGCAATATCGCCGCCATAACGCGCTACAATTGGCGAACCCGCCGGACTGTTTCTATTGCGCACAAATAGCATAATTATTGCAATCACGACGACCGCAATAATGACAACAACGGGTATGACTTTTTTCATGCTAATTTGCATTATTACAATCTCCAAGCCTGAACCAGTCAAAGTCCACATGCCCGCCTGTTGCCTCGGTTGCAAAGTTGAATAGCGCAAAACGGTATCCGGTAAAATGCGTTAGCCTGTAGGACATTTTCAGCTTGTGTCCTATTTTCACCCAATCATTTCCACACAAGCTGTAGTAAAAATATGCTTCGTCTATGGCATCTGTAAAGTCGAAATGCACTTTCAGATACAGTTTGTCTGCATCCAAAGGTACGCATTCAGCCTCTATTTCGGGAATGCCTGTTTTATATTCGGGAACGTCCGGCGCAGTAGCCATGATTACACATTTTTTACCATCTGCCATTTTTACACCAACATAGCCATATTGGTCTTGAAGCGCGGCAAGCCCGGCAAAGTCGCCGTTTTTCATATTGCTGATATCAACAAGCACACTGCCGGTGCAAACAGGCCCAAAAGTACGCTGTGTTAAAGTATTCCGTGCGTCTGACAAGCAACGGGAAATACTGCCGGTCACAAGCCTAAGCCATCCCGGGCGAGCCGTAAGCGACCAGTGCGCATTGTCTGGGTTATGGTTCCATTGCCATTGCAAGGGTAATGCATTTTTGTCAAATTCATCCGAAGTCGCAATACATGCGGTTTCATCAATTTTCGCAGGCAAGGGCATTTCTGCTGGAATTTTTCCGTCAACTCCAAAAACAGGCCAGCCATCTTTCCATTTAACAGGCACCAGTATTGGAATTCTCCCCACTGCCCCATGGTCTTGAAACAAAAGCGCGTACCAATCGCCGTTTGGCGTATCTACAACGCCACCTTGCGCTACCCCGGCATTATTAAAGCCCATGTCGTCATCAAGAACCACTCTGCCTTCATATATGCCGTCAATCGCATCCGCGCGATAGCACACCTGTATGCGCCTACGTGTCCCTGTGTGGGGCCATACAATCATAGTTATATAGTACAGCCCGTCCTTCTTATAAATATGCGCGCCTTCCGCCAAACTATTGCCGCCGCTTATGTCGGCGTTTTGAATAATCACTTTATCAAGCCCGCCCGGTTTAATTTTGGTTGCATCCGCAGTTAGTTCAACAACCTTTATGGTTCCTGCGCCGTAAACCATATAAACTCTGCCGTCGTCGTCAAAAAGTAGAGACATATCATGGTATACGCTGTCTAAGCAATGCTTCTCCCATTGCCCGGCTTCAATGTCCGTCGTCTTAAAAATGTACGTTTTACCGGTGTTAATGGCAGAAAAAATCACATAGAATGTACCATTATGGTAGCGGATACAACTTGCCCAAGAGCCGCGCCCATAGTCATGCTTGCCGTTTTGTAGTGTCATATGGTCGTTATCATCTAGAATATCGTAAACATAACCAATGGTTTCCCAGTTTACTAAATCTTTAGACTTCATAATGGGGCAGCCGGGTGTAAAATACATAGTTGTGCTGGTCATGTAGTATGTATCTGCTACTCTTATAATATCCAGGTCGGGAATATCCGACCAAATTAAAGGATTGACTGGGTTATTCATATACTTCTCCCTCTCTAAGCGCAATGTCCTACCTTGTATTCTACCCGCAGTAAAAAAAACCGCAATATCTTTTGACATATTCCCAGAAATAATCTTTGATTTCTCCACTTTATCTAATATATGACGATTGCCTATCACTTTGTCACGCCGTATACTGTGAAAAACGCCCATATTTGTGCGCCAATTTTGCCAATGCACTATGAATGTTTATGCAAGGGAGTCGTTCCTTTTATGAAAATGCTGGTAGGATGCATATGTGCTTTAATTTTTACACTTATCGTTAGTCCGCAGGTGATGGCCCAACCGGTCACACTGGCTGCGGGCGAAAGCGCGGTATTTTATGTAGATGCCCCCGCCGACAATACATATGAAATATGGGTATCATATAGGAATCCTGCGGCACAATTGCTGCCGTCAAGCCTTGCGCTTGCAGTTAACGGCGAGCTTGACCGTCCGGAACTTAGGCGCATCCGGTTCGAGTCTTTGTGGATTGCGCTTCCCCCAAATGCCGACCGCTACGGCAACCAAATCCCCGCAATTCCTATGTCTTCCAGGGATATTTTAACCAGGCCTTTAGAAGATTCTACACATATGACATCGTCGCCGCTTACGTTCCAATTGTCACCCGGAACGCATGTTTTAGCGTTTACCGTAAACGACGGCGAAATTAC
>Ga0123355_10004473_pt1 | contig 20333 bp, 11 predicted proteins | sample TergutEmb28metaG_3_FD_89872 | JGI IMG/M metagenome (GOLD analysis project Ga0123355, IMG submission 89872) | Embiratermes neotenicus P1 segment gut microbial communities from Petit-Saut dam, French Guiana - Emb289 P1 | ecosystem: Host-associated > Arthropoda: Insects > Digestive system > Gut ...
GTGTGCTGGTATAGTATTCTCTGCAAGTGACCGTCCGGTGTGCTGGTATACTATTCTCTGTAAGTGACCGTCCGGTGTGCTGGTATAGTATTCTCTGCAAGTGGCCGTCCGGTGTGCTGGTATACTATTCTCTGTAAGTGAACGTCCGGTGTGCTGGTATAGTATTCTCTGCAAGTGACCGTCCGGTGTGCTGGTATAGTATTCTCTGTAAGTGACCATCCGGTGTGCTGGTATAGTATTCTCTGTAAGTGACCGTCCGGTGTGCTGGTATAGTATTCTCTGCAAGTGACCGTCCGGTTTGCACACCGGACGGTCACTTGCAGAGAATACTACACCAGATGCTGTATTAATACAATTTGACCTCCTGATGATGAGCACAGAGTTGCTCGAAACATGTAGAGGATTTTAATAATAAACGTATTATATAACGTAATTGTGCATCAAGTTGGTCATTTACCCAGAGTCGTAGTTGGAAATAGTCTACGGCCCGTGAGCCACATTCAACTTGTAAGAACCAGTACATGACAACAAGTGTTTTTTCTTCACTCTCATATATTTTAGAAAAGGAAGGTGAACTACAGCATTTGTAAGAATGGTAGTGATAATTAATGAGACAGAAGCTTTCATAGATATATCAGAGAAATATTATCACTCTATGTCAGGCGTATATTTAAATATACAATAAATTAAGGTGAATTATTTTTAATACAGCTTAGAGACAGTGTGAATGTTTGGTTTAACACGCTGTTAATTGCTTAAATTGCGCAGCACCCGTAGAATATGGATGAAATATGAGTATGGGGCTCAGGTGGAATGATACTGACAGGGGAACACAAAGTGTCATGAATCTTACATAAAATGGCCTGGATTCGGAACCGGGCCTCAGCCGTGACAGGTTGGCGAATATCCACCACAGCCATGTCACGGCCATTATAATATTGTCAGTATTGGCTCTAACGCTGTCAAATTTATTATATGAAAATAATGAAGTTTCCTTTCTATTGCAAATCTGACCATGTCGATCCGCACGATGACGGTTTTTAGGTGACTGTCTTTTTATTTCAACATAGAATGAAAGATGAAGGAGGCTACAGATGTTGGCGCAAGCTAAACTCTGCACCACTCAGTCACGACCAATACGATCCTGCGAAATGCCTGCCCGTTTAGTTCCCCCTTATTCCTGTTATCGGTAGCGTCAGTGCATTGAACATCGATTGCATGTAATTTATGCCTGCCTCCGGATGCAACGGCAGCCAGTGTAGCGTTTGTATATCCTGAAGTCTAATACTATCAGTCCACCAGATTAAGGCTACAGGCTACAAACTATAGTGCAGTTATGTAGTGCTGAATGACAAATGCTGTTGTTTGTCTAGAGCCTTGGGATATGGTCTGCCTTGACCTTCCTTGCTTCAGCCTCCCCAGATTAGGACGTCGATCCATACATCTGATTGATTATGTTATCCTCATTGGCATAGTCATAAAGAAAACGATGGTCCACAGACGAGGCCTGCAGTTTAACGTGGACTCCAACCACCGTGGACGGGGAGGGGGGAACTGAAATCATTCGCATTTCCAAAGTTTTGTCTATCGATGATTTTAACCTATGAGTAGAAAAACGTGCACACAAACCTTGGCTGGAAATCCAATGTCTTATTTTGGGCTTAAGGGCTCGTCGTGAGTAACGAATTTTAAAAGTACATATAGATGTTGCTCTTAATACATTTATGACTGTTTACTGGAAACGTTATCACGGAAGTCATAAGGAAATTAAAGAATATACTAAGAAAGCGATGAAGATAAGGAAGCAAAATATAAAATATTGCATGGAAAATTAAACAATTAAGAAGAAAGAAATTAGGAAGGAAATGGAAAAAAAGAGGTTTTTTTAAACGTTTTCCCTGCCTTTTAAAAAACTGTCAGGACGTAAACGCCAAACCTTTAATGACTGCAACCCTCCCATTTTACCATTAATCATTCTGTCATTCTATTCGACGCTAAATAACTTCTGCAGATGATACAGTGACGTGAAGAATAAATGAATGATGTGAAATTAATGCGCCGTGGTTTCGAAAAATTCTAGTGGCTTTAAATCTGCCATCGATTTGTTCTAGCAAGTTCACACTGCAAATTAGATTATGCAGTATTTAATCCTTCTGTACGAGTGTCCATATAGAATTGAAAGTTGCTCGTACAGTTCAAGAACAGGCTTTGAAATGGTTATCAGCTGATCTGTGTGGACCAAAAAGAGCCTATGTAAATATACTCAGAGAGAATATTTACTGATTTTGACTGAATGAATTACTAGTGAGCACTAAGCTTCATTATGACACATTGAAACAATGTTGCAGTAAGTTATAATCCATGAAATTAGCGCAAAATTTAGAGGCTCTGTCTGCCTGGCTCTCTGTCCTTCCGTATACAGATTTCATAACAGAAACAGATTTATATTACATTTGTTGCGTGTGATATATTAATATATTAGTATTGTTATTGCCTTAATTTAATTTCCGTCCATGTTCCCCCAACATAACCAAAAAATTATATAAAAAATAAGATCCAATGTTCCTATTTTTCTAGAAAAAAAGATTAGAGTAATACAAATATTTAATATAAAATAACCATTCATGGTCGTTGAGATATATAAATTTTGTCTGAAACATTTTCCTATACGTTAAATATTGAATGACATGATATATTGCATTATACGACTACGCACTGTGATCCCTGCGGTCCATCTATAGAGTACGTGCAAGATTACTTTTTTTACCTGAACATATGAGTCATCCATGCAATAAGAATTGTAAAGAATGCATGCATGTTTCAGATGTCAGTACAAATTTCGTTCCTTGTTTGTAACGGAAAACAGAAAGTTGCAACGTTCCCTCTCGAACTAACCTAATGGAAGGGGTCCATCCTTAATTTTAAATGTTAAAATTATGCATCCCGTTGTGTATACTTTATGCAACATGTTCTAAACGCCAGCCCGATAACGACCCAATGGGATCGAAACATGTAGCTGTATGAATACATTATACAGTTGTGTTCGATGGTTATTTGTTAATTCCAACTTTAAAGTTTATAAGTCACGCAAGTTGTCAAGAAACTCCCATATATTCTGCTTGTCTGAGTACATTATGGCCGTCACTGAACCACGCATTATGAAACAGGGGAATCCAGAGCATATCACTTCCCATTTATTTGTGACCAGTTCTAATATTATCATTCCACTCGGGCCTGACTCTGCCGAACGGTCTCGTCACTTAGCCCTTTTAAGACTGAAATTAAGCTGAATTATATTTAAAGATACAGTCTGTGTTACACAGTAAACAAACTCCGACGCTGTTAAGAAACCCGTCAGTTACAGCTGTATACGGAAACCACACTGCACACATAAATGAATTTTGTGAGCAGGACGTAGAATTTTTGAACGTTAAACATGGTGATACGTAAAGTAACCGTTAGGCCTGAAAGGATTACAGCAGTGGTTCCCAACCTGTGGGTCGCAGACCCCGTTGGGGCCGAAGTTAATTCCAAAGGGGCCACAACGTTATTCGAAGAACCCCCAAAATTCACATAACTTTCAAGTGATTCTTCCTTCTTCGGTGAGCGACTGGCTGAATTTCTCTCCGTTGTTATTGTGATTAACAGAGTGTAAATTTATTTACGATGGTTGTAGGATTAAAATCGTATTTTCATAGTGTATTTAATACAAATATTAATGTGTGCCGTCTGCGAAATCTTTGAAGTTCAGAAGGGACCCTTGTCCCTGCAAAATGTGGGATTCGCCTTAAAGTATTTCTACTAAATTGTGGCCGAATTTCTCATCTACGTAATGCGCAGTGTGTGGTCTTCTTCTCAGCTTTCGTGGCTTGCTCACCTACATAGATCTCACTGAAAGTGCAATGCTAATGTGCTGTGCTGCAAGTCAGCAGTATCCGTATCTGCAGACCGAAACTCTCCGTGTTTGAAGAATTGGGAGTCTACAGACTGATTCCAAAGATGTGTCTGTGTCTTGGGGCCTCCTCAGGGTTCCAGAAAAAAGTATTCAGAATTATCCCAGAATTTTATTTGTATTCCTTTAACGAGGCTCTCTCTGAGGAACGCAAAAAGTACAGCATCTAATTATTTGACTATAGCAAATAATGAACTGGAAATAATGTGGAACACACTCTTAGTCAGGATGGTCCCCATGCTAGCCGATTCGAAGACAGCTCCGCTAAATACAAATCAGAAATTATACCGCGTGTCACATGAACCAGTAAGTAACATAGATCGCATCCATAATCACATTACTGGGTTTGTATTCCAATATTCACAGCCGTTGTCACTTAATTAGCTTAGGATCTTAAAAGAGACAATTTCCACATTCAACCTACTCGTTATCTCAAAAGAGAGCGCATTCGTAGTCACCGTAGTGGGTTGGTATCACATTCGAGACCATACTCAGTATCTCAAACAAACCGCGTCCGTAGTCACCCGACTCGGTCAGGATCTTGACAGTGGTCACATGCACAGTTACTGTCGTTTATGGATACCACGTACCAAATGACTAAGCCCTAAACTAAATGAGCCCGTAAGAACTACATAATTGCGTTCAGAATTTAACTCAATAACAAAACAAGTGTCAAAGAGAAGGCTTTGGAGCGTGTCTATGCGTAAGGTCTTCACATTATTCGGTGCTATTCATGTTAAGTACCTCATCAATCCCTGTTTACCTGTCTGTAATGAAGTTTGTTTGCGAGAAGCAAACTGTGAAACCTTGTTAAACAGCCACGCCCAAATGAATGATGACGAATTCTTTGCGTGACGTCCCACATAGTTATTAATACTTATACGTGGAAAACTTGGATGACGTAAGCAGAATCCCAAACGTAATAGATAATTTAGGTTAAAAATATGTCATATTTATACGGTTTAGCTGAGGTGAACACAGAAGAATGTCGTTGCCAGATTACCTTCCATAACGACATGCCATCAAAATTAATTACTAGCGGCTTACAGACGGGTAGGAAGGACACACATTGTTAATTTTATGAACTTCATACGAACTCCACGATATGATATTTACCTTGATTGCTTGATAGTTATTTATTATTAAAACGGTCACAAATTGCCCTACTTTGAAACTTTACGTTCCATCCTCGATTCACAAAGCCTGTAACGGAACCCTGCTCTGCGTTACGATTCCACATATTCACATTCTACTTGCGAATTCCTTTTTGTCTTCATACGATATTTTTTTCAATCTTCTGGTTCTGTAAAATCTTGTGCCAGTGGAATAACAATTGAAGTGAAAGGAACAGTTAAATGCTGAGAAAATATTTGGACGTGAGAGAGTGAAGCAAGCTGACAGTTTTAGGGTTTACTTAGTAATTTCAGAAGTTATTTTATATTTTCGTGTAGGCACGTGCCTGGCAAAGTAACCTTGCTGGAATCCTTACTACTGGATTTATGCTTAAAAGTGCTCCGCTAACTTTCATGATTATCAGGTAACACTTCCTCATTTTCTTGCCACATTGCACAGATGCGTTTAAAGCAAAGCAGGCCTCACAAATCATTTATTGGATTTTTTTTTAATCTCCTTTTACGTCGAATTCAAATACCAGCATCACAGAAGTCGTTTTTGATATTGCTTATTTACTGAAATAGTTTGAATACCACAACCGCCAACTGTGACGTGCACTTCTAAAGGAAAGAATTTTAGTCCACTTACTGCTGAAGTGATATAGCGGAATAAAACAATACAGTTGCGCATCCATATTACAGATTAAAGAACACGCTGCTCGAAATTGACTGAACGTGCCCTCAGTTGATGTGACGCGCGTAATCTGATAGACATTTACTGAAGTTTCAGAAGAGCATCTGTAAATTTACACCAGAACACATGTCCCAGAAGATATTATAGTCTCCAGTGACAGAACCTGAAATCTCAACCTGTCAGTACCTTGCTACTGTCACGAATACCATTCTGTTAAATATTGCCGTATATTTCACACGTGTACACAGAAAACTGCTGTTATGTGTGAATGGCCAGTTACCATGTAGTATTGCACTGCATTGTTTGTCGCCGCTCGTAGTCAAACCAAATTCCGTGTCTGCCAACACAGACGCATAAAAAATTTAAAAGTATGCGTAAAATTAATGCAAATAAATTGAGGTTGTAGAACTCCTTCCCTAGACCTAAAAATGTATTGATTACACTCATATAGTCATAGTGGGGTTTCCGGTACCTCGGGTATCGATGTAGCCATGTAGTACTTTAATTTGTTGTCAAGCAAGAAAATGCTTCGTACGGCGATTACTGCATATATGACATTAGCCCTTTATATCTGATCCTTACAGAAGTATAAACTGAATGCCTGAGAAGATAATGCAAGGAGTTAGGCTCCTGGTTCATGCCTGCTATAAACAAAGTTATGACATATAAAACATGGAAGATGTCAAGCAGTAACGTGCAAATCTCATATCTGTACACCACTTCCTCAGTGAGTTTGACCATTCATCTCCTCTTTGCTGTTGTCTCAAACATCTATCGGAAACAATCTGAGGAATGCAGTCAGTCACCCAGCATGTCAGTGATATTGAAGTATGCGGCGTTGTTGTGAGCGTCCGCTTTAGCAATATGAATGCTATCGTCTTATTCCGTGCGTTAAAGACGAGAACACAACAACTGTCCCTTCATACCGTAATCGTAACATATCTCATTTAGAAGCAGTGTTCTTTACAGTTTGAATTTATTTTGGGTTTTAGTAAATAAGTGTAAGTACGTAATTCTAACTACTTCTGGCTCTTCGAGGATAAAAACTGAAATCAGTACGAAATGTATGCCAATACAAAAAGTGTTATGATGAAACGGAGTATGAAACGTGTTAACTTACCAAACAAGATAAATTGTTGTTGGATTGTAAGTCTTGAGGCTTACGCAGCGGTACAGCTGAAAGTTCTACTCTTCAGGGATGTAACGTGGTGTCAATGGAAAATGTGATGCTGGCGTGTTTGGATAACTTATTGTTAATCTTCCAAGTTCGATAGGTCCTAGAAGACGAGAACAATGCGTTGCGTCGCAACTTTAGGGTTCGGTTAACCATTGGCACAGCATCATATCCCAGAAGAAAAGTATCCTTGTTGTCAAGTTGTCTCTTCCCAATTTTCAGCTAAAATTTAGTGTCTATTTCTGATTTCTCCCACATTGCCTGCAGATCTTGCCCACCTAACCTTCTTTCACTTAATCTCTCTAAGACCATCAGATAGCAGATATTACGTAATTTTTTTTTCAGTCTTGCCATTTCCTCTTTCTTGGGTCTAAATGCTCTCAGTACGATATTTTTTATATACATCTTCTATATGTATCCTTTGCTTAGAGTGATATACCATGTCACACTTCTATATGTTTGCTTTTGGCGCGACAGTCCCCATTGGGCCAGGGCCTCCTCATTCACGAGATTTCTAAATCACACACACCGACGCATCACAGTCGGTAGGACTCCTCTGGACGCGTGATCAGCGCGTCGCAGAGAGCTCTACCTGGCAACACATAACACTCACAACAGACAGGCATCCATGCCCCCAGTGGGATTCGAACCTACGATCTCAGCAGGCTAGCGGCCGCAGAGCCACGCCTTAGACCGTGCGGTCAGTGTGACCGGCGTCACACATATAATGCATCAAAAATTAAAATTATATATTTTTGTGTTTTAAGAAGATAAATAAATTTGAGTATTCGATGTTGACAAACACGTCTGAATTAAATCCGCCTCATTAAATTTTAGATGCTGCTCTCAGTTGCATTTACTTTGGAAAAAACCTCACATCCTGACTTACAGGTTTACACGTGACCCACAGTCGTAACATAAACATCGTCGCTATCGTTGGATTACAGAAAGACTTTCTGAACAGCGTTGCTGGAGACCTGTGATGGATGTAGGTTTTATTACCTACTGAAACATAAACTTTAATACTGACTGCTGATGCAGACGGGACGGCAGATAGAGCATAGAAAGCAGTGGGTCGGAGCGTGTCCGTGGAATGGATAAATTTCAAAAGACTAGCCCTTCTTTCACTACATATTTTAAATATTTTTTTAACTGCTTAAAGAGGAGTGGCAACCGAATGTACGATCTGCTACAACACTGAAGACTCTTGCATTCTTCCTACACAGTGCATTTATATGTTTAGTATTATTATACCCGTCAACACCGACTATTTCCCTAAACTGAATTAACTGATTGGTCTTTTTTGTGCAGACGGACTGTGTTTTCTGTGATGTTGAAACGGGATTTCGGTTTATAACTTAGATATATTTCAGACTTCAAAGTGTTACAGATAATGTGGTTAGGATTTAGGTTTATTTATGCCTTTGCGGCCAGATGTATTAAATCTGGAAATGGGAATGTATAGGCACATAACAAAAATCTAAATATATTGATTGGAAGTTAATGTTCACTATTTTAAATAAATCAGTTATGTGACATCGTGTTTAATTGATCTAGTGGTTATTCGTGCAATTAAGACACTCTTATTTTGCCTGGAATCTGAAGTTCCATCAAGAAGTTCACGAAAATCTGCCGTTGTAGTCTCCTCAATGCAACTCAGTCCAACCCACATTTCACACTGAATTTCTATCATAAGATTCGATTTAAAATACTTCCATCTACTGTACATACAGCTCTTCCAAATGGCCAACTTACTTCATTGTTTCGACAGAAATGTTGTATGAACTCCTTACGTTCCCACTTTTTCTGACCCTCCCGACTATTATTTATTTACCGTTTATTAGGAAAAGAGTGCGAAGGATAAGGAACCTTGTTACATAATTTTTTCAATGCTTTGTTGCTGTTCCAGATACTTTCCTCAAAGCTCTCCTCTCAAACACCCTCAATCTCATTCCTCACTAACAGTGCTGATCATAAAAGCTTTCTCAAACAACATTTATATAAGCAATGGCAATAATTATATCGTGCACGTGGTTCTAAAGTAGGAGAAAGTACGAAAAGTAGTGTATAATTAGCCGATCTCACATGAACGATTTGTTCGATTATGGTTTAGCTAACAACGTTCTGTGTAGTTCAAATATGTGCTGTCGAATGGTGGGATAAGTAGTGGGCGATTAATTACAGCGGTGGGTGTGCATCAGATAATGGTCTTATGTTTCATCGCCGTCAATAACTGTATGTTGACACCGACTTTTCGGATTAACATTCTGCATTCTTCCCCAGGATAACTGAATTTGTCAAATCCCAGACTGCTATAATCTGACGAATTGGAAAGAATAAAGGAGGAAGCGGTTTTGTCTTACCGCTAAGTACTATCCTGAAATTTGCATCAATTGATCGAGAAAACCTACGAAGTTGAGTCAATATAACCGGTCTCCTAATATGAACCCGGTGCCTCGGGATTGCTGACTAATCAAACTGGACAGTCACTGATATGGACTGGCGTTAAATAAATAACTTACGTTAAAGTCCCCATACCAAACAAAGATACTCGTGTTAGCAGACGTGTTTACACACAACCATTTGCTCCGAACTATATCTCGCTTTGCTTTCCATTAAGAAAATTCTGAAAAATTCCCTACGAATACGTCGCCAATGATTTCCTCAACATCCTTTCAAATACGAGTTCATTACATCCCACCTGACCTTGCTTCGTAACGTATGCCGTTGACTTAGAATTTTAAATATCAAGGGGCATCACCACAAAATTTTAAAGTGGAGGGAGTGATTTTTTAAGGGCCTAAAGAGAAGTGGAATGACTTTCAGAAGCCATCGTCCGATTAGTGGCTGCCTTCTGTAGAAGCTTCAGATCAATACACCGCCAACACAATTGATTATTCTTGTAGTAACGGCACGTGGTTACATATCAACAGGTTGCTACCTGTTGTCGAATGACAAGTGCGGTAGAAATATTGCGTACCCCTATGGTAGGTGTCCCCATGGGGTAAATTGCAGTAAGGGTCAACATGTAACCAGATCAAGAGAAACGTGCCACTTTGTGTTTGTTTATTGACTGAGATGTCCTCTGCAGCAACATTACATGACAGATTATGTAATAAAATAATGGAAAACCAAAATTCGTTTAAGTGACTCGTAATTTGTAGACCTAATCATAGGATGATTTAATTAAGAATGATGGGAGGGATATGTAACATACATGGGAAGATTTTATGCACCTACATTATTTTAGATGGAAATCGTTAACAGAAAATATCACTTTGAAGACATAAGTGTAGATGGGATGATTGCATTTAGGTCTACCTTGAAAATGGGACACGAAAGGGTGGATTGGTACTAAGTGGCTCAGGACAGGGACCAGTAGCGGGAGTTTTTAATATGTAATGAATATTTTTTTATTTTAATATTGTTTTTTGAGACAATCACTTGTGCATTAGTTGGTGAATAAAAAACTTTGATAATATCAAGATTCTCGGTACGAATGTGAAAGAAGGAAAAAATAAATATCGGGTTGACACAAAACGCCGAATTTCTTGAATACTTCAACAACTGTACACTTTCCAAGAAGAATTCTAGTATATTAGCTTATTAACACGGGCATACATTGTATAGTTGATATCGTGCAAATTAAATTTCAACTTCATACTAAACGTTTAATTAAGATAACCTGACGACTCTATAGAATTACTTAATATACACGTCAGAAAGTTTTTAAAGTCCGAAGGAAAATACACAGCGTGTAATTAATTTCGTTCTTATTACGCTATACGGGCTTGGAGATACAGTTCTAAACATTTTAGTAATAGACGTTGCGTGCAGATGACAGTGACCTTCAGCCTACAGCCGCTTTGTTTCCTGGAAAAGAAACGGCATTGCAAATTGAATATAGAAAGGTAGCGGTGGATATGACGAATAAGAAAGGGTGATGGGTGAAGTGCTGCTGAACGGGGGAGAAAAAAACTGTACCAATGGTGGATCTCGAACTCTGTCATTCCGGTCCGTAACTCTTTCAGCAATCAAGGTAGTGTGATATTTAGATCACTTAAAAATATGCTACATTTTATTGCAACAGGAAGTTGCATGCTGAGAAGCTTCATAAAACACATAATGGTAATAAATTCAGAATTAGCAAAGAGGACAAGAAAGATAGCTTCTGTGGGGGAGATGAGAAATATACAAAAGCTTTAGTTGGAAAATCCGAGTTGTAGGATCACTTGGGCAACCTAGGCATAAATAAAATAATATTAAAATGGATCGAAAATAGTAATTTTTGAAGGTAGGGATTGGACTGTTCTTGATCAGGCTGTCATTCTGTGTCAGGCGTTTGTGAGCACAGTGATGGACATTCGAGTCAATAAAAGCGGGGAAGTAACATGGTGGATATAAATTAATTTTCGAAGGAAGGCCTGTGCCATGAATTTTATTTGGTTACTTTTTTTACATTTACCTGATTAGGCGTTTGCATTGACAGTCTCCGTTTCACTAAACTAACAGAGTTTTATATGAAATAGTCCAATATGCTATTCTCAAACAGTAATGACAGAAAGGCACAATGATTTAAGAGAAGATACACCGTCTTGAGCAACGAAATTGCTTTCAAAAGAAATAACATTGAAAACGTTCTTATAATGCAACCAACCAGATACACTAATTTCTCAAATTTATTTTTGGAATAGAACTCTACATGTTTCGGACAGTTCCTCTGTCCATCATCAGGAGTTTTTCACTGTACACACATATACCATTACTGTGTGTATAGCGAAAAACTCCTGATGATGGACAGAGGAACTGTCCGAAATATGTATAGTTATATTCCAAAAATAAATTTGAGAAATAAGTGCATCTGGTTGGTTTCATTATAAGAATTTATCACGACGCACAGTCACCTGAACGTCAAATTAGAAGACTTGAGATCGGAAAGAAACTGCACTCGTGCACTGAGGTTCTGTCCAGCCTGAGGCCTCTGGTGAGCGACAAAGGATTTAAATTTACTTTTACGACTACAGAAGAGTAAAGCCGTGAAAAAAAATTTCAAACACGTCGGATTCAAAAAAGGATTTCGTATCGGGTTAAGATCTACCGTGGACTTTGTGTTTCATTGCTGTTTAATTGCAAGTCTTGCCTAATTAAATTACGTATACGCATAATTAAAATTCCACATGACTTCTTAATGTCACAAGAAGGTATCATTTAGGCCCTATCATTTAGCTCAGTGTACAGCCTTCCACAACAGAGTTCCCATCCGTGTATGTTATATCTTTGAGTGGTTTAATGTCCTTGAAACTTTTCCTATTTTTAATTATGCATAAGAAATGAGCACATATGGGAGGCCTCAAGTAACAGTGGTAGAATTCTCGACTGTTGTTTTTGTCTTCGGAAACGGGCCTTTGTGAAGATAATTGTAGGTAAGGTAAAGTGATCCCATTGCAGGCCCGGTGTGGCCCAGAAGGTGGGTAGAGGTGTATCTCTACTCTTCCATGACCGCGGCACTAGAAGCAGGTGAATGGTCAGCAGCACGCCCCGCCCGCACTTTACCCCCGGGAAAGACCCGGTACCCATTTTACAGGAGGCTGGGTGGGCCCCAGGGCCGGTCTGGACGGGCGGAAAATCTCGTCCCCCCCAGGATTCGATCCCGGACCGTCCAGCCCGTAGTCAGTCGCTATACCGACTGAGCTACCCGGCCCACGAAGATAATTTTATCTGTTTGAAAAAGAAAGGAACGCAAGTGGCTGGCACTGCTGACTTTAAATGTTAAAGGAGGTAAATACGGCCACTGAGCAAAAGAAAAACGAAGTACACTCATGTACTTGTTGAACACATGGGGGTGGAGTGTCATCACTGAGTTACACAATAAGCAGGTAAAATATATTCCAAAACAAAGATTTCTGTCTGTTCTATAATGAACAAAGCATTTTTCATCAGAATAGCTGACGTGTTTTTATAAACGTTGTGTCGCGTGGCTGTTTGTTCTTAATGAAAATTTAGCTTGTGCAACGGTATGCCCTAAGAAGCGACTTTTGTGGCTGATGACGAAGACATTGGGGAGGTGGCATGTCATTTCGAGGGGAAATTTTACTTCTGACATACTGCGAACCTGCTAAACTTAGCGCTCTTTAATTGGTTAATGGAGATAATTGAGTCCGTTCTTTATAACACGCGGGCGAGTTCTGCCTATCCACCTGCATGTGTGTTGGTCCCAAAAGTGGGGCAACTGATATTGGGGAAATTTGGTACCGGGATTTTACGCCAAAGGTTTTTGTGCTATAATGATTATAATTTTGACTTGTATCGGCCCACCGTAATTTACTGTACATGAAAACCTTACCTAACGTTAAAAATGTAAATATATAATAAATAAAGAGCGTGGTAAGGTGTGGAGTGGATTAATCTGGCTTATTATGTGGATGAGCTGCGAGCTTTCTTGAAAACGGTTTTGTAAAATGCAGGAATTTCTTGACTGTCTAAGCAACTATTAGCTTCTCGAGCCTGACTGTTCCCCATGCAGTTAGTTTAACATTGAACCTGTAAAGAGGTTATGTTGCCTCAAAATTGTACGTGTACGTGTTGGGACACAATGTGCAGTGGAATTTCAAAATTATTTCCGATGAAACCCTGCGACGTTTAGGGTTAATAATAATAATAATAATAATAATAATAGGCAGGAGAGCTCAGTCAGTATAGCGACTAGATAATAGACTGGAAGACAAAGGAATCAATGTTTTCTCTTCTCTACAACGTTTATCCCAACCGTGAAGCCTCTTTTCAGGGTGGCAAAAATCAATTGCGACGAGAAGCTGACCACACATCTGCGTCTAATGCCGAGTGTCAAGAATGTTACGTAATTATTCGCAATAACTTCCCTTGCCAGATATAAACTGATGAAAGCTTTCTACACTGCTGTTATAAAGGGCTCCCAAATCCCAACAAAATTTACGTATTATATACATAAAGGGGGAACTGTGTAATCTGGCTCTAAGCTACCGTAATAACTCGTGTGCTGTGAAACTAGGGACATTTCTGTCTGTGCCTGTTGTACATGATGGTTCAATTCGGACTGGATACGGACGACTTAGTACACAAAGTCAGTCCTTTCGCATTCATTCACATCATAATGTTTTATAATATTCCTCTTATACCGTATAATATTCCTTTTTCAACAATGCATTCAAGTCTTAAACACAAACATATCCTCTCTGGCTTCTCCGTAAGATTCTTATCATGCCAACCTCCTAATTCCCCATTTACATCTATCAAAATTTTGTCTACACAATAAAATAAAGGCCTTTTTCTTATCTCTCTTTATTCGTACACATACTTTAGATGCCGGACTGCTGGCTAGAAGTCAGTATTTGGAAGGTCCTGCGACCGGCCACCTCGACACAGGTTTTTCTTGGTTTCCCTGTTCCTAAAAGGAAATGCTGAGATGGTTCCCAAGAATCCAAGTTGCCACTACATGCTTCTCATGTAGCCCTCTCAACTTAAATTTAGTATTAACCAATTTCATATTTTGTACGCATGTAAAATAACCACTGCCACCGGGTGACAACCCAATTGCAGTTAATAAATATTATTATTATTATTATTATTATTGTAATCATTCTTCTACATATATTTGGATCACTATATCTAGGTTTCGTAATTTCCATTCTGTGCTATTGTTACACTCACACTCACACACACACACTCACACACACACACACACACTCACACTCACAAACACAAACACACACACAACTAGACATTACTTTCCTACGTGGCCACTAGTTACCACATAGGTTGTCGCTAATTAATTATTCCTTCGTAACAAATATTTTCTATTTACTGCTGCCATTATTTCCACATCTTCCTCTCATACAGCTTAAGACGCAATTTCGCCTCTCTTGTGAAGAAAACGTAATTTCTAAAATGTAATTATATTTAGACACTGTATTTCTCTTAACTGCTTTATGCGAATAGATAAGTTTTTAGAAGTCTAACACGGAGTGTAAATTTGCTAATGAATGATAAAAATGGTGTATAGTGTTCGACACCAGTGTTAATATTCTGACAACAACAATATTGATAATGTCTATGGTAATTTTGCCCACATGAGTTGTACATCTTAGCTCTGGAGGCAGTGTAACAAAACTTGACTTAAAGATTTGAATCATAAAAACAAAACTTCGTTCACGTCAGAGATTCCCTGTACTGGGAGAAACCTAATCTTGGAATGAGATTTTTTTCTCTAAATATTGAAGTAAAAGTCATATTATTGCAGTTAAGAAGAAGATTTTGATAATGATGCTAAACCTGGTGGTAACAACGATCACAATTAGAACGACACTTGGTCCATATGCGTCCACAGCGCAGCCCACATTACCTGAAGAAAAAAAAACACACACACACACAACTCGAAGAATTACCGTCACTGTCAGAGTTAATTTCACACTGTTCCTGCGATTTGATTGCCTGGAAAGTTTGGTTAGTATCTAACGAAGCGGGAGGCACAAGGAAGGCACCGACAATCTTGCGCGAACTGAGCACGAAGTTAGACTGCCTAGCAGATAGCCGAGCGGCTTGTCTGGACACACTGTCCGTCCGTCACACCTCCTCCCCTCCCCCCCACACCCCTCCCACTTGGGTGTAAAATGGTGGCGGTCAGTTTCAGTAATTCGGGCGTGAGTGTTATTTAACATGAATACGTACAGGTGAATGGAAGTGTATCCAAATAAATCTGATTTATATATGTTGAATCCTGTATCGGCCATGAACGAGATATCTCGTTAAGAAACGTCGGTCGTCTATGCTGTAAACACTTTTTCTAATATTGGCAATGTGTAAGTGGTAATAAACTCTCTTGCCATATCTTTACAATTCAAAGTTCGTCGTGTTTTCAGTACTGGAATTTATAAAGAACCATAAATGCACTTAGTAAGTAATTTTTCATTATGTGTCCTTTCCGAGGCACTAAATTCAAGATACTTGACAGTAATCATTTGGCCTGTTAGTTTGTACGGACGCCAAACACAGTTATTTGCTTGTAAGGAAGAACATACGTAACATATTCTTGATAATAATGTTCAGGTAAATATTTGAACCTAACAGCGGTGAAGGATATCACGTAAGGCGGATCTTCGTGGGTTTTGCAGATTACCTAGTATTATTGGGCAGTGAAGTGGGAAAACTACGAAGGCAATGCGATGTAAGTAAAATATACGGAGGGTGCTGTGACATTCTGGTGTAATAACCCTTTGTTTCGTAACCGTTTATAGTAATGAAGCCTGACGTTGACTAATTCCTGAGCTAGTTCCGTCTGCCTAACATCCCGATGAACCTGTCTGCTTAAGATTCAAGTCTAACGGACTGATATTCCCTAGCTTTTGCCTCAGGATTCACTCTCGCAGCTGCTCAGCACGAGGGTCATGTTGGAAGATAAGGAGAGATGATCAAAGCAAGGAAAAGGAACAATATTTTTGAAGTGAGATTTGAATCCATCACTTGCACTGCTTATTCCCTGAACAGGAAGACAGCAATCTCCTTCGAAACGTCGGTAACTCTATAACAGTCAGCATGGCGTCGTATCGCAGACGACATGAATCTTCGACGTTTTTGAACAGCTGACGAAACACGGTATTAAACGTGTCCTGTTTGTTCCGACAGTTGAGTGAGTGACTGATGCGGGTCTTAATGTACGCTGTGTGAATCATTAATTGCGGTCGACCCTATTGGCACTCTGTTCTGAATCTGGCTAGGATGATGGATGCGGGAAGTGTGAGGCAAATGACAACTGTTCGTTGCTGTGTGAAACAACGTCTGCTTTTGTGTCATGTAAACGATATCACCTCGTCGCTCTGGTTTGAAGTGGGATGTAAGGGTAGGAGCGCAATAGTTTTTACTGCTCTCCGAAATGAGGACCGCAGTACGAAGCAATAAGACACGAGAATAGCAACACATCTGTTGTATCTATGTTCGTACATCCGTACCAACATGTACAAGTGAAAGTCTCAACATGGGATGTATGATTTATCGCTTATTTATATTCCTGCGATGGATCCAATGCTATATGGTAAGTACAGAGGCTTTATTGCGCTCAGAATGCAGAAGAAGAGCACAGCATTTTTGTCACCCACAAAGGGGGAACCATCCATTTGTGCCCCTTTGCAATTTTAAAACATCGATCTTCCCATTCAGGTTGTAATAATAAAGAACAAATTTCTGACAGAAAAACTGTAACATATTTTGGTTGGCCACGGAATGAAGACTTGAAAGTATCTTTAATTTTTATTTTTATTCTTTTATGTTTCTTCCATCCCTCTTAGGTCAAAGTGAAATTTTTTCGATAGTATATAACGGGTAATTTTGGGTATTACTGAATGAGGAATATCGTGATTTGTTCAGATCAGTTAGTATGTTCAGCACATCTAAATCAAGGAAACTACGATTATCCTCTTTTGAACAGTTTTGCCCCGTCGCTGTAGCAATAGGTACGCAGAATATCCTTTGTTCTTTACGACGTACATTACAGTAATAGGCGCAGGTCTCTGTAGACCTGTCACAGTAGGTCTTAAAAACTACAGTAGACTACCAAGTAGAGGCTTCTCCTAAGTACGATTCCCCTACACGCTTTTCCTTTCACGATATTTTGGATTCTCCCTTTAAGTACAATTATTCAGTTGATGTAGTCCGTAAGGGCAGCGAATGAGATTTTTTTTTCTACTATGGCGCAACAGACCAGTGAGCCAAGACCGTCTCATTATCAACGATTCACCATCACACTCAGACGCAACACACTTGGTAGGACTCCTCTGGACGAGTGATCAGACCGTCGCACAGACCTCTACCTGACGACACACAACACTCACAAGAGAGATACATCCATGCCCCAGCGGGATTCGAACCCACAATTCCAGCAAAAGAGCGGCCTCAGACCCACGCCTTAAACCGCGCGGCCACTGGGATCATCAGTGATTGAGAATGGAACTTTCTAAATCAGACTTATTTCATATGAAATTACGAGGGGTGCTGATAAGTCCTTAGCCCGACCAGGAAGGAAACAAGCTACAGCGACCAAACTCGGGATTTATTCAGCATACTCTCCACGAAGCTCAATACACTTCTTAACCCGTTGCTCTAACTTTTGCAAGCCACTAAAAAAAAATTCCGTCCAACCAGGTCTCCGCAGCAGCAATGACCTCCGCGTCGGTCGAAACATTTTTTTTCAGTCCAGGGAACAGGTGGTAGTCCGACGGGGCCAGATCCGGAGAATAGGGTGGGTGATCAAGAAACTGGAAGCCCAGGTAGGCCAGTTTCTTCTGGGTTGCAAGTGCCCGGTGAGCCGGGGCTTAGTCGTGCAAGAACAAGACCCCTTTGGTGACCTTCCCGCGGACGGCGTTTTTCCTTCAAAATGTCCTTCATTTACACTAGCAGAGATGAGTAATACTCCGCGTTGATATTTTGGCCCTTTGGAAGATAATCAATGAGGAGGATGCCGTCTTGATCCTAAAAAACGAGGCGAGAAATTTTCCAGGGGTTTTTTGCACTCGGAATTTTTTTGGGGTGGGGTAAGCCGCTATAACGCCACTCCATTGATTGTTGCTTTGTCTTCGGGTCATAGTTATATAATCAGGTTTCGTCCATGGTCACCAATCGTGACAAGAAATCATTTGGATCGCGCCGAAAAAATTTCTAAAGTTGCTCAGACGACTGGTATCGTTGACGTTTTTGATCCGCATTCAGGCATTTCGGGACCCACTTCGCAGAGAGTTTCTGCATGTCCATATCTTCATGAATGATGGACCCAACCCGATCACGTGAGGTGCCCTGTTTCTCAGCTATTGATTTAGTGGATATCCGGCGGTCTTCCAAGATCAACTAGTGAATTTGATCAATAATCTCCGAGGTGGTCACTGTTTTGGGTCGTCCAGGACGAGGCGCATCACAGATGGAAAAATCACCACGTTTAAACACGGCTATCCAGTTTTTGACGGTGGCATACGATGGTGCATGTTCCACTAATGTTTCTGTCATAATGGCGTGAATTTTCTTCGGCGCCTTGCCTTGCGGGAAAAAAATACCTGATGACAGCTCGTGTCTCCATGTTGTTGAAATCGCGCGTGTCGCCTGACATGCTTCCTTTCAGCCTCTGTAATAAGAAAAGACTTGCAATTCGGCACATGAACAGATCCCTATTTCCAACGACACAATCGATTCCGTCCTACGACATCGGGAAATAGGTCGGGCTAAGGACTTATCAGCATCCCCTCGTAAAATCCGCTTCGTGTACGCGTAATTAGACTATAAATAGGCTTTAAACATTATAGTACGCTCTGCATGTGACACATCCACTCCTCACCTGTAACCCCTTATTAGTAACTAAGACAGTTCAGCCTGAGTTCTCGTTCACAGTACACGCAATGTATTAGGTATAATGTCGCAACTGCCCGCAAACACAATCGAGACTTCTGTTTTGGGGACCTTAACAAACACAGAAACTTTATTAATTGAGTGTGAAAGGCGCCAATCATTTTACACTCTGAAAGAAATACTTATTTGTTTGTAATAAACAAAATTTAATTTCTCTCTTGTCACTGTAGTGTGGAGAATACCTATCATATGAAACTGATTGGTAGCGTTATTATAGGACAAGATAGAATGGGAAACCTCGAAATTAGATTTCGACGCTTTCGGCAACGGAACCACTTCGCTCGACCAGTTCTAGTCCCTCCTTACAGCGTCGGTATCGATTTATTCGCCAGTTGCTTCCTGCTTGCAGCGTGTGTTTTAACAAATGCTAGGTAATTTAATTCCTAATACATGTATGCAGTATATATTGGATGAGCTTAACTTTGTGCACTGTTTAAGAGGGCAAAGGACTGAAATTTCAGGCATTTGCATATACTTACATCCACTGCAAGAAACAGACTCAGTTCACACAGAAAAGAACGGCAGCGCGGGAAGAAACAGCAACATTTGTTTTGAATTACCATCCGAAAGGAAAATGCGATATTCGTAAATGACATGAAAGGTGGGCTGACGCTAGAACATATTTGTACTCGAACCGTCAAAAACATGAAACGTATAATAACAATAATAATAATAATAATACTTGGAGATAGATGAGGATCTACGTGTTTGCTTCATAGACTGGAAGCAGGCGTTTGATATAGTCAACTGGACCAAATTAATGCAGATCCTAAAGAGAACTGGTATTGACTGGCGTGAAAGAAGATTGATTAGCAACTTGTACATGGCCCAGAATGTTAGAGTGCAACTGAACCGTGGGGAGACAAGAAGTGTGAAGACTGGAAGAGGAGTTAGACAAGGATGCTGTTTGTCACCAGTTCTGTTCAACTTGTACAGTGAATGCCTTACCAAGGAAGCTCTGGAAGGGTTTGGAGACTTCAA
>Ga0123355_10004474_pt1 | contig 20333 bp, 14 predicted proteins | sample TergutEmb28metaG_3_FD_89872 | JGI IMG/M metagenome (GOLD analysis project Ga0123355, IMG submission 89872) | Embiratermes neotenicus P1 segment gut microbial communities from Petit-Saut dam, French Guiana - Emb289 P1 | ecosystem: Host-associated > Arthropoda: Insects > Digestive system > Gut ...
CGACTGGATGGGTCATGTAGGAGGGTGGGAGGGGTTGATGGCCATCTGGAGTAGTGGGTTGGGTTCACCAGGGTTCTGTTCGGAAATGAGCTTGCCAGATTTGTGAAGTGCTTGTATAAAGAAATGTTCGTATGGGGTAATGGCAAATGGCAAATACACTCCACATGCAGTAACACGTGGTCTTTCTCCTGAAGATGGGTATAAAGATGCCCGAAACATGTTGAGACAGTGTCAATAATCAACATCCACTATTGACAATAAATCACCTATATTGTTGCATCTTGTTGGTTTTCTTTCCTCACGCTTTACTCACGATGCACGGTCACAGGAACATAAAGCGTGAATATGTAATAACTTTAGCAAGGAAAGAGGAAATTCCCTGATGATGATCTGAAAAGAATGAAACATTTCGGAGTGGTTTTAAGTGTTTTAGAGTGTTTTAAGTGAAAGTTATATAGGTGCATTTGTTGGTTGATAGTTGAAGTAACATACATTTCCGTCTGTTTTGTTATTTTACACTAAAAACAGCACAAATGAAAATTTCATGTAGGCCTAAATTTCGTCCATTTCTTGAAAATAACGGTTTTCTTTGCCGTAAAAACATATCTTTAAATAACCTACAACACACCCATATTGCAACATGTCCATGGAACAAAATCCACTTGAAAAACTAATTATTCTTCAGCCAGTCGAGGAATTTACTGTAACTCCAGCTTTTCCTTTCAGCAGGAATACATAAGCTAAAAAGTGTACTGTAGCAATAAATAAAATGTTGTACTATGTAGATAGATTTAATTTTAAAAAACTTTAGATATTAATAAGAGTTTCATCTGGAAGGTACGTAGTAATATTCAGTCATTTTTAAAATTATAAGAACTGCAAAATAAAATTAGTTAATAAGTTGCATGTTTCAGCCTTAACAAAATAATTGAACTTATGTTAATTTATGACACTATAAGAACAAACGTACTCACTGTACATAAGAAAAAACTGCTTCGACGGTGTTTGGTTTTTAGAATGGTAAATATTTTTATTCTAGTCTTCTGCATCACGACATATTTTGTGAGACAGTTGGTTGGCAGTGTTTTGGAGGAACCTGCGTCTCTGTCACATACATCCACGCTAGTCCGCTTCATTTACGATGTAGGATTATCCTAAGTTTCGAACTAACTTTCTAAGTAATATTACTCACTTTCAGACGCAAAAGATAAGGCCTCTCACCTGCTCCAATTTAGAAATGATTTCTGTAAATAAGGCACACTTCTAATATTCAGCAAAAGTCTTTAAACGAACACCATGACACCTCAAAGTCCTACTTACATAGAACACATAAATACGTCATGGTTCCAATAGGATTCAAATTTACAATCCACAACTTTGTTAAATTTCAAAGTAGTTAACATCTTAGACTGCTGGACCACTGTGAAGGGCTTTCTACATACTCGTAATTGAGTAGCAAGTTTTAAAATGACAGTATTTAGGACAGCATGTTCAGTATTGAACTAGCAGGTATGTTTCAGGTGTTTACAGTTAACACCCCACCTCCAAAACATTATTCCACATTAGTGATACTACGTTTGGATATGAATCACATCAAAGACAGAACACACCCACGCGCACACAAGCACCACTGGGCTTAGTTCATTTTTAGTAACTAACAGAACAATAATTGTTTAAGTCCATTCTCTGTGCTTGCACCAAAAGACACAACCGTTGCCGCATTTATGTGCAACACCACGTACAGACAAACATTAACTAGTCTAGAATGATTCCCATATATTCGGCCATTTATTGTCAATAAATTCAGCATTAAAATTTTCCATTAATCTTAAAGCAGTTTCGCTATTTTAAGTACTTTAATAAAAAAAAATTACAACGGTTAATGTTTATAACACCAGAAAACAGACTATGCAGCGTGGGTTGGCAGTGTGATTGATGGTGAATTGTAAAAAATTCGGAACAAATTCTTTTAGGCCCATGTGCGCATAATACCCAGGTGTATTTCCATAGAAACCGGCAGATTACAAGGATATCAATAAGAACAACAGCTATTCGTCAGAGATTCAAATTACGTACTCCCCAGATAAAATTCTGGTGAATTACTCTTACACCATCCTGCTTAATCTATATTTATCTTTATTTATTTTACATAGAGTACGAGTGTATTTCGTAAAATATTCAAATTCATTATTGCGATGCCTACAATAAGGGTGGATAACAATTATTCTATAATTAACAGTGCTCAATGTATTCTCAAATGACCGGCTGAAATGAACGCGATAATGTCTCTTGGTGGTTATCTGCTTCACAGGTCCAACACCTGTCGTTTCCCGAGGATTGCGTCAAATTATTTCCCTTGCTTTTACCTGTCTCTTCGATAAAGTGTCGACTTGGAAACCTTAAAAATTATACACATTTAGGAAATTGTAAAATTTTAATTCTATTCGAGAAAATAAAAAGGTGCAATGCAGTGGCTGGAATTGTGCTTCTACTTTATATTCGAGAGGTCATGCTTTCAAATTTCCTATCTCAGATTGATTACTCTGATTGGGGTTTATTATGTTTTTCATTATTCCTTTTGGAAACATACCTAAATTATCTCTCAAATTAAGAAAGAGCCACTTTTTTACTACATTCTAATTTATTACGCATTATTTTCCTGCCCTTCGACGCTATATAATTTAGATTTTGAGACAAATTTCATGTATCACAAGGTCTATGTCAATTGTTTAGATTGTACAGAGTCAGCAGTAGACGAATAAAATAGGAAAACGGAGCGCTAATTACAAGATGATAGTACAAAGCCGCAGTACTCAGAGAAGAATCCGTTCTTGCGCCACTTCGTGCATCACAAATCCCACATGGACTGGCCTGAGTTGAAAAACGGGCCACCTCGTTTGTAGGCTGCTGACTAACTGTCCGAAACGTAGCACAAAACTCCAGAGACTGACATCATTAATTAAACAATAAATGAACAAATAAACATACGCCAATCAATAACACAAGACTGGTCCCATTTCATGTGTAATGCCAGAACAAGAGTTTAATTAAATCTGGTTGTGCTGTGGGTATGCTGCTGCTGTTCAAGTGGTGGCTGTAGTGGTTATTTACCTCAAATGCAGTCAAACACGGAATATTTTAGGAAAGTTCATACAAACAACTCCGTTTTGGCCGAACTGAGATATTCATCTATGGGCATATTAATCGCATGTTTGAGACAGCCCAAAACCGTGTATCACTAGTATCAGCAACAATTGCATGAATTCCTACAGCATACCACGAAAAAGGTGTGTAGGCCTGTACCTTTCAAGACAGGTAGTTATTATTTTATAATTGACATGAAGTTCATGGTTGAACAGAAAAAAAATGGCTGAAAAGAAATAGCTTACTACTACTACTACTACTACTACTACTACTACTACTACTACTAAAATCCGAAGAAGGAAAAAAATTCAAGCCATTATGGAGTTTAGTATCATTACAGACTGCAAAGAAAAAGATAATTTGTAAGGGTATTTAATAAGATCACTTCAAATTTAAAAATAATAAAATAATTGAGGAAAATATAGGTTTAGTACTAAAAATGTAAAAAAAAAAAAATTGAATGGGTTCCACTATTATATAATTTAACAATAGTACCAGATACAAAATGTGTTTTTCGTTAGGTGAAGGGAGGTCAGCGTTACATATGACGGAATACTGGGCGAGACAAGGGTCATTGTCCATCGATCCCGCTAGTCCTCTCGCTGGTCAGAATTTTTCTGCATGCTTTATAATGTAAAAATAAAAAAGTACTGAGAGGGGAGAGGAAGTAAGGACTTCAAAGTGAATAGTCATTCGAACTCGGTAAACTTAGGTTACATGTCAGACATCTGCCAACCTATGGCCTGTCATATTAAGTAAACATTTTCGAACTAACGTAAAGGAAAATTTATGATTTTATGTTACTTTTACATATTTTTGCTTTAGTTTCAAAAAAGAAATTAAATTAAAATTCACTAATTACATTATTTGACCTATATTACGTGTAAGCCTGGAATGTGGATTCCTTCTCCTTGAGAGAGAGAAAGATTGAGTGAGAAGCTTTGGAAAAAAATGCTGACTGGATTATCCTGACTTAACAGAAATTAAATAACGTAGACGTGAAATATTCTTCACACGGAGCTTCTAAAAGTGTAATCTTTCATTGGTTCTCCGTGACATAACGTTTGTAATTTGATAATCTACGAAGTTCAGTCGCATGTAATTTTCGCCTCTCAAAATAATCTCTTTTTTGTACTATAGAAACGTTGGTCTATTATCTTCGAACACTTACGCCCAAGTCGTAAAATGTAAGCTAAATGAAGTTTATTATAGGAAAAAAAAGTATAAGTTCTCATTGCCTAAACTCAGCACAGTGAAGAAAATATCGATATACAAACAACAAGTCTGACAAGTAACCCGTCTGATACGTCGTGCAGGAATCGTAACACTTTGACTTATTACGTGTTTCATGACCTAATTGTTTAAATCAACAAGTTAGTTTTAAAAAGGTGGTAGCCAGTTTTACAGTAGTAGTAAGACATTTATAGAAACCTTATGTTAAGAAAACATTACTCGTAGTATAAATGGCCAGAATAAAGAATTAACAATAAATAAGCAGTTATAAAAATATTAAAAAATAAATGTGACATTCACTAAACGTAATAAAAAATTTAAGTGAGGCTACAGTGAATGGAACGTAGAAGTTGGGTGACTAAGACGAAAGAGAAGATATTTCAAAAATTCGCAATAAGATCAGATAGAAAACTGAGGGAACTTTGGGAAAGTTAATGAAATTTAAAAAATCATCTTTCAATCAAATACAGCTGACGAAATTAAAATAAATGAAAAACCTGTGACATTGTCTTCAAGCAAAATCTAAAAATGAAGAAAATTTCTGTCAAGTTGACAAAATTCTTAGCAGTAGAAAACATAAGAATTTGAAATTCCGAATTTGTCCGGGCGGTCTTTAGAGGCAATTGGATTTACAAGGAAGGAAAAGAATCTGAAGTCAGTCATGAGTTCATACGTTTCGAAATAAACCCAAACCTACAACTGGAAATTCCACAGACCTCGAGAATGATGGATAAGCGAGCATTTAAATCAATGGTCGATTCCAAATTCATTAATGTATTTCAATTTCAAAGAAACTGTTACTTACATCCATTTCGGTTAAAATAATTCAATTAAGCATGCCACCTTTACATTTGTAAAGTATGTAAAATCATACTCATCAAAAACCCTCCTTTTCGCGGACAAGTTTTGTGGACACCATGACAAGTAACCTTCCCACATGGCAATTTTATGGATATTTTTGTCCGGTAAACAAATACTATGTTGGAATATATATATATATATATATATATATATATATATATAGGGTGTCCCAGGAGGAAATGTCAATATTCTGGAAGATCATAGTATCGGTCATTCTAAACAAACGGGTGTATATGTACATGTGTCCTATTCCGAACGTTTTCCAAGAAAGAGCTATTTCACTGTACAGTTGCAAAGTTGTTGATAAAGAGATATTACACGCTGTTTCTAATACCGATATTTATTGTTCAATTGACATAGATAGTACAGTTTACCCAGTACAATACACTTTCGAAAATTCCAACATTAACATCAATGCACCTTGCAACTCCTGTGTGGACATGGCGTGTTGCTCGTCTGAGTGCATCTTGACATTCCTTTATGCAGGCGATAACGTCCATTATGAGATCGAGCAATTCGTCTCGTGTATCCACTTATGTTCTGTACACTCTACTCTTCATCCAACTCCATAAACAAAAATGAAACGGAGTTCAATACGGCGGGAGTGAAGGACAAAATTGGGTGCCAAAACCAAACTCCTGTACAGTGAATTAGCTCTACCTCGGAACCCGTTCGCAATAGGACACGTGTACGTATAAACTTTTTTGCTTAGAATGAGAGACACTATGACCTCACATAATATTGACATTTCCTCCTAGGACACCCTGTATGTCGCCCTTTCCATATTTCCCCTACGTGGCTTTCTCTTTTCCTAAAGCTAAAATCGCATGGATAAATCTCATTTTTAATCATTTGAATACTCTCAAGTGAACGCTAGGAAAGTACTGAAAGAATTCTTATGAAACTATTTCTAGACATTTTTCCCGGCATGGAAGAAAAGATGGACGCATGTGTAGTCAAAAGTTAGAGACTTGGAACACACAGAGGAAGGACAAGTTAGTGGAAACACTAGATAATATATTAATAAAAATATTTGTGTTGGCTGCACTGATAGAACATTAGTTGTATCTTTTGTTATTAGTTTATTTACACAGTGTAGTGCCAGTGTCAATACATGACAGAATGTATTTAGTAACAGTACGCATGAAAGAACTGCAAAGCCGGATAATTGTCAGATTTTCAAAGAGGACAGACATTTGATGCATGTTTAGCTGGAGCATCTCTATCCAAAACAACCACTTTATTGGGTTATCCAGAGCAGCAGTTCCCAAGGTTATGAAGGCATACACAAATCATGGGAAGACATAATCACCTAAGAGGAACATTGGCCGAAAACCAAAACTAATTACCACGGATCGCTGTACGTTGTAGAGGATTGTGTCTAAAAATTATAGAACTGCTGCACCAAAGGTGACAGCCGAACTCAATGTTCATCTTGAAGACCCTGTTTCCACAAAAAGAGTCAGAGGAGAGTTTCACAGATCCAGCGTCCACGGTAGGTCTGCAATTGCTAATCCTCTGATTACTGAAAAACTCTAACAGGCGATAAAGATGGTGTGGTAATCATAAATCCTGGACTATGATGTTTGGAAATACATAATATGGTCAGATGATATGCCCTTCACGTTATTCCCAACATCAGTCCGGGTTTATGTTTGGAGAACGCCCAATGAAGCCAATAATCCTGAATATCTCGTTCCAAACGTGAAACGTGGAAAATGGATCTGTGATGATTTGTGCAGCACTATCTTGGTATTCAGCTGGTCCTATAATTACTCTGCATGGTCGAATAATTGCCAGTGACTACGTGGGCAATTTAGGACAATAAGTTCATCCTATGTTTCAGGTGTTTCTTAAAAATGATGTAATTTTTCAAGATGACCATTCGCCCATACACACAGCCAGAAGTTTTCAGTCTCGGTTTGAGGTGCATGAAGACGTACTTTAACATTTCCCTGTCCATCACGATCGCCAGACTTAAATATCATTAAAACACTATGGTCAATTTTAGGGAGTAAAGTGAAAAGCAGATTCCCTCCTCCACCTTCTCTCAAGCAACTATAAGACGTTCGTCACGAAGAGTGATGCAGTATTGCACTTGAGACTATTAGACTTGTAAGCGTCTATTCCAAGAAGGATACAAGGTGTACTGCAGGCAAATGTAGGCCCAACTCCGTATTAAAAAGAAGTGTGTATCTTTCACATCTGCTTCCCTCAATTTGTCAAGCCCCTGTATGTACAAATACGTAAGGTGATTCTGCAAATTGCACTCGTAAACGCCGGCTTTAAACCTAGAAGCAGTTCTACTCGTATTTGGTGCAGAATCAATGCAGAACTCTCATAAATCCTATACGAAATTCCGTAAGAGTGTAGGATTTTCGTACTTAGAGGCCTAACAATACTTGGTGTTTTGCGACTGAAGAATAAACGTAATTTTAGTTAAATAATATAGTTTGTTCACAGAGTGTAAATTTCTGTCAATTCCATATTTACGTTACACGTTTTTTACAGTCATAAGCATAATCAGGGGACTTCAGTACCTGCCGACATAATTTTACCTTTCTGCTTATTACAATTTCTGGCGTCAAGATCTAAGATTTAGTTAAGTACAGTACCCTTAATTTCTCAATTTTTACGAGAATTTACACTTTCTTTGATCCGTGGCTTACGTAATCAGAAGCTTGCAAGTCGAAACTCTTCTTTCTTTGTTTCTTTCTTTCTTAGTCTGAACAGTTTTACCTATTCACTTTAGGTATAGAGGGTTATACACACACACACACACACACACACACACACACTGGTAGGATTCCGCAGGACGAGAAATCAGCCTTTCCCAGAGACCTTTACCTGACAACAAACGACATGCAAAAGAGACAGACATCCATGCCGCCGGTGGAATTCGAACCTGCAATCCCAGCAAGATAGCAGTCGCAGATTCACGCCTTAGACCGCACAGCCACCATATCATATTAGGTTTACAAACTAAAGGAATATGAGATTGTGTGGCCTATAATACTTACTGGATGTCGGACAAATACTTAGAAAATTTAAGTCTTAAAACTGGAAAGAATATGTTACTTGGTGGAGCTGGCGCTAGATGAGTGTATAACGTGCGACTGAGGATAAGAATAGAGAAGCGACGGTTGGCTTTTCAAAATATACTCTCTAAATCTTTTCCATTGAAATTTCTGTACGTAAGTAATATCACATGGTGACGGCCCAAAACCTTATGGGTAATTTAGCTGTGCAGGTGTTTATTACTATAAAACTACACAGATTATAAGACAAGAGATTTACAATCATGTACGATGCTCGCACGTTTCTACAAGTAGTAATTCCATGGACTGTAGGAAAACCACTCTTAACATAGAGTTAATCAAAGGTCAGGCAAAATGGTTCTTGCTTAAACTAACAATAATGTTCGCAACTGTCGAGTAATGTAATAAACTTATATATATATATATATATATATATGTCTTTTCGTAAGTAGTTTTCTAGCAGAATATATTTTCAGTCACATGGTTAACGGTAAACAGCACAACAGGCACCAAATTCGTTAGAACAAAAGGACGTTTTATTGAGGTAGAGGGATTTTCGTTACATCAAATAATGTTTTTCTGGCGCTTTGTGTTGCTGTTGTAATTATTTACGTTACAACATATCTTGTTCCCTTGTCTGTTTACGTTACAACATATCTTGCTGTTTCGTCTATTTACGTTACAACATATCCTGCTCGTTTGTCCGTTTACGTTACAACTTAGCCAGATCTTTTGCCTATTTACGTTACAACACATTCTGCAGTTTCGGCAGTTTACATCATATGTTGCTATTTGCTTTACAACTTATCTTGCAGTTTGTGTATTTACAGAATACCCTGCAATTATTCTATTTACATTTCAACATATCCTGCTCGTTTGCCTATTTACGTACGTTACAACGCTTCCTGCGGTTTTTCTATTTACATTATAACATAGCCTACCTACTATGTTGTCTATTTACGTCACAATATATCCTGCTCTTTTGTCTATTTACGTTACAAAATATTCTGCTCTTTTGTCTATTTACGTTACAATATATCCTGCTGTTTTGGTTCTTTACTTTGCAACATAATGAAACTTTAGGTGCGATCACGTTTTGAGAAACGTGCCTGTTAGGTCTTCGTGATATCCGTCCGTCTCTCATTATGTACCAGCGCGACTCCAACGTTCGGTGAAATTTGATATTGTGGACTTTTAGGATAATCTGTCGAGGAAGTCCAAATGTTGCTAAAGTCTAGCAAAAATATCGGTCATTTTTCGTTGAAACTTAAGTACGTTTCATTGTTTCCAACCACATGAAATTTCCATAAAAATGAAATGATATCAGGCTCTCGCAATAGCCCAGGAGATGTAAAATGTAGGCGCATTTGCCACGATGTTACATCATACGTACGTATATTGCCTGTCTTGTTTATTTGGTTCGCCAGATACTTGTACTACACGTACATTACATATACTACACGAATTTAGCCCTAAATTCTGAACAGCCCTTTATGTGCTTGAATAAGACCTACCCATCCACGACGCACACCTTCTCAGGGAAATTTTTTATCGCCTGCAATGAAAGCTGATTACAATCTTTAAGTGTTCTGTTGTTAGTAATAATAAATTTTTAGTTATGTTTTTGCCACAGATACTACTCATTACTGCTCCTAAAATTGTCGACTTATTTTGTGCTAGTATATCGGGACGTTCTTCCCGTATTTCGAGTGGCAGCTCACTTATGATTTTAATCGAAGTGCGTTTTGTTTATAACACTTTTTTTTGCACGAAGTATTTCATAGTACCATAGTCACAAATAAGACAATAAAAAAGAAATTCAGCAAGTGTGATTTAACAAAAAAATATTCTGTACATGCAATACACAGTTTCATCTCGTAGACATACGTGGCTTTGTAAGAATTACGTAGAGAAAAAACACGGAAGAAATTGCCTAGTATAAAATTTGTTGCACAGTGCTGGACCACCCTGTATAAACACAGTATAGGCAGAAGAGTACGAAATCCGGATCAAAGTTGTCATTTGTATGTAACCATACTAGAGTTTCAATTTAAACGGAAGTGCGTCAGCTGCCAAAGCTGACATTTTCTGGAGCTGGCGGCAGTTCTGGTACAGTAGTTTATATGAGAAATACTTGTCCATTGATCAGAGCGCTGTCGCTCCGCACACATCACTAAATGCGAAGACATACACAATGACACAAAGATTGTAGAAACCTTCCATTGGTAAAAATGTGTTTCATGCATTCCTGTCTGCAAACTTTATTATCTTTTACAATATATTTCGCTATTTAACGATCTTTCACATCATGACTAAAATTATGTGCTCTAATCTTTATCTCTTACGTTAAAAACCCCCTGCCTTAGTATGAAGACAAAGTAATAAACAAGGCAAATTTAAAGGGTATCTCCCTTTAATTAACCTTTAAAACCCAGTGGTTAATTTATATACCGACAGGTTCAATATCCAGAAATTCTACGTTCTACCCAGCTCGTATTTATACGTTTTGTATCTATCTCAGAACAAAAAGCGTATTTTTCCCCATATAATGTTAATAGATTGGTTGTTTATAACCGAAACGGAGAGTGTTTACTGCGCGGTACAAATTGGATCTTTAAGTATAGTCGATTTTATTTCTTCCTTAAAGGGATGAAATGATTCTTCAGCGTAAAGACAAAACCCAGCACGTAGCGATTCGAGAAGTGTTCTTGTTATAGGCCGAATAGTTGTTGAACTAAAGAGTGGGATATCTGTCCCCAGAAAAAAAAAAGAACTATAAAGAGCAGATTTGTTTCCGTAGAATTTATGTAAGTGCACTGAACTTTTTCGTAGTAAAGACAATAAAATGATACATAATAAAGATATCTACACTGTCACGTCTACCAAACATAAGTACAGACAACCCCAAATATATCGCCACCCTCACATATTACCCACGAAAGTCCGTGAACAGAAATTCCCCTGATACATAGTATTTCGGCTTATCGCCACCCTTGATACAACGCTACAAATTGCAATGAACACACAGTGATGCTATAGCGCTATATCAGAGTTCGACTATGCATTAAACTGCCGTCTTTTTACACTTTTCAACGTGGTTAGGGTCTGTGAAATTATTATTTTTAAAACTTCTTTTGTGGTTTTTCTTGACAGTGGTTGATCGGTTGGATTTAACAGGAAAAATATGATGAGAGACTAACATGACGTGGCAAGTTGGAAGGCAGGCTTTGTGTCCTCTTTTAACACATTCTGTGTCGAGGTACAGACAGCGACTGAGGAAGAATATGAATGCATTTTTCTGACTAACGAATCCCTTATCTGCTTTCATGTGGAGTAACTTCCAATGCGTCTTCCAAAGTCGATATACGCCAGGGATTTAAATTTATCCCAACAAAATAGAAAATAACCCCATGGTACAGAGCCTTGGCTAAGATATAGTGCAAGTAGCAACTCAGGTGCACAGGAAGTTACTCGCATTTTAAGAAAGCTAGAGTGAGGGCTTTCACTGTTTTTAAAATAGCCCGTCAGTGGACATGGTCGAGGTTCGAATTCATCGAGACTGCTCTTCATATTTTCAGAATTAGAGTCAGTAATCAGTTTCAAGTTTGAAGGTTTTCATATTGACAGCGTCCTTATCACTTATCAATATTCCCACTTAAGTCAACTCTTCCTCAACGAACAAACTGTAATCAGTAATTACAACTATGCCAAAAGCTTCTTTTAAATAACTACAGTAATTAAATAATACACAAGATAATTCCGAAGGGACCAGGAGCACGCACGATATCAGAAATATGTACAAATATTTAGTCGGAAAACCTGACGTGAAAAGACACCCAACAACATCTTACACGAAGGGTGAATAGACGTAGGATGTATAAAACTGGTTCACAAAAGAAATTTATGACTATACCTCGTAAATGCGGAAATGATAGATTGAAATTCAATTAAGTAGCTCAGCTAATGTTAGCTTCTCGGTAATAAAATAAATTTGCTGCAAGGCATAACGTAATTAATACTTTCTTGTGTACCACACGTCCCGTGTAACTCTTAACCCTGGTTTAATCTCTCAAATAATACATTACGAAGATTAAAAATTTAAAAATCTCCCATTATGTGATTTCCTCTAAAATTAATTACATTCCGACCTCTTCTAATTCAAAAAAGCGCCTTTCAGCACTTAGCTATCAAACACACTCACAACTTTTTTTCCACTGCAATGTGCAAGAATGTATAACACCACATAAAACAAGAACTATTCCAATTCTGAACTATTTGGGTACCAACGTAAGGTTAGTTCACACCTGACCGATAATCAGTCACTCAGGCAGTGAGCCAGCCAGCCAGTCCGTCGTTCCGTCTAGACGTCGACTCCCATTACAGCCCTTAATCTCATATTATTTTTCGTTAGTTCAGGCGTCCTTTCTGACGAAAAAATGAGTCTGTCTGGCGACAGAATCCCTCGTAAATGCAAGTGTTTCAAAATTGCATTTGTCCGCAGAACACTTTCTCCCTTCAAAAGTTTTAGCAGAACATCTAACAAAGTTTCTTGGATATGAATTTAAAAATGCACTGCAACTGTGTAAGAATAAATATAAACAATTATTAAACTACAGCATGTGATTAACATATCGTGTAATTATTAATATGTACGAGTAGAGACGGAAGTCTCTTTTCGTTTACTCGGTTTAAAAATAATACCCCTATTTTCATTTAAAAAAATTTTTTTAGTAACGGAAATTTTTCTGGACCCCCTTCACTTTCGGGGGTAAAGTGGCAGGGGCGTCGCCTTGACCATTCACCCCTATCTGGCGCCTAGGTTACAGTAGAGCTGTTTCTCTACTCCATCTCTGAGACTTCATGTCCTATACTAGGCTGAATTTCACTTTTACATTTATTTTTACCAGGGGGTTCGCGGTGGCGCAGTTGGCTGAGGCACTTCGCTACAAGCTGGGAGGTCGCGGGTTCGATTCCCGATGGTGTCATTGGAATTTTTCATTGACAAAATCCATCCAACCACACCATGTCCCCGGGATTGACTCAGCCTCTCACAGAAATGAGTACCAGGAATATTTCCTGGGGGGTAAAAGAGGTCGGTGCGTAGGTCTGACAATCTTACCACCTTCATGTGCCAACTGTCTTGAAATCTGGGAGCCTCGACTTCCTAGAACAACCCTCAGGGCCTGTCCAGGCCTGTAATGGTATTGCGTTACCTTTTTATTTTACTGCCCATTCCCTTTATTGGCACTTCCCGCAACTCCTGGATTACCAGCACCACAATTTGGCAACGCTAGTCTGTGCCATCTGTCCTTATTTTCACAGTATGTGTACAGTTAAATACTATAAACATAAAATGTAAATTTTTGTTCAATAGTTACGGGAATTCTGTCAGTCCATCCACGGTGCAACAGATAACGCCTTATATTAATTCGTCTTGCTTTATCTACAGCTTTCATTTGAACAAAGGTACCTTGACTGCCACCAACTCTAAGCTCCTACATTCGTATCCTACTCAGGTGTGTGTTTCTACTGCAGTTTATATAGCTTTCACGAACGCTGAGTTTTATATACGGTTGAATGACTGCGTCTTCGAAGAGACCAAATATTTTCTCTTTCAAAACGGCAAGTCTCGGAGGAACTGCGAACGCATTACTGCATTATTGCATTACCCCATTACCGGGGATATGGTACAATCCATGTGCTCTACAAATGACGCAGTATTAGAGGTAATTAGTAATTATGCGATTAGAGCAGAGCTTGCTGAAATTATGTACTGACATCCGCAGATTTAAACATCATCCATCTCGCAGTTGTTGGCGCATGTGTGGTACTTGCCTCAAATTTATTAACCCTACACGCCATCAAAAGTTTCCTTATTCATTTCTTCCAGACAGTGGATATGTATTTATCGCGGTTGCTTTTTAATGCTATGAATTTTAATTCAGAAAAGCATTCTGCGCAAATGAAATTAAAAAAAAAAAACCTAAGTTGCGCTGTTATCAAAACAGGCCGTGTGGCCAAGGTTTTATGCAGGAATTTCTAGCTTTACACTACGCATATTCTAGTTCAGAAAGCGCCTAGCCTACTATAAAAGGAAGTCTTGCAGTAAATCGAAATTTTCAGCACCATTTAGCGCTAGTCACTGCTATGTTTGAAACTGCACCTGCCTTGAACAATGTACCAATGTACAGGCTTGGTGCTGAGGCTCACGATAACTTTACTGTCTTTTTCGTCTATCTTCAAGAATATCAGTGATTCAGGAAAAATTTGTAACACAAAAAATATTAAGTCTATACATGTTACTTTAATAAATATTTTTATTAAAATTTTAACGTAGGAGGGGAAAATATAAACAACGCGTAAGGTATTATAATCAGATTCAAATCCCTGATTATAATATATTAATTCCATTGAATTAAAAATTAATAAGAAATATATAAAACTATACCTTTTGCTATTACAATAATATATCCTACTGCGAATGTAACAGAATTTGATTTATTTTTTTAACGGAGCACGATCCTAAACTACGCACATTAGGAATTTTAATACGGATTTTGAAAATATGCTGCTGAATTTCGGGGAGAAAATTCCTCATATCTGACGCACAGAATATGAGTGTGTCTTAGGCAATGAAAAATGTGCCTACTAATCCCGATTAAGATCAATCCAGTTCTTCGCGCCGGAATACGGGATATATATTTTTGACAGACGTTACGTGCAGTCTTCAGCAAATTTTTCTTGAATCTAACTCTACGGAGCACAGCATAGACCTTGCAGGGCAAATTGTCGCTCGTCCGTTCAGTAAATCAATAGATTTAATAATATATTAATATGGTAATAATAATGATAAAAATCTGCTTCGGTGTTCTAGCGGTAACGTGCTGGCCTTTAGTACCCAAGTTTGAGGGTTCAAACCCGACCGAAGTCGTCGGATTTTTAGGGCGAAAAAATCCTCAGCACGCCTTCCTTCGGAGGGGAAGTAAAGTCGTCGGTCCCATGTCGTAGATTTGCGGCATGTACAAGATTCCTAAATTTACGCGGAAATCGGAATTTATGCAAAATTACTACCGGAATTCTTTCTTGCCCACAGTTCCACCTTTCGCTTCTAGGATCTCTCGCGTCGTTGCGGACGGAGGCACCTGGTGGCTAAAGTGGGAACGTCTAAAGACGGGGGAAAACAATGGCAAACTACCCCCAAGAACTTGCCTAGGATTCAGTGTGCCAGAGCCATACAGGTCACATGACTGGGCTCTGGTTCCTGCCAAGCCCGGCCTTCAAGGCTGAATATTAATGAATGAATGATAAAAATATTAATTTTTGTGGAGATTATATTCCACTAAATTGTGACCCTGCCCCTCCTGGTAGCGTACACAAACACCAAAGTTTTATTGAAACCTACCTCCATCTACTAAAGAGAAGTTCCCAAACTCAACGGCGTCATACCTCAGAGGACATTGGTCGTCTTAGCCATCGTCCTTATATCAGCAGATCGAACATTTACTGTTGTATTAAAAGTGAAAGGCGATTCACTCCCCCCTATGTAATTCAAACTCCTTTCACATATTCTAAACCGCGCTCTTGATGTCATCTTTACCCCACCTCACCCCATCCTATCCACATTCACACGTAATCCCTTCAGATATTCCCGCCACATTTTTGAAGCTACACATTTTTCAAGTCTTGTCATTCCTGCTACATATCCCTCTCATCTCATAATCTTTCATTTTTTCTTCCTGATCATTTAAAAAGTGGGCCTAAAAATCAGTTGTCTTTACCGTGTTCCAGTAGTAAAGACCGAGTTGTAATGTTTTATGACAAGAATGTCAATTCAATATCAGTGTCGGACTATTAGTATAAGTAACCTCCAAACTTTTCAGTTCCAATAAGCGGTCGAACGTATAAAAGCTCTGTAGCTGCAACCGGATAGCTCCCTGAATCAATAGCCGGTTGAGTGAATCCATCCACATGCGTGTTCTTACAAGTTTCTATAATTTATTCTCGCCAAATCTATAACCACAAAATGTATGTATCTTATTGCACCGCCTATCATATTTTATCCAATTCTGACATTTCCATTGCATCTCACGCAATCGTCTATCTCTCCACTTTCTAACCCAATATCCATTTGCTCCACGTCCATATAATTTCATCAACCAAAATCATCGCTGGTCCTTTTAGGTCCTCATAATTCTTACTTCCATTTATACAATCACAGCTTGTGATCTTTTCTGCCACGTTTAACAAAACACACTGCACATTTTGAAGTGTCCTTCCTAAGCCTCCTTTAAGGATTTAACATGACAGGATTATAAATTCTGCAAGAAATATTTTATTTTTATTCACGTCAAGCATAAGTTCCCTCCCTTCCTCCAGAACACAATTTCTTTCCTTGACAGAATTATAAAACAAATCTTAACATTTAGAGAAATAAGCATTACTTTTGAAAATTAAAATTTGCTTGCGTGTTACACAGTAAACGAAGTTCATACCACTTCCTATAACCTACCGCAATACTTATCTATTATTACTCGTATAAAAACCACGGTTTTCCCACGTAGTGGTATAATTGTAAAAAAAACGTTATAACATGTTTGAGTGTTCTGTGTAAAATCTGGGTAGAAACCAGAAAACAGCCAAGAATATTGCATCTTTACCTATTTATGTTAGAACAATTATTATAGTTACTTTTTTATTGTTTCATTTTCTATTTTATTCAACTGTGGTTGATACATGAAACCGAATGACAATCAATATAATTTCAACATAATATACAGTAGAGAAACCTGGTTAGATGACACTAAGTCGGCATTTATCTGAAGAAGATAAACATACAATTTTATTAAGAGTAAATGCTGCAGAAGCAAAATTACGAATCAAAGACCTACTTTAAACATAACAGTAGAGACAAGCACCCGACTCTTTATGATAATCGTTTAAAAAATTAAATATATGCTCTCTTAGGGAACGAAACCACTTGGATGACTTAAGCATAGAAAGAATCGTCTAGAAAAGAAATTGCAGCATGGACTGGGCTGAGGTAGCTCACAAAAGATACAAGAAGTGGGCTCTTGTACAACAGAATAGAGAACCTTCAGTTTCTATACAATGCAGAGAATTTCTCTGCTCAAGAAAGGCTCTGTTACTTGGAGTTAGTTACAAATTCGCTGCACTACTAAAACAATCTTATTAACAAGTCCACGTCGTGTACTGACTTTATAGTACAAGTGCACCTGTGTTGTTCCCATTTTGCCACTCCCCGCTAGGTTTAACACTCATTAACCACCTACTTACTTAGTCAGAACACGAAGCAGAGTCCTTCTTGAGAAAATAACCGGTTTCAGATAGTCAAGAAATTCCCCTCATTTTATGGAACCCGAAGTTTCGTCACCGCATTCACAACAGCCCGCCTCCTGTCCCTATCCTGAGCCAGATCAATGCAGTCCACACAATCACATCTCATTTTCTGAATTTCCATCTTAATATTATCTTCCCATCTACGCCTAGATATTCCAGGTGGTCTCTTTCCTTCACGTTTCCCCACCGTAATCCTGTATACACCTCTCCTATCCCCCATGCGTGTTACATATCCCGCCCATCTCATTCTTCTGTATTTGTTCACCCGACTATTATTCTCAAACACCCTCAGCCTATGTTCCTCCCTCAATGTGAGCGACCAAATTTCACACCCATACAAAACAACAGGCAAAATTATAGTTTTGTATATTTCAATCTTTATATTTTTGGATAGCAAACTGGAAGACAAAGGTTCTGCAACGAATGATAGCAATTCTTAATTTCTTCCTGAATAGAATTATATGCCTTAAGTTTGTTCCAAAATATTTGTTCTTTTCCACACTTTCAACGAAACCATTGTCTCTCTTTATATTGAGTCATTAACCACTATATATCAAAATGTAAAATAAGTATGACAAGAGAAGCCCACTTAAATTCATATAAAACAACTCTTCCTTATACCAAAGAGAATTTAATTTTCACTCATAATCGACTCTTCTCTATACTTTATTGCAACCGGACAAAACCTCGTAGCCTAGCCATTCCCCAGTCAAAGAGGAGCACTTAATCACCAGAAACCCCTCACTGCTATATGTTCAGTCAGATGTACAACACATCTAAACTCACTTCAAGACTGGCATTAAGCGCAAATGATCACAAAATGAATACACTGAAGTAATGTATTTATGGCTGACACTACGTGCAGTACAGTGAATCTTATGTTTATTGGACCGTGCATCATCTTTATAGTTGGGTAAAGAGATAAAAAGAAAAAACCAACTTGATGCCACTTATTTTATTATTTAATATTCATTCATTACTCAACATGTTTCGGCCGTTAATACGACCATCTTCAGGAGTCTGCGACTAACTGGTTTTTATTACATTACATTACATTTATTACATTAACGGCCGAAACATGTTGAGTAATGAATGAATATTAAATAATAAAATAAGTGGCATCAAGTTGGTTTTTTCTCTTTACGCAACTGTGCAGTACAGTATTTAGTCTACTCGAACTTCAGGCTAATTTAAAGACTTTTTATACGCAAAATATATTACGAGTGTAAAAAAATTGTATTGTAAATAGAATTTTCACCCCACGTTCAGTAAATATTGACTAAAACCTTCAAAATCTTCCTTTGAAATTACTATGGGATTTTTGTTAGTGTGCAAGTAGAAGCCATGTGCACTTCATTGCGATAGACACACGTACCGTACGTGCAGAATGACATCTCTGTCTTATTCCAGCCACCCAAGAACAACCTCGTGGAATACCCCATAGTCAAAGAGACAGACGGCGAGAGAGAGAGATCATACCTTGGTCTCAATATGACGGTAGAGCCACACCACTTCTCACACGGCCATCTCAAAATCCGATGTTCTGCTTCTATCCACGACATATACTACCAGAGCACAGAGATGAGCATGGAAGAAGAACGTCCTAGGGGACTGCTACACGGGACGGCCACCGCAGACGGAAGCGTCCCTTACATACCACCTCCAAGCCCGGCCACAGACTTGCCTCCATCAGGACATAGATTTGACCCAGGCACAGTGAACGGAAAAGGTAATTTTTTTACAAATCAGGTGTTTTTACATTTCCAGGCTTTTTCTCTGCCTGCTACCATTCTTACAGATCAAATTGCTGTGATTAAAATAGCTCTGTTCGGAATAAACCATCCGAATCTCTTATGAACAACACTCGGAATGTAATTTTAAATAAATCATGCACGCCTCCTTCCAAGTACTTATTTACACTTAATTCACGATCATCTCTCTTTGTTTTGTGCTATATAGGATCGTTTGCAAAGTTCATAGATTATCACTAAATAAATATAAATGTACCTTTTAATGTTTGTATTTTCAGTCTCTTTAACGAAATCTTTATCACCAGGCAATTTGTTATGTTTCTTAATGTCTTTCAACATTTATTTTAGAATTGTGTCTAACGCAATTTATAGACACTAAGTTACACTCTTCTGTTAAATCTACAGGAACATCATATAATTTTTCAAATTGAGTCGCAACGTTACGTGTGATTTAATAGGTATAAAATTATAAATTTTTGGCTGAAATATTCATTTGCGATTTATGATTAACTGTTGCTTGAAACAAAAATAATATTTTTGGTAAACGATATTCAATGATGTGTTATTGTCAATGTTCTTTAGATCACAAGTAATTTTTAATACATCGGTATTAGTACAAGCAGAATTCTTACAGAAAAATGATATACCACGCCTAAATGAGGAAGTGTGTTGCATAAAATGACGCTATGCTTTGGTCGAGAATTTACAGACGTTCAGAGAAAACGCAGTGCCCATAAAGGTTTAAGAGCTACTTGCCCAAAAACAAAATGTCACCTTCCATGCGACTTTCATCTTCAGCAACATTACTGTGTAAACTCGAATATTGTTGTTTTGATGTATGGTTGACCGTGCATCGTAGTTCAATGTGGATAAAGAGACCAACTAGATGTCACTTTTGGTATTATGTTTATTTCTCCTTTATAGGTTGCTCAACATGTTTCGGGCCACC
>Ga0123355_10004475_pt1 | contig 20333 bp, 16 predicted proteins | sample TergutEmb28metaG_3_FD_89872 | JGI IMG/M metagenome (GOLD analysis project Ga0123355, IMG submission 89872) | Embiratermes neotenicus P1 segment gut microbial communities from Petit-Saut dam, French Guiana - Emb289 P1 | ecosystem: Host-associated > Arthropoda: Insects > Digestive system > Gut ...
AGGATTTTTTTCGCTAGGCAAGGAAGCAACGACAACGCGTGCTAGAGGCACGCTAGGAGATGCTGACGCAGTATAGCGGAAAAAAGACCGCAAAATTTGGGAAGTTATTTTTTAGACATTCCTTATCATGTTTTCTCAAAGTCCTGGCCACAATTCACTAAAACTTCTAAGTTATTTATTGTGGCTCTATCAATCCGTACTTACCATCATGTCGCTTGTAAACTACACTCATTTCGTCAGTTGCCTCATTGCGGAACACAAAGAAGGAATGGTCTAAAAGCTCCATCTCCATAACAGCCTCTTGAACATCCATAGGCTTAACGTCAAAACGTTTAGTCCTATAGATTTCAATTTCTGCGGAATCGTCATCGTGTTCTTCTAATAGTGGCAATTCCTCTATATGAACGGACATATCGCGGCGTTTACGTTCACGCAAACGCCCCTTGTACTTGACGATTTGTTTTTCCAAAACATCAACTACTTGGTCAAGACAAGCCGTAATTTCATTAGCGGTCACTTCAGCACGCAAAAGCCGCCTGTTTACAGGGATACTTACCTCCACCTTATGCTCATGACGGACTTTACTAAAGGTAACAAAAACCTCTGCATCTTCTGGAAGCAATTTTTTCAAACGATTCAACTTCTGCTCGGTTTTTTCCTTTAAGGTGTCGGCAACAGCAATGTTTTTGCTTGTAAACGAGTAGCGCATAAATACTCCTTAGTTAAAGCCTTAAGTTAAGCTTTATTCGGCTTAGTTGGTTACAACTTGCTCGTTGTCTTTATCAAATATATGAATCTTGTTAATGTCCAAGGCCATTTTAATACGGTCGTTGGTTTTTGCAGTACTTCTAGGGTTAACCCTCGCTGTAGCTTGTTGTCCAGCAATATCCAGATACAAGAATACTTCTGCACCCAACAATTCGGTTACTTCTACAGTAGCTTCCACAGTATTGCCTTGATTTGCAGTAATATGCACTTCATCATCATGCAAATCTTCTGGACGAATTCCCATTATGACAGATTTGTCAACATAACCACCTTCAGTAACAGCTTTTGCCTTAGCTTCAGGAAGTTTTATTGTAAATTCTCCAAGCATAACACAAACATCTTCGCCATGTTTTTTGATTTCAGCTTCAAACAAGTTCATTTGCGGAGATCCAATAAATCCAGCAACGAACATGTTTTGAGGCTTGTTATACAGGTTAACAGGGGAATCCACCTGCTGAGCAATACCATCCTTCATAACAACAATACGAGTACCCAAAGTCATAGCTTCTGTTTGGTCATGGGTAACATAAACGAAGGTAGTTTGCAAACGTTGATGCAATTTCGTGATTTCAGTACGCATTTGTACGCGCAATTTGGCATCCAAGTTGGACAATGGTTCGTCCATAAGGAAAACTTGAGGTTCACGAACTATGGCGCGTCCCATGGCTACACGCTGGCGTTGTCCGCCTGACAAAGCTTTTGGTCTACGGTCAAGAAGGTTCTCAATCGCCAAAATTTTGGCAGCTTCATTAACTCGCTTTTCAATTTCTGCTTTGGGGGTCTTGCGGAGCTTTAAGCCAAAAGCCATATTGTCATATACAGTCATGTGTGGGTAAAGCGCGTAGTTTTGGAAAACCATAGCGATATCCCTATCTTTAGGCGCAACGTCGTTCATCAACCTGTCGCCTATGTAGAGCTCGCCTTCAGAAATTTCTTCCAAACCTGCAATCATACGCAGGGTAGTAGACTTACCGCAACCAGATGGCCCAACAAAGATGATGAACTCTTTATCAGCAATATCTAAGTTGAAGTCTGTAACAGCCACAAAGCCGTTGGAATATCTCTTAACAATGTTTTTCAGTTTCAAGCCAGCCATTAGGATGACCTCCTCAAATCTAAATGAGTTACTGGGTATGCCTCATCATACACGAATTGGCACGCGCTTGCTATGTTGCATTTTCACAAAACTAATATTACATTTTTGTTACATTTGCATATGAAAACATGCTAGGGAAAAATTACCGAACATAAGTTTTGTTTTTGCTAGGGCGACCCTTGCGAAAAATTTCCAGCAAAAACAGCGGAAGAACCAACATTCTTTTTGCGCGGCTAGGCTGAGTAACAAGACGATACAGCCACTCCAATCCAACTTGTTGCATAAAACGTGGAGCACGTTTCACCGTCCCCGCCATAACATCAATGCTCCCACCTATACATAAGGTAATTTTGCAAGGCAAGCTGTGAAGAAACTGAGTAGCCCATAGTTCTTGCCGTGGCATACCCATGCCCACCAAGAGGATGTCCGGCTTCAGCCGTTTTATTTCGTCAAGGACTATTATCTCACCATCTGCGTCAAAATATCCATCTCTTGTTCCTAAAATGCGTAACCCCGAAAAGCTGGCTTGCAAATTTTGGGCGGCAGTCTGTGCAACACCAGGGGCGGCACCCAATATGAAAGCAGTAGTACCTGATGTGCGAGCAGAAGCGGCTTCCAGCAAAGCAAGGGTAATGTCACAGCCTGGTACACGGGTTGGCATTGGTATCCTCAACCATTTTGCGGCTATTAGTATACCTATAGCATCAGGCAACACTAAATCTGCCTGTTGCAGTGCAAGAAGGAACGCACTATCATGTTGTGCTAGCATAACAGCTTCCGGGTTAGGTGTAACTACCAAATGGTTGTGTTCAGTAGTTAGGAATCCCAAAAGCCTTTCCAGTGCCGTTTCGCGGGTGGGGGTATGAAACGGAACCTGTAAAATTGTGTATTGGTTCATATAAGGCTCCATTTTATACCACAGTATATTTACTACAGATTGTAGAACACCGCTTCTGGTACTGGTTTTATACTCGCGTTTGCGAGTATGGTACTGCGCACTGCTTCTTGTTACAGGTTCATTACAAAAATGCTTGGGGCTATTATCGACAAAAAGGACGCGTCTGTCAATAGCTGTTTCATTGAATTTATTTTTAATTTGTTTTCCATTATTTTCTTTAGTGCAATTTTTATGGCATTATGTTGTATTATATCAGTCAAATTTGCGAATCTTTCGTAATATATGGTATAATCCTGTGAATTTTTCAAATGAAAATTTCCAAAATAAACTTCATTATGAGCCGGAAAATTTCAAAAAACTTCAATAAAAAAACTTTAATAAGAAAATTTCAAACGGAAAGGGGTGCTGACTATGCGGGCGTGCAAAAACGGGTTCTCAATTGAAATTGCAACAAAGGCTTTTGAAATAATTACCAAAAATTCAGTTGTACCCATGTTAAAATATATATTTTTGTTGATGACAATAGCTTTTCTCTTTCCTACACAGGTTCGTGCTTCCGAACTTACCCATTTGGACGCGGTGCTTGTACTGGATGTTAGCGGCTCAATGAACTTTGCTGACCCCAATGGTATTAGTGGGGAAGCAATGATGATGTTTATTGACATGTTGTCCGTTGCAGGCGATAGAGTGGGGATTATTTCCTATAACGACCAGGTTGTTGCTTTGCGAGAACTCACACTTATACAAAACGCTCAAGATAAAGAAGATATGAAAGAGTTCATAGCTCAGCTTCAAATTGGGGGTTGGACGGATATTACGGAAGGATTAATGGAAGCCATTCGCATGTTGGATGATGGCCATGTGCCGCCAAACAATCCAGTAATTGTTATGTTTACAGATGGAAACAACAACTTGCCACAGGGTAGTACTAAAACCCAATATGACCTTGATAGGGATACCGAACAAATTATTATTGACGCACAACTTAGGGGCTTTCCTATCTATACAATTGGGTTAAATTATGATGGCACTCTTAATATGCCGTATGTACGGCGTTTTGCTGAGGAAACTGGTGGGTTAAGTTTTGAAGCCTCCACAGCCGAAGAAATGCCTGATATTCTTAGTGCTATTTTCGCCAATCAAATGGAAATCCGAATCATTGAGGCGGGCGTTATTCAAGCGGATGGTGATTGGCAGGAAATCATAATAGATATTCCAGATGAAACAGTTGTAGAAGCCAATATCATTTTTCTTTCTGGTCATCCGATTGATGTGGAGCTTCTTGACCCGCTTAATCGTCCCATTCCTTTTGATGGGCATTGGGCAGTTTTTTCGCAATCTAACAGTTATGCTTTATTAAAAGTAATCACACCTACGCCCGGTCGGTGGACTTTGCGCGTTAGAGGGATTTCTGGCGATCTTATTAGGATTAATCTACTATACCAATATAGCTTGGAAATCGAGTTTTCTGTGGATGACCTTTCACCCATGGAAGGCACAGCAGTACAAGCCTCTATTGTTTTCTTGGAAGCAGGGCAACCTACTCAAAACACAATGTTATACCAACACAGTACAGCCATAGTAACATTGTATGACCTGGACACTTCCGTAGAACAAGAATTTATTGCCTCTTATATGGGTGGGGCATTTATTGTGGATATTCCGATACCGAATGCTCATGTGTATGAAATTAGTGCGCGGGTAGAACATCCTAATTTCTTTAGGGATTCTGAAATTATTACCATAACAGCTTTGCCCGTGGCACCTCCTCCCACACCAGCTCCTACGCCTACACCAACCCCTGTGCCTACTCCTACTCCCACACCAACTCCGACACCCACTCCACAAGAACCCGCATTTAACTGGCTTTATCTTGCACCATTAGCTTTAGTAGTACCATTGTTGGCGTTTCTTATAATGAGGCAGCGACGTAAATCAGCCCGTGTATTCACAGGACGTTTAGTAATAGAAATCACGGACCATTACACCCGCGAAAAGGCCAGTCCTCAATATCGCAATTTAATTGAGTATGGAAAAAGGACTGATTTGCTAACCCTACTTAGGGGACAAGGAAATCCGGCGTTGGGCAAGGTGATTCTCTATCCATCCCCTGACGCGCCTTCGCATTTGCCACAATTAATTATAAAATGCTCCGACCCGCAATTAAAATTTAAGAAAGATTTTATGGAGCAGGATGCCTCAAAAGGTTTGCCTATGGGGTTACGTTCAGAAATGACTATCCAATTGGAAGAAGAAAATAAAAGTGTGAAGTTGCGATATATGGAATAATAACGTATATATACTCGTGAACGCACCGCCTAGCGTGCCTATAGCACGCTAGGCGGTGCGTCCTTGCACTCACGCAAAAATCCTCGCACCTGGGCAGAAAATGTTTCGGTTCACGAAACAAGCTTGGGAGGTCGGCTACTCAATTAATGAGTAGCCTCCTACCCGATTGTATTCATATTAGGGGGGATTAGCCATAAAACTTTGGAGATTTCAATATGCCGGTAGGCTTTAATCTATACTCATAAGACCATGCGGCTCCTTTTGTACGCCATGCGTCTGGCCCAAACCAGTCCATTGTTTCATCCGAGCTATGCAATGTACCAAATGTGTTGATACGATTGCCATATGCTGTAATCTCAAGGTCGTGCCAGCCTTCGGATAAATTGCCTAAATCCAAGCAATAGGGCGCGTAAGCAATTATTCCTGCTTCATTTCCATCCAGCTTGACTTTTAGCAGTGGACACCTAAAATATGTTGCTTCCAGCCATGAAGAGCCACCTTTTGCATATACCCTACTTTTGTATGTCACATTTCCGCCATAAAAAGGTAGACTCATGCGTTCAATATCGCCAAAATCCAATGTTTTTGGATATTCTACAATTTCTGCCGCTCGACCTTTTACTTCTACACCGAACCGCCCTAGCAAGAAACAATTCTCAACATTTGTGCTTTCATCAAAGGCGATTTCTAGCCTCAGTTCATTTTCACCTGCTATTATGCCAGGCAAACGGATTTTTTGTATCGAACGGTCTACATAATAGCCCTCCGGTATTGCTTCAATCTTTTCTCCATTGAAAATGATTTTTGTACGCTCTAAGCCTTCTAAGGCTAGATATACCGCCTCATCTTCATCTGATTTCAAATCAATGTGCGAGAATATCACAAAATTCAGTTTAAGGGTATTGCGTGGCTCACCCTTTTTTTCTAATGTCCATGGTTGCGCCCAAGCGTGAGTACGCAAGGGGTACCCTAGTTTTTCCCTGAAAAGATTATCAATACGCAAGATTTCATCTGTTTTTTGCCACGGCTCATTGTCAAAAGCATATGTTGCCATATCCAATACCAGTACATTAGGCTCGCTTAATTCAAAGCCACAAGGTATAACCAATTCATAAGGAGTTGAGCTATGGCCAATGCCAGTGCTTGTGCCAGCGAACTCCTTACGCCCAGGGGATAGTTTTATCAACAGACTATCGTGCATATTCATCATGCGTTTAATAATCGTCATGCCCTCAACATATTCCGCTATCATTGGCTGTATACTTCCATTCAAGGTGTCGTATAAAACAGGGGTATATTCTCCTTTTATGGTCAAAGTAATATGTTCTTCCAGCGGAATATCTTGGTTACTGGATTTGGTTCCATTGCATACAAATAGCCAGCGGTCATTTCCATCCTGTCTTAACTGGTACAACAACCATTCTGCGCGGCTTCCGTCTCCACATCGTATGTCTATTTCGCGGAAGTCTTCCAGTGCCTCCAAAATAGCCGTTTTAGCAAAGGGGATACGGTCGCTTTCATAGCCTGAAAATATATCCGATTTTTCTACAACGCCATCAATAATCCCGGCTAACTCACCTGCAAATATTACCTTTCCACCCTGGGAACTAAAATTCTGTAATGCTTCCAAAGTTGTGCTTCTAAGAGAACGGCAGTTGGGAACCAACACAGCATCATATGCCATTTGTCCTATAGCAAACTGTTGAGGTAAATCCGATGATTCCTTATATAATTCAGGCAATAAAGATTCGGAAACAAAGTCAAAATCTATATGTCCAAACAGTAACCATTTGATAACATTTTCAAAATCAGCTTCCATTTCAGCGCGTATCCCGGCGGTTTTATCGTTAGGGCCAAAAAACATCCAAAAACCTTCTACCGGATGAATCACTGCCACACGTACCAATGCTGTTCCACGCACTAATGCAGTATTAACCCGCGCAAAATGGTCTTCTACATAGGAATATTCTTTGTACCAAGGAGATTGATAACTGATACTTGCCGGATAATCCCGTTTAGCTTCCCCTGCCATAGACACCCATGAAAGATGATGTATACGCACAGTTACGCCCAAGGCGGCTTGCCAATCCCCTTGAAGTTTATGCCCACGGAAATCAAAATTCCAATTGGTAACACCATACAATTCACTTGACACGCCCTCACGTCCATATTGGCGTGCCGCGCTTTGTGCTTGCTTGGCCGTTGAGTATTCTCGGCGGTCGCACAACATATCTATGCCTGGCAATTGAAAGGAACGATATGCACGCATAGCTTCGCCCAGTGCTAGAGTTTGGTTTGTAAGGTTTTCTTCATGCATCATATGACCAGTAAGCATTATGCCTTTTTGCTCGCACCAAGCCCCTACATTATCAGCAAAGGCTTCCGTAAAGCGCGCACATACATGGTCATGATAGCGGTAACGCGCTCTTGAAGGATGGATTGGCTCCCAAATTATTTCAGGCAGAAAGTCCAATATGCTTTCACCATATGTCTGCTTATAAGTTTCGTCAAAGTCCGTGGTGAATGGCAATGTAAGCATTTGTTTGGAATCGGAGTGTGTTAAGTTTTGTTTATTTGAAAATTGCGGTTCGTCCGTGAAAATGGAGGGAATAGATTTCCCAAACTCATCTCCTAGCCATTTGTGATATTTTTCGTGGGTTTCTTCTATAAAACGGTCAACGGCCTTTTTATCCATAGTGTTAAGATAGGCTTGATTATTATACCAAGGGCTATTTCCACCAATTTCTAAAAAAGCGTCCCAAACCCCTTGTGAATCGGTGGGAATAACATCAGTGGGCAATCGTTCATATTCGGCCAAATTTCCATTTTTAAGGCTAACCCTATATCGTGCCAAATGCGTTCTTTTTCCGCTACTAATATATCTTGCGGCGGAAGTATGGTCATCTTCTACATCAAAATCATGACCATAAGGGCAAAGCACAAGAAATTGCACCCGATATTCATAATCCTTTGTTACAATGCCACCAGCCGCACCAGAAGGCCAGCGGTCTTCGTCATATAAAAAGCAAAGCATTTCATTTTCAATGGCCTTTTTGTTACAGGCAACCACCAGCTGTATAAATTCATCGCTCATATAAGGTGTAGCAAGCCCCGAGCGGCTATGAATATGAAAGCCGCCCAGCCCCATTTCCTTGAAAATATCAATTTGCCTAAGCAACTCTTTTTCTTCCAATTTGCAGTTCCAAGCCCAAAAAGGCGCGCCCCTATATTCAGCAGTTGGAGATTGAAAAAGAGCATCTGATAATGTTTCCTGCGTGCGTTTTTTGTAAATCATATAGACTTCCTTTCTTTTATACTACTTGAGGGAATAAATTGAAAATACAATGTGAGGATTTTTGTGTAAGTGCAAGGAAGTATCGACGACGCTTGCTGTAGGCAAGCTAGGAGATGCTGACGTAGCAATTGCACAAAAAGACCACATTGTATTCAATTTGTGACCGAAAGTAGTATACCATTTTACATAAGACTTACGCCAAATATCTATCAACTACCTGTTGCCGATATTCCCGTGAAAGTGAAGAAAAAAATGCAGAATACCCAGTAACACGTACTACCAAGTCTGGATAAGCTTCAGGGTTTTCATGGGCAGCCATAATTTGTTCGGCGGTTATGCAGTTAAGGTTAATACGGGTGCCGCCCATTTGATTGTGAGTATGAACAAGTGCGACAAGAGCATCGATACCGCCTGCACCATTAATCATATTTGTGTCAACATCAAGATGTAATGGGGCTGAATTTCCCATACCGGGCTGTGCCTGTGCTACTGCCGTAGCTTTTAAGGAAGGCGAAAAACTCACAACGCCGGAAGCAAATCCAGGGTCAGGTTCGTTGGAATGTGAAATAGGGTCACCGTCAAAACGTCCGTTGGGAGTTGCAGGTAGATTTTCGCCGTAACTGTAAATTTCGCCGTGTGAAAACAATCCCGGTACAACACGTATATTGTATTTGGGAGTAGGATTTTCGTTTACAAGGCGCACAAACTCATCTCTTACACGCAATGCCCAATCCAAAGCCTTGGATTCTGGATGTCCAAAACGGGGAATATTTTTAAGCATTAGGCGTATTTGTTCCGCCTCTTTGAAGTTGTTGCGTACTGTTTTATACATTTCCTCCCAGGTCAGTTTCTTTTCATCAACAACACGATGTTCAATAGCGGCAAAAGAATCTGCAACCGTTGCAAGGGCTGTACCATCAACATTTAAGTTTAGAATGTCAACCCCACCGTTTGCGCAATTTACACCACGTTCAATAGGTCCATGGCAAAAGAGATTTAAGACAAGTTCCGGCGTATTGCGCGAAACTACTTCATAGTGCCAATCATAACCCTCTGCAATGCACTTTACTGCAATTTCCAAATGTTTGGAAAAATGTGCCCATAGTTTATCCATATCCGGCGAACCTTCCGCCATAACATCATCCAAGGCATGGTGAAATGCCCAGGCCATGTTTAGTCGGGTTACGTCCTGCAAAGGGTACTCTATTCCAGGCAATGCTACCCAGTTGCAACCTACGTTTGCACGCATTCGCGCAAGTTCGATAGGGTGCCCTTGTTTCATATAACCTTCTTCAATGCCCTTTGAAAGCGAAAAACACGTGCCGCTTCCTTTCTCCATAATATGCTCTAATGCGCGGCGCAAAAGTTTGTCATTACTGCCCTCAAATACGCGTACTGCAAGGTTATGTGGTATGGCAAGCTCATGTGCGGCTTGCAATATCAAAAATGAAATATCTGTAGTAAGTTCACGCATTCCGTCTGGAGACTGTCCGCCAAGCTGAGAATAATGGGTATCATTGTAAAGCAAACTCGCAATATACCAAATTGCATCTTCATCAGTTAAAATACTAGCTTCTTTATCGTTTTCATAATACACACGAATTAATTCATCCAGTTGCTGTAAGCCACCGCCACCAAAATATGTGCGGTCTGCACTTTGGAAAATAGCAAGAAACTGACATACATCACGGAAAGTTTTAGGGGGCCCATTAAGCAGGTTTTTCAGTGATATTGCGATGTTATTATAGTTTTCCTTCTCCCATAAATCAGTGCTTTCAGCGGCGCGTCTAACTGCTTCTTTGTAGTGGTTTTCTGTATATGCCAAAATGCCTTCTAGTGTGGCTTCTTCACCAGCATAAAATTCCTCACCCGCAGGAGCATTTTTTTTACGATAAAAACGAATTTTTTCAAGCAAACCTGGTAAACCCAGATTAAAACCAATTACCATATCCGGCCCTAAATGATTCATACCACCTATTCCTGGGTGAAGTCCGTATTTTTCATGAGTTGGATGCAAATGTGTGGGAACATCCTCTGGGCGCAGGCCAATATTTACAAAATCCCTGTTGAAAAAGCCCGCCCATGCCCCTGCAAGCGCGCTTTTAGGATGAATATAAACGGGCATTTCGCTAAAAAATCGTTTCAAATTCTCACCAATGCAACGCGCCCCAAACATAATGTCATAACCTTCGGGGTATTCTGGCTCAAAGGTAAAATCATCAAAACAAATAAAGCCGTGGTCATCAGTATTGTACTCGCCACCGAATTTCGCAACTTTTTTGCGGTTTTCTTTTATTTTAGTTTCACGCAATGCGGCTATTCTTGCGGTTACATCTTTTGACAGTTTAACAGATTCCATATTTCTTCCATCTCCTTTTTTGCAGGGGTATCAAAAATGCGCGATTCCATGCCATATATGGTGGCCTTGCCTTCGCCTAAACGGTGATACGCTATAAGCTCAATATCTGTAGCACCTATCTGTTTTAAGCGGGCAATGATTTCAGGTATTTCGTCCCAGTTTGCTCCTGGTACACATGGTATACGCACCTGAACGCGATAATTATCTTTTATCAGTCGCTCTAAATTTTCCCAAATTAATACCCCATCAACCCCAGTAAGTTCTTTGTATTTTTCGGGTGACATGGCTTTTATATCATACAAAAACATATCTGGGCGTACAGAAATAAGCCGTTCATAAGGTACATGTCCAGCGGTATCAATTGCTGTATGAATGTCATTTGCACGGCACAATTGTATCATCTCATGTAAAAACTCTGGTTGAAGTAGGCACTCCCCACCTGAAAATGTTATACCTCCACCACTGTTTTGCAGATACGGCACATCTATTGATAAAAGCTTCCATAAGCCTTCTGGTGTAAAATCACGGCTTGTAGTTGTTCTTGCTCCGGCATAGCATTCACCGCCTATTTTACATTCACCGCAGTTTATACATTTTTCCAGCAAAAACGCCTCGGGTGCGTTGACAGGTTGGGATTCGGGATTGTGACACCAAGCGCAATGTAAATTACATCCTTGAAAAAAAACAACCGTCCGAATCCCCGGCCCATCAGTGGTGGAAAATGATTGAATATTAAAAATTTTACCAGTCATCCTTTTACCCCAGCAGAAGAAATACCCTGAATAATATGTTTCTGCAAGAAAAGGAAGATTAAAAGCGGTGGGATAATCGCGACGCTGGAGAGAGCAAATATCCGCGGATAATCCCTATCACCAAAACGTTGCAACGCGGCTACTAGTTGCCCGAGATAAGCCGGAAGTGTAGAACGCTGTGTATCTGTTATATACATAAATGGAATAAGCCAATCGTTCCAAACGCCTAATGCTACATTAACAGCGATTACCGCCAACATAGGCAGTTGCAATGGAATGATTACCATAAAAATAATTCGCCAAAAGCCGCATCCATCAAGTTCTGCCGCCTCTTCAAAATCCCTAGGAAGTGACTTCATTGATTGCATAAATAAGAAGACCCAAATTAAGAAGCCCCAACCAAGCGGCAAATAAATTGCCAGCGAGTTATTAATTAATCCTCTACCACCCATTCCCATCCAGTTGTTGCCACCGACAAAAGGAATGTGCGCCATCATAACAAAGGCGGGTATAAGCGTAAGTACAGATGGGATTACCTGTGTTGCCAAAATGGTTATGGCAAAAAACTTCTTACCTTTGAAATCATACCTTGCCATTACATAACCGATTAACACAGCCATCATACACACAATAACGGTGTACCAAACTGTACGAGTGAAAGTATTAATAAGAGGGCGAATACCACGGGGCGAGAAGATTATCAGAAAATTGCTCCATACAGGCTCAGACGGAACAGGAAACAACGCCCCCAAATGCCCAAACTCTGCAATACTATTAAGCCCTGCAAGAACTGAAAAAACAAAAGGATACAGCATGATAAACGCAATCGTTATCATACATATATACCATAAAGTGCGTAGGAAAATAGCGGTTGGTTTAGGCATTCTCTTTCGCCTCCTTGTACAGCATATAGCGGAAATATATTACGGCAAAAAAGAGTGTAAACAGTCCTAAAAGCGTGCCCGCCGCACCCGCCATACCAAGGTTAAATACAACTGCACCATATCTGTAAATTCTAAACATGAGTACGTCAGTTTGTCCAAATGGATTGCCCGCAGTCAAGAACATAATAATGTCAAACATTTGCATTACGCCGATTATACCTGTCAAAATAATATACGCCGTTACAAATCGTAATCCCGGTAGGGTAATAAATCGTACACGTTGTACGGCGGAAGCTCCATCAACTTTAGCCGCTTCATACAAAGATGGGTCAATGCCTTGAAGTCCGCCTAACCAGATAATTGTAGCAGGACCCATAGCACGCCAAACAAAATAAACCACAACCCAAAACACCATCCAAAACTGAGAGTGGTTCCATATGATTGGGTCTACGCCAAAAGTAGCAAGGAAACGATTAGCTCCTCCTGTCATTGGGTCAAGCAAGGAAACAAAAACAGCAGTTGTCACTGAAACTGCGGCAACTGCCGGTACATATACACTTGTGCGAAAAAAACCACGCGAACGGCTTTTCACGTTCAATGCCATAGCCATTAAAAATGATAAAATTGTATTCAACGACAGACAAATGAACCCAATCCACACTTGTCGCCACAATAGTGTTAAATAGCCAATACCGTCAAAAAACCGAATGTAATTGGCAAAACCAACCCATCTTGGTGGGGTCAGGGCATTGTATTCAGTAAAACCCATTAACACGCCCAACACCAAAGGCACTAAATTCCAAAGTGCAATATATGCAAAAAAAGGAATAACAATCCAATAAGCAATTCTCGCTTCTCGAGCTGCCCTTGTTATCCTTTTCGTTGGTTTCGTGCCTTTTATTGCAACCACGCTCATAAAATCACCTACACTTTTTTCCAAAAATAACTACTGTATAGTAAAACCATGAGGCTCTGCTCCATACCCCGCTGGGGACTCATCCCCAGACCCCTTTATAAAACAACGTTTCTTAGAAGGGTCAAGGGACAAGTCCCTTGCGGGGGTTTGGGGGCAGAGCCTCCAAGGTTTTAGCGTTTTCTGTAGTTTTAAGACCTATGGCAATAAAGCGTTTACATCTCTCAAAGCGTCTGCGGTAATGGTTGCAATTGGGTCGTTTGTAATGGTAGTACGCGCTAATACGCGTTGGTTGATAATTTCCCATATTTGCGCGTCATTGGCAGGGAAGGAAGCAAGACCGGTAACTTGACCGCCTGCAACAGCTTCCATAGCGGAGGCTAAAGCGGAATCGTGTTGCCAACGTGCAGGATTGCCTACTATATCTTGACGCGGTGAAGCAACTGTGTCATCAAGCCAAATAGAGGATAATTCTTCTCGTAAAGCAATACGAATAATATCAAAGCTAGCTTCTGGATGAGCCGCGCCTCTTGGTACTGCCACATACATTGCGGCAACAAGGCAGTTACCTTCTTGACCGCCACGTGGAATAGGCAAAGGTGCTACGCCCCAGTTTACGCCGTTACGTTCTGCGCCTGCGGCTTGCCATGTGCCGTTTACTACAAACGCGATAGTCTGTGACTCCTCAAAAGCATTCCACATAGGGCCTTCATCGGCGGCATTACCAATGCCAGGAGGTAGGTTACGGTTCATATCACGAATAAATTGGAGGGCTTCATGCAAACGTGGGTCATCAAGCATAACTTGCCCATTCATAAAGAAGTCCGTTCCGTTCTGGCGGAAGAATGGCGTTGCACGAAGCGCGCCACCCGCATGTGGGAATGACGGAATGCCGCCGCCCCAAAACGCGCCGTTACCAACCTCTGTGATACGGTCGGACATATATTGCCATTCGTCCCAATATCTTGGTGGAGAATCAAAACCTGCCGCCGCTAAAAGGTCGCGGTTATAAAATAGCATAAACACGGAGGCTCTAAGTGCGACTGCTACAGGCGCGCCATTGGCATCCCGAACAAAAAATGACGGATTTACCATGTTTACTATGTCTTGCGGCAATGGATATAAAATGCCTTCATTGGCATATGTGGGCATGAAAATCTCACCAACTACTATGTCGGGAACATTTCCTGCCGCAATACCGGCACGTTGTTGGGCGTCCAACGTTTCTGCCCAGCCCCAGTCAACAAAGTTTATATCAAAATCGGAAAGTTCAGCTTCAGCTGTGCGGCGCAAGCCATACATAAATCGATTGTAGGGAGTATCCATTTCGCCTAATGTTTGCGCATTTGCAATTTGGTCATCAGTTAGCCCAATATAGGGAATGGTTAATGTGTACGAACCATCTCCATTACCACACGCGGCAAATACAAACAGCATAATCGGAAGCAATGGCACGAACCAAAGAAATTTGTTTCTTTTCATAAATTTTCCTCCTTATAAATCCCCGTAGGGTAATTAACCACTTTCTATTGCTGCTTTTTGTGTGTTCATTTGCTTAATTTTCTCATAGGTTTCTTCTGAAAATTTTGGTTCTCTTGTATAGGTGTACAATCCGTTTTTTTCCTGCTCAATATCATAAAGTTGTGTGTAGCAAAATGCACAAATCCCTTTTGAAGAAAGCAAAGAATCTGTAAGTCCGGTATATCTTTCAATAAATTCTTTCTCAGATAGAGGGCTTTCACCGTATCCCCAACCGTCATCGTCTTTGCCCCACCATGTGCCGCCATACTCGCTAACAAAATAGGGCTGTCCGTTATGCTTTTGCCTATCGGGGTGGGTTTCATGGATTTCATTTTTTTGCAGGTATTTATATTTGCGTGCAAAGCTTTCTACATCTTGGTCGTAATCATGGATGTCGTATACATCGGATTGTACATGGAAATTGCCGCTGGTATCTATAACGGGTCTGGTATTGTCAACGGCTTTTGTAGCCAAATACACTAGGCGCAACGTATCATCATATTGTTTGTTGCCTTCCCAATCCCAGGTTTCGTTGAATGGACACCATCCAATAATAGATGGATGATTAAAATCGCGTTCTACAAGCTCTAGCCATTCTGGTAAAAAATAATGTAATCCTTCGGGTTTTGTGTGGTCTAAGCCCCAATTAGCGTGTTCACCCCATACTAGATATCCCATGGTGTCGGCATGATACAAAAAACGTTCCTCAAAAGCTTTTTCATGAAGCCGCGCACCATTAAAACCTAGCGCGATAGAAAGTTCAATATCCTTTTTGAGTGCCTCATCTGTTGGGGCTGTGTAAATGCCGTCAGGGTAAAATCCTTGGTCAAGCACTAATCGCTGAAAAAGCGGCCGATTGTTTAAGTAAATGGCATTATCCTTGAGATATACACTACGTAGACCAAAATAGCCTGTTACCTTGTCTATTGCTGTGTTTTCAGATTGCAATTCAATGGTAATGTCGTAGAGATTGGGAACGCCTGCATCCCAGGGATGGGATTCTTTAAGCAGAACTCTTAGGGAGGCTATGTTGCCATTGGCGTGTACTGTGGTTTGACCCATTTCGCGTCCTTGGAAATAAGCTGTTAATTTCACGGTCATACCGTTGGTGTTTCCTGAGAGCTTTACAGCAATATCGGCGGCATTATTGCTTAGGTCAGGTTTGACTTTATAGCTTTCGATACGGTTATGTGGGGCGAATTCTAGCCATACTGTTTGCCATATACCAGTTGTGCGGGTGTAATCGCAATTTGCGGAATAATAACTGCTACATTGTTTACCCTTGGGCTGTTTTCCGCCTCTTACATCGTCTTCGGCATATACAACGATGGTATTTTCACCTTCTGATACAAGGGTTGTAATATCGAAATAAAATGAAGAATATCCGCCTTTGTGAGTACCAGCCTGTTTGCCATTTACAAATACAATAGATTTATAGTCCACCGCACCAAAATGCAAAAGGACTGCCCCTTGTTTTTGCTGTGAGGTAATTTCCACTTTTCTGCGATACCAGCACGCCGGAATAAAATCCGTAAAGCCTATGCCGGACAGTACGCTTTCAGGGCAAAACGGAACGAGTATTTGTTTTGTAAAAATGGAGCCGTCATTGCTATTATTGTTCTTATTGTTAATATGATACTCACGCTCCAGTCCGCTTCTGGAAAAATCGAACTCGAAATCCCATAACCCATTCAAATTGAGCCAGCAGTCACGAACCATTTGAGGACGTGGGTATTCGCTACGTGGTATAGCCGCCATAAGAATGCCTCCTTTTATTGAGGTATGTATTATTGCATAAGAAAAAACGTGTTGTCAAGCGGTTTTATTGTGCAATAATGTTGATATTGTTCTTTGAGATATGAGTTCAATGGCCAATAATGCCTAAATATAAAAAGCAAAGTGAAATTGTTTGTGGAAGTTAACCTTTTGTTTCATTCATATGACAAGGAAAGTTGACAAATGATATTTATTTCTCTACAATAGAACAAAAAGTTAAAATTCAGGATGATTTTATGTTAAAAGTTAATATTCTAGGGGTTTCGCATCGTAAACATGAATTAAATAATTTTTATATGCTACGAGAAGAAGGGCAACCAGCCCTTAATTTCGTTCATTTTACTTGCCCTGTGGTGATAATATTGGATGGAGTTGAGCATATAACAGATAGTAATGCTTGTATCCTATATACGCCTGGTCATAGGCAAGAATACAAAAGTCATAACGGATTATTAATCAATGATTACATTACCTTTCAAATTGATGACCCGGATTTCCCTGCGCGTTTCAACTTGCCTGAAAATGAAATTTTTTATGTACACAAAGGTGATGAAATAACCAACCGATTAGAATGGATATCATGGGCTGTAGCCGATAAAACAGAACCGCATGGCGCGGATATTGAAGAAGCGGTAATAGAGTTATTTTCCATTCTTCCAAGATTGCGTATAGATAACCATCCAGGGCTAAAGCGAATGTTTGAAACCAAACAACGTTTTACTGCACTGCGTGAGGATATGCGCAAAGCTCCCCAAAATTGGAGCGTAGAACTAATGGCCAAGCATGTATGGCTTACCCGTAGCAGGTTTTCTGTGTTGTATCAGGAGTTTTTTAATATATCTCCCAATGCCGACTTAATGGATATGAAGACCGAACTGGCCAAAAACCTCTTAAAGACAACAGATGAATCTATATCAAATATATCCAAAATGTGCGGTTATGCTAGTGTAGAGTATTTTATCCGAATGTTTAATGAGCGAGTTAAAAAAACGCCTTTGCAGTATCGCAAGGCGCATAGGTAGAATAGATAAAGTTGGGTTTTATATCAGGAAGAAGCGTAACCAGCTGTGCTTATTGAACCACACTGACATCAAGATTTCCTACACAAGGCAATTCTGGTTCGATGTTCTCAATTTCACAGCAAGATAGGTAATGGTTTATGCCATCCTCAAAATCCTTTTTAAGACTATTTAAGCCATCACCTTCGTAGGAAATAAGACTTCTTATACCGATAACTTCGCCGAACAATGTATTATCGTCAGTTGAATATTCAATCGTTCCAATATAGCCTTTATACTCAAGAAATTTGCTCATATTAATCCCTCTCTCTCAAGTCTTCCTAGTACCTGACTGACTTGGTATGGCTTTAATTCGTTTCTAGGATGCGGTTTATGGATATCAATGACTATTGTTCCATATATAAAAGATACCCTAGACCCACTGGTTTTACCCTTATTGAATTTCTTAAAACCTAATGATGATAGCAAGGTTTCCATTTCAGCGAAAGTAAAATCCTTTGGCCGAGATTTTAATCTTTCAATTAATTTATCTTTTTTAGCCAAAATACACCTATTTCATTCTGTTGCATTATACTCAACGTTGATGAAAATCTTTCGGTTGATCTTTATACAAGAATACTATAGTAAAGCAGATATTTCAATCCTACTTTTCAATTTATATTTTATCAGAATGTTTAACGAGCGAGTTAAAAAAACGCCTTTGCAGTATCGCAAGGCGCATAGATAAAACATCACATTCTAAATGTATTTTTCAAAAGACCCATTAGGTAGTCTGTAAACTTGATTGCCCTATTGCTTCCCGTTGTGATGTATTCTTGTGATACTTGGAATAGGTTGCTTAGTATAACTAACTGTTGAACGGGAAGACTGTGTTCGCCGCGTTCGATTAAGTCTAAAACTTCTGGCGTTACGCCCAAAATCACAGAAAAATTTTCAATTGGCATACCGCATTTCATGCGTATATTTTGCAAGCGTTGTCCAATTTCTTTATCCATGATTTTACATAGTTGTTCAGATCTCATTAATTCATTCTCTATTTTATTCACCAATTCTTTCATTTCACCGATTCCACTAAGTTATTATTAATACAAAAAAATACAAAAAAGGTCAACAGAAAAGCGCGCAGGGAGACGGTCAAAAAGACCCGTTCATCACCTAGCGCGCTGTAATTTACAAATTTACACAAACGCAACACTCGCAGACATGCAGGCTGTAAAATGCAAAACGTCGTAACGTCAAGCATACACGCGACAAAACAAGCATGGCAATACTACACAAACCTCAATCAATTACAAGTTACGAACAAGTGGAATACAAAACGGTTCCCATCTCATTGTAAGAGAATAGAAACTACGTAGGTATAACAAAAAAACAACCCACTTGAACAAACTTTCCTTGAAAGGGAAGTATAAATATTGTATACTCAATTTGCCACGGTCAGCAAGCATAATGCTTGTGCTCTTAGGTGATGGTGTGGTTCCCTTCGAGCCCATGTTAGTGTTTCGTAGGCACTAACATGGTTCCGTGGTATTTTATTTCATTTTGCTGCGTTTTACTTCATTTTACTTCACTTCACTTTATTTTATTTCTTTTACCTACAAAACAAACGATATTACAAGATGGTGCGGCACCACAAGAACTTTCTGTTAGCCTTTGTACTAGAATACTACATCAAAACAGATATTTCAAGCATATTTTTCAAATTTATTTTCTAAAGTTTTGTATAACCCCTATATGTCCAACAAAATAAGCTTAATATTGCTGTTGTGATATAATGGAGGAAAATGACTTCGGGGGTACGATAGTGGATACAGAAGCAAAAACGCACATTTTTATAGATGACAAGAAAAAGGCTTTAATCCGCCAAATATTCAGCGTTGATATAGACAGCGACCTTTTTGACCCGCGTTATGACTATGTTGCAAAGCGGATTCTAACCGCTGAAAATCCCAAATCAAAGCAAGCACTTATTGACCTTATAAATTCGTCGCTTAAATTAGTTGGCGGTGAAACTGTGGTTGACCTAACGGTTATAAACTCGGAACTCCCGGTTGATAGCAAAAATTACAAAAAATCTAGGTTTGATATCCGAGCAAGGTTTCAAAATGGCGAACAAGGAATAATAGAAATGGAATGGGGCAAAAAGGATAATTTCAAGAAGCGTAGCCAGTTGATAATCTCAAAGGCATACAGCGACCAAGATATAAACAATAAAACCTACAATGACTTGAAGCGGTGCTACCTCATATGTATAGTAGACTACACGCTATTTGAAGGCGATAACGATTATTTCCGAGATGGAATGTTTAGAGATGCTAAAGGAACCCCCATTACAGATGACCAGATTATCATTTTCTTGGAACTCTCGAAAATCGCAGGTTTACTGGAAAAGCCAGTAGCAGATTTGACTGACATCGAATGTTGGCTTCTGTTTTTCAAATACGCTACTGACAAATCAAAAAGAGATATGCTAAACAAAATAATAGAAAGGGAAGAAGGTGTAAGTATGGCTACTCAGATTTTACAGACTATCAGTAAAGAAGAACGGGAGCGTTCACTATATCAATCACAATTGATATATGAACTTGACCAACGTTCTGAGAAAGAAAGTGCGGTAAAAAAGGCAAAGTTAGAGGCAAAGTTAGAGGCAAAGTTAGAGATTGCCAGAAATCTTAAACTGAAAAATATTCCAATAGATGTTATATCAGAAACCACAGGCGTCCCATTAGATGAAGTGGCGGCAATATAATCAATGTAAATTTA
>Ga0123355_10004476_pt1 | contig 20331 bp, 18 predicted proteins | sample TergutEmb28metaG_3_FD_89872 | JGI IMG/M metagenome (GOLD analysis project Ga0123355, IMG submission 89872) | Embiratermes neotenicus P1 segment gut microbial communities from Petit-Saut dam, French Guiana - Emb289 P1 | ecosystem: Host-associated > Arthropoda: Insects > Digestive system > Gut ...
ACTATAACCGCATGGTGATGCTACTGGCGGTACTTGAAAAACGGGCCGGGTACAAACTCCAGACCTTTGACAGTTATGTAAACATAGCAGGCGGGCTAAGAATAGACGAACCAGCCGCAGACGCAGGTATACTTGCGGCACTAGCCTCCTGCTACAAAGATAAGGCCATAGACCCATACACAATGGTAATTGGCGAGATAGGGCTTGCCGGAGAGTTGCGCGCAATAAGCCAGGCCGAGCGGCGTGTTATAGAAGCGGCCCGGCAGGGCTTTAAAGCCTGCGTACTTCCCGAAGCCAATAAAACCAAGCTACGCGCCCCAGAGGGAATGCGGGTTATGGGCGCGGCGCATATTGGGGAGCTTTTGGGCGTGCTACTGTAAGTACCAAAGAAACACCGCAAGGGGATAATAATGGGTAATATAAACTTAGGACAGGTATTTACAAGGCGTATCGTGGCCGATTATATGGTTTCGCTTTTTACTCTGCCTTCAAAAAGTGCTGTCTTAGACCCCTGCTTTGGTGAAGGGGTCTTTCTGCATAGCCTTGCAGAAAATACCAATTATTTCTATGTTGGATATGAAATAGACCCGGAGTTGTTTCATTTAGCAACAAGTCTGTTTGACAATGCAACCCTATATAATTCAGATTTCTTGCAATGCGACAATCCAACCCAGTACGACGGCATTATAATGAACCCGCCATATATTAGACATGAAAAAATAGATGACCTTGCAGTTTTTGGGGTAAGCAAGCAAAAACTTCAAGAGCAACCCGTTTTCGCGCCCGTTCCAAAATCGGCAAATCTTTATATGTACTTTATCATCAAGGCAATAGATTTATTAAAGCCGAAGGGTGAACTTATTGTAATTTTCCCCGATAGCTGGCTTAACTCACGGCGCGGCGCATCATTTAGGGCCATTCTATCGCAAAAATGCTCTGTAGAAAAAAAGATACACGTAGGCGGACATGTCTTTGAAAAAGACGCTTTAGTTGATGTAGTAATCCTAAAGCTTAGAAAAAACACTTCGATAGAGGACTGCGAAGTACTACATGTAAATGTTAGCGAGCGATGCATAAGCAAACAAACCGATGCGCATACCGCCCCTACAAGAACATGCCTGCCAAAATTAATTTCTGCTGTAAACACAAGCGCGGCAAACTTGAAACAGAGCAACAAGATGGTGCCGTATAGCAACTACGCAAGCATAAGACGTGGCATTACCACAGGCTGTAACGAGTTTTTTATCAACCCTACGGCACAAAACCTAGAAGATATCTACTTACAAGATATTATTTCTACACCAAAGGCAGTAGAAGGATACTGCACCAAAACAGCAACCTGTGACAAGCTACTTGCAATTTCTCGCGAAATAAAAATATCAGAATCCGCAATGGCATATCTTCAAAAATGGGAACGGAAAATTACCGATATACAACAACCAAAAACCTTAGCGGCCAAAATCCAACGCGGCAACAAATGGTACGCTCTAAACATCCCCGATTGCTATGGCATCCTATTCGGATATATAGTCAGAAATGATATGCGCTTTATCCTTAATAAAACAGGGAAAATAGCACGCGATAATTTCTATGTAATAACCCCCAAAATTGACATATATGTTTTGCTGGCATTATTAAACAATTTCTACACCTATATACAGCTAGAACTTGCCGGAAGAAGCTACGGCGGTGGCATGCTAAAGCTTCAAAAATACGATGTTGAAGGCATAATGTTACCGAACATATCGCTATTTTCACCCAGCGATATAACACAGTTGGGCAAACTAGGGCAACAGTTGGCCGAAGGCGGAAAATCTGCCACAATCAACGAAATATCACTATTGCTTTCAAAGTATCATGAAACAGACATAGAACCGGCACTGCTCCAATATAAAAAACTGCGTCTAGCAAGGTTGGGGGTAAAAGATGAGTAAAATAAGAGTTGTCAGCCTTTTTTCCGGCGGCGGCGGGCTGGACCTTGGCTTTATTAATGCCGGATACGATATAATTTGGGCCGTTGATAACGATAAAAACGCGGTCAAAACCTACACAACCAATATAGGAAGCCATATAACCTGCATGGACATAAATAATATAAAAGTATCAAGCCTACCGGCCTGCGACATTGTCATAGGCGGCCCACCTTGCCAATCATTTTCCTTAGCCGGTAACCGAAGGGCTGACGATTTGCGGGGCAATCTTGTATGGAAGTACCTAGAAATAATTAGCGAACTAAAGCCAAGAGCCTTTCTATTTGAAAATGTTACAGGCATCCTATCCGCAAAAAACCGTGACGGAGAAAAAATATTTCCACAGCTAAAAAATGCATTTGAGGACATGGGTTACACAACAAACGCAGAGGTAGTAGACGCAAGCAACTTCGGTATCCCACAGCGCAGAAAGAGGGTTTTTATAGTAGGTATAAGAAATAAATCACCCTTTATATTCCCCAGGCCAACACATGGTGATACATCTGACGAAAAACTGGCAAATGTAAGCGTTTACAATGCCCTAAACGACTTACCAAATGCCACACATGACATAAACGCTTTTATTGAGTACACAACCCCCGCCGTCACAGCCTACCAACACCGCATGAGAAACAACGGCACCGGTGTAACAGAGCACTTTATCCCAACAATGAGTGACCTGGATAAATACATCATAAGCCATGTACGCCCCGGCGGTAATTACATGGACATCCCGCCAGACGTACCATCGGAGCGCATACGCCGCCTGCAAAATACCGGCGGCCACACAACCTGTTATGGAAGAATGCGTGAAGATATGCCTTCCTACACAATAAACACATATTTCAACCGCCCCAACGTGGGGTGCAATATTCATTACCGTGAAAACCGCTTAATTACCGTACGCGAAGCCCTCCGGTTGCAGTCGTTCCCGGACAGCTTTGTTATTGTTTCTACCAACAAGCAAGGGCGCAACGCGATAGTAGGAAACGCAGTACCACCAATGCTGGCTGAAGTGCTGGCCAATGAACTTTTACATCAACTGACCTAACTGTCATTAGATTTGCATAAAAATTCCAAATAGGGGGCCATAATATGTGGATTTCATATTACGATTCCGAAGTAGGCAAGTATCACCCCGTGTGCGAACGGGTATTAAACATCGCCTTGCAAAAAATAGACAAAGCCTCCGAATACGAGGTTTTACATCACGCCCTCGCAGGCTCGCTGGAAATGGACTTCGCAATCCGAAATAAAAGAACGCAACAGTACCTTTGTGTAATAGAGGTAAAGAAAACCCTTGCAGACGTAAACAGCGCACGCTACCAATATCAAGCCATGTCCTATGTTCAAAACCTGTCGGGCACCGGAAAACCATACTATATCTTAACAAACTTGGAATACGCCTTAGCATTTAGGTTTGACCCAACACGCCCAAGGGTTATACAGCAAATGCTAGAGCCGGGGATTGTTAATATAGCCAGCTTCGGCTCCTTACCGCAGGCCGATTTTGAAGGCAAGCTTGCCGATTATTTTGCGCAAATAATTTTAGATTTTATAGCAGACCGCTACAAATACCTGGCCACACTAGAGCAGTTTGAAGCTCATATGCGTAACCTGGCAAACGACAATAAAAAGTGGAAAAGTAGCCTGGTAGTACTTTTATATGAGTACATACGCGGTGCGTTTTTATCCGTCGGAAGAAACGACTTGCCCTACGATGTAAGAAGATTCCGTAACGATGTAAGAAAAATATGCAACGAAGCCGTAGCCATAAACTTCAAGGAGATTTTCACATTTTCGCCACAAAGTTTTGAGGCTAAGGCTGGTGTTGCAAACGATATCCTTGCCAGCATTTTCGAATTTGGCAAGCAAAGCATTTCCGGCGATTCCATTGCCGGGCTACTGCATTCAATAGTTTCTACCGGTAAAGAGCATGACGGCGAAGTTCCAACAGACCTGGAGCTTGCCAGGGTTGTCGCGGTACTGGCAAAAAGCATATCGGGCGAAATATCAGATTCTTCTTATATATGTGACCCGGCAGTAGGAAGCGGCAACCTGGTTTCTTCGGCGGCGGATGTGTTTGGCATCCTTCCAAGCCAGATTAAAGCCAACGATGTAAACAAGCGGCTATTGGAACTGCTTTCACTACGCATAGGGCTTAACTACCCGCAAATTACGTCAAACCACAACTCTGCCGTAATAACGGCCCATCATGTTGCAGATTTGCCACCAGCATACTTTTACGATGTATCTGTAATTGTAATGAACCCACCATTTGTTGCAGGTATTAACAGTATAGAGCGTAAGCAGGTGCTTATTAATCAGATATGTGAAATCAAAGGCACAAAGGCCACAACCGATGTTGGACAAATGAATTTAGAGGGTGTATTTCTTGAACTAATTTGCGCCCTATGTAAGCCAAACACCGTTATAGCCTGCGTATTCCCCAAAACTCACCTTGTTGCCAGGGGAAAGGCAGCGGTTATACTACGTAGGCTTTTACTTTCGGATTTTGGGCTTAAGGCAATATTTTCATATCCCGAAGATGGCCTGTTCGAGGATGTAACAAAGGGTACCTGTGTGCTTCTTGGCCAAGTTGGAAGCCAGGTTGATTCTGTTAAGTTTATATCCAGCAGTTGCTTGGTTGAAGATATAGACCTAAACCTTTTTGGAAGTGCTATAAAAGAAGAGTTTACCAGCGATGGGTTTTCATATATTGCGCCGGGCATCGAAGGCACGGCCGTAGATAACAGTTATATGCACGATAATATTAACGATGGATGGAGACTGGTGTGCAGGGAATTTGACGATGCGTTAGCCTTTTGGAAAACACATTTTGCCCCATCTAACATTTTAGTAAGGCTGTCGGAAATAGAAAACGATAAGCTTCCAAGAAAGCGTGGTGCGGCGGGCAACTCTGGTGCAAGCGATTTATTGTTATTTGACAGAGATAAGGAACTAGCCCATCGGTTTAGCAATTTACCGACTATTGCGGCCATGCGAAATGCTAAGTTAGAGCGGCTTTTAGTGTCAAAAGGCGATACGGCATGTTTTGACGCAACCAATATTTCAGATAATGATTTATCTTCGGTGGTAGATTACTATCAAGATTTGCCAAAGCGAGAAGGCCGCCAAAAGAAAAAAGGAAAAACCAATGACGAATTGATTGCGCTATTGAAGTCTACTGCCAAGAAATTTACCCCGGCGTATGTTGTACTGCTTCCACGTGGTATTCGCAGGCTTGGGAGGGTATATGTTGTTGATAATGATGTTGTAGTTTCAACAAACTTTATAGCTATTTCGGCCGGCACCAAAGGCGATGCATATGTATTAGCTTCATGGTTTAGCACTGTATTTTACCAGCTTATTTGCGAGGTCAACGCAAAACCGCAAGAGGGTATGCGTAAAATGGAAGTTGGTGACATAGAGGGAACTTTGGTTCCCGTACTTGATAAAATCACGCAAGGGCAAAGAGACGAGATAGCAATAGAGATATCAAACATCGAATTTTTGACACTTAACAGGCCATCAACTCGCAAAATAGATAAGATATGGGCCACTATACTTTTCGGCCCAGATTCCGCCGCCAGGCTTTCTGAAGCTACGCGGCTTTTGGAGTTTCTTGCAAACACAAGAAACCCCGTTGATACTGCGGACGAGGAATAGAGCCACGTGCGTCAATGTTGGTATCGGCATGGGGCGCTTGCCGCATCGTGTGTCAGACATGTAATATAAACATATTACCCAACTGGATATGCCACAGTTGTCATAAGTGCCATCTCGGCCTGGGAAGTATCCAGCCGCGAGTACTGCACCACAACCTCTACATTACTTTCTGCCATAATTGCATATGGTACGTCCATAGGCACTGTAGCTCCGCATGTTGCCCTAATCTTATCCATCCGAATATGATGCGTACGCCCGGCAGGGCAATGCGCAACAAAGCCCTCCATTTTATCTCTATCTTCGAAATAAAGCGTCATGGATATAACCGCATCCACTTCAGATGTATTAAGCACACAAACCGCCTCATGGCTAACCTGCCCAATAGATTGCGAATTATAAAACGCGTCAGGAATCAACCAAACCTTCTTACCATACTTCATCTTAACTCCTCCAAATTTCCAAAATCGTGCGAAAGCACGATTTTATAATAAAGTTTTTGATTAAACTTTTTTCAAAAAGTTTACGGGGTTTGGGGTGGAGCCCCAAGGTCTTTCCCCTACCTAACCCTACGCCACACACGCGCCTGTGTTGGCCCGGCTATTAGTACTGTATTGGTGTTATCAAGAAAAATCATGTCGCGCACATCGTGGGCGGTGGTATGTTGCCATAGGCTTGCCCCACGTGAGTTTATTGCCCGGAAGTACCTATCTGCACCTACTATTACCGCGTTATGCCCCATGCTTAGGTGGGTAACCCTGCGGCCTAAGTAAAACGTTCCTGTTAGCCCGTTTGTATCAAAGATATTTATTGTGCCAACCGGCTCTGCATTGCGGCCATCTGGGTATGTGCTTGCACCGGTGGCTATGGCGAAGCGGCCGCCATCAAAGGCTATTTGGTCTATGCGGTTATATAGCGGTATTGTCCAATCTGATTGCACTATGTTTCCGCTTATGCTTTGCATGGTAATGCGACGGTCGGTTATTATTAATATTTGGGTGTTGGATACGAAACGCATGGCTAGTAGCACCTCGTTTGCAAACATATTGCTTGCAAATAGGGCATCTGTGCCAAAGCGTACATATTGTTCGGCAGAATAAAATTCAATTTCTGTTTCCAGGTTACGGTATATGTCTAGGTATGCTACCGCAATATACATGCCGTTTTCTGATACCTCTATGGCAACTGGAAAGCGCATCGGGTTAGTCCGGTGCTGGAAGGTTAGTCGAAAGAAGAGTTCGCCTGTGTTACGGCTGTATGCATGTACGTGGTAGCCGCCATCTACGGCCATTATTACAGATAAATCCCCGCTGGCGTTAACAAAAAAACCTTGCGCGGGGTTATCCAAGGTTACCATGTTCATGGGGCCGCTTGCATTAAACAAGCGTATTGCCCGGCCTTCATCTTCGCCAACCGCTACAACATCACCCCTTATAGCCATGTGTGGGCGGGTTAGGTTAAACTGCTCGCTCATTCGTGTTTCGCCGTTTGACGTTACATGCCTTACCCCTGTGCGGGTTGTAACGAAAAACGAACGCGAGTTATTGCTGTAAAACGAAGGGCTTGAGTCCACGGCATAGCTGATGTAATGGGGGGTTTGCTCCATATGCATCTCTTGTGCGCCCACGCCCACTATGCCGAAGGTATACTGTGCCACCGCCGCCAGCGCGATTAGTAAAAGCCCTGCTACTAAAATCCCCTTTTTAGACATTTGTGTTTTCTCCTTGATTGTACATTACAGGTGGCTTGCGCTTGTGTGCGCTTATGGTGTGTAGCCTGTTTATTACAGTAGCATCTTTTTCTTCGGCATACCCGGTTTGCAAGAAATTATCTAGGCTTGCATAGGTTATGCCCATTTCGGCCTCATCTGTTTGGCCTTCGAATAGGCCAGCAGAGGGGGCTTTTTCTATTATGCTATTTGGTGCGCCTAAAAAGCGTAGAAACTCTAATACTTCTGTGGCGGTTAGGTCTGCTATTGGGTTAAAGTCGTATGCGCCGTCACCCCATTTTGTAGAGTAGCCCGTGTATATTTCGCTTCGGTTGCTGGTGCCAGCTACCAGGCGGTTTTCGCTGTTGGCTATGGCGTATAGGGTTACCATGCGTAGGCGGGGGGCTAGGTAGCCTATAGCGGTTTCGGTTATGGGGGCGGCTTGGGTTATGATATTGGTTAACTGGTCGCGGGTTGCGGTTAGACTTATTGTTTTGCTTTCAATGCCATACTGGTTGGTAAGCAAGGCGGCATCTGTAAGGTCTGATTCATAGTTTCGCTTTACACCGCAGGGTAGGGCCAGGCTTAGGGTATTGTCGCAGGCCAATTTGCATAGTATTCCAACCAGTGCCGCGTCTTTGCCGCCGCTGTTGGCGAATACTATGCCGTTTACCTTGGCTGTAGCTACTAGATTTTTAATAAAGCTTATACGCTCGTCTTTTTCTTTTTTATAGTCTCGCATTTTATCACTCCATGCATGGGCGTTAACATGCTAACGCCATTTTGGGCATTGTAACAAATTTTGTAATGCTTGACAAAGATACAAGTAATCTATATAAATGAACCTGTTAAAACTGAATAATTACAAAAATGATGGTGCCTACGCCATAAACCGCGTAGGATAATAGGGAACCAGGTTAGAATCCTGGACAGTCCTGCTACCGTATTGGCCAGTAAAGCTTCACGTTTGGTTTATGCCAACAGCCATTGAGCAGATAGTGCTTGAGAAGGTGAAGCCCTTGCGTTATAACGCCTAAGTCGGGAGACCTGCCTCATTTTGCGGTTTAAACCGCTACCGTAGTGTCCTACAGAGTATAGGGCGGTATGGCTGTTGGAATATGTGGCAGAGTACTTTTTTGTGCTTATGTTGCCGTGTTTCGATGCTTATACCCAATGCCTGTTGTGGCGTTGGGTTTTTTATTTTTCTTAAGGGGTGATATGACGACTTCTGCAAATGGCAACCAGCCCGGGGGGCGGTTATACCCTAACCCATACCCCAGACGGGCAATTAACATATAAAAAAATCTAAGGAGAGATTTAACATGAAGCAACTAAAAATTATAGCACTACTGGGCCTACTAGCTTTGGCCCTGGCGGCCTGCACAGGCAACAACGAACCTGATGATGCATACACGCCAACCCGCACCACAACAGACCGCGCAGGCAACGCAATAAATCTACCAAGTGATATAAACACAATAGTAACCCTGGCCCCCGCCAACGCAGAAATCATAGTAGCACTGGGCTTGGGCGATAAAATTATCGCGACAGACAGCTTTTCCGCAGACGTAGCGGGCCTGGGTGCCGGTGTTCCCAGGGCATTCGGCATAACAGATTTTGATGTGGAATATATTACAGAACTTATGCCGGATGTACTTTTTGCATCTATGGTAAGAATCCCCGGAACCGATGACCCGCTGGCCGCACTTATTGACGTTGGCATTACAGTAATTTACATGCCCGTAAGCAACAGTATTGGCGCGATAATGGACGACATACGTTTTATTGCCTATGTATTAGACGCAGTAGACGCGGGGAATGAAGTAATAGCCAACATGCAAGAGGTCATAGATGATGTTAAGCAAATTGCGGCAGGCATTACGGAAACCCGTACCGTTTACTTCGAAGTTTCCCCTCCTCCATGGTTGACAAGCCTTGGCACAGGAACTTTCATACATGATATGATTGAGCTTGTGGGTGCTACAAATATATTTGAAGACGAATTTGGCTGGGTTAGCGTATCAGAGGAGATTTTGGTAGAGTTAAACCCTGATATTATACTAACCTCCGAAGGCTTTTTAGACGACCCGATATTAGAAATTATAAGCAGGCCAGGCTTTGACGCAATTACCGCCGTACAAAACGATGCGGTATTCCGCATAGACACAAACGCCTCTAGCCGCCCTGGGCCTAATATCGTTATTGCACTTAGGCAAATTGCCGAGGCCGTATTTCCAGAGTATTTCCAATGAAAATAAAAATCACGGTTGCGGTATGTGTTAGCATAATCGCCATTATCCTAGGTACTGCCATAGGAAGTGTTAATATACCTACCGCCGATGTGTTATATATAATCGGTTACAATGTGTTCGGGCTTAGCTTGCCCGAACACATTACCGATGGCCGTATTGCCATTGTATGGAGCCAACGCTTGCCGCGCACATTGCTTGCGTTTATTGCTGGCGCGGCACTTTCTGTTAGCGGGGCTTCCATGCAATCTATCTTGCGCAACCCACTGGCTTCTTCATATACATTGGGTGTGTCTTCCGGGGCTTCGTTTGGGGCATCTTTGGTTATACTTGCAGGGGTTACGCTTCCGTTTTTGCCTATGTTTTCGCTACCTATAATGGGCTTTGTTTTTGGCCTTGCTACTATTTTTGTTGTTATGGCCATTGCCAGGCAGCTTGATGTGCGTATGGAAAACCATACTATTATCCTAACAGGGATGGTGTTTGCGCTGTTTATTAATGCCATCTCTACGCTTATGTTTGCGTTTTTTAGGGAGGGCACACAGCTTATGGTGTTTTGGCAAATGGGTAGCTTTAGGCTTCTTGGCTGGGATACGGTTATGATTTTGACACCTATTATGCTTATTGGTGTTGTGCTGACTTCGTTTTATAAATGGGAACTGGATATAATGACTTTTGGGGAAGAACAGGCACAGTCTATTGGTGTTAACATTAGAAGGGTTAAGTTTACACTACTTATTACCGCAGCGGCCCTTACGGGAAGTGCTATTGCATTTGTTGGAATTGTAGGGTTTGTGGACTTGGTGGCCCCGCATATTGTGCGTAAGATTTTTGGGTCATCTCATAAGCATGTGATACCTATGTCTGCTGTTGTGGGTGGAACTTTTATGGTGGTTTCGGACCTTTTGGCAAGGACTGTGGTTTCCCCGGTGGAACTTCCTGTGGGGGCTATTACGGCCTTGATTGGTGCGCCGTTTTTTGCTTATATATATTTTAGTAAGCGGAAGGGATAGCTTTATGGAGAATAGTCATAAATATTTTTGCAATAGCCAGTGCAAGTATTTCCCTTGCCATGAAATGCCCGAGAGTGGCGAGTTTAATTGCCTGTTCTGCTATTGCCCGCTGTACTTCCTGGGAGATAAATGCGGCGGTAATTTTGAATATTACAAGGAAACCAAGAGCTGTGTAAACTGTTTACTGCCACACATGCCTAATTACTACGGCACTATTACATCAAGGCTAAAAACCGTTATAAACAAGGGATAGTGTGAAATATTCGCGTAGCGGATTTTCATACCAACCTAATTTGTTCTGCCGCCGAAGGAGGCATGTATTTAAAAATGCTGTCACTTAATAATGTATCTGCCGGGTATGATGGCGTGGATATTATTCGCAACATATCATTTGATGTTACTGGCAATGTGTCCATTGTTGGGCCAAACGGTTGCGGTAAAACCACCTTGCTTAAGGCTATTGCTAATACACTACCATCCAGGGGTAGCATTGCCGTGCATGGCAAGCCCTTTAGCGGAATGAAGCGGCGCGAGATTGCACTTAACATTGCCATGCTAAGCCAGCAACCCAGCATTTATTTTGCCTATAGCGTGTACGACACTGTTATGATGGGCAGGTACCTTCATGTAAGAAGCCGAATGTCTGGCACCCCTACAAAAGAGGATAACGAAATAGTAACCAAATCCCTGGAGGCCGTAGACCTTCTGGCAGAAAAAGACCGCGAAATAACAAAGCTGTCCGGTGGACAGCTACAACGTGTGTTTTTAGCAAGGGCCTTAGCACAAGAACCTCGCGTCATATTATTAGACGAGCCAACAAACCACCTAGACCTAAAATGCCAGATAGATATAATAACCTACCTAAAAAAATGGGCCGCGGAAGGTAACCGGGCCATTGTGGGTGTACTACATGATATAAACCTTGCCATGCAGTTAAGTGATGACATGATTGTAATGAGTAACGGTGAAATTGAAGCCCACGGAAAAGCCGCCGAAATAATATCTGGCGGCGTGCTTAACCATGTATATGATATGAATGTAGCGGATTACATGCGTGAGTCGTTAAAAAAGTGGCGTGGCCACTTTTAACGGTAGATCTCAGTTCAGCTTCCTAGTCAATAAAAAAGTGGCTTTGCCACTTTTAACGATGAATGTCAGACCAGTTTCCTAGTCTATAAAAAAATGGGCTTAGAATAAATCTATTCTTGCCGGTGTTGTGCGCCTGTATAATAGCCCAGAGTATCCATCTCCTAGCTGGCCGAAGTAGTTATCTCCCCATGTCCACATACTGCCGTCTGCCTGCACGGCGAAGATAAACGTTTGCGAACCGGCTGGCGTAATATATCCGCCAAGGGAAACGGAGGTCACATTCTCCATGATCCTTATGGGATACATGCTGTTTTCGAATGACTCACTCCCCAACTGGCCTACTATATTACAGCCCCAAACCCATAGGCTACCGTCTGCTTGTATCGCCGCACTGTTCCATTTAGCAGCATCTACATATATAACATTTTCCATAATCTTAATAGGGGTAAGGTTGTCTTGTGCGGTGCCGTTACCTAGCTGGCCAAACCGGTTTGCCCCCCAGGCCCATAGGTTGGCATTAGAACACAGTGCCATAGAATGCTCATGCCCAGCGGCTATTGTGACTATATCGCTCATTATCTTTGTGGGCAGAGTGCTGTTTTCTGACTCTGCACCCAGCAACGGAGGATGACCCCAGGCCCATAAGACACCATCGGTTCCCAAGGCTAGGGTATGGAAACGCCCAACCGACACGGCTTTGACATTATCCATAACATGGATAGGTACCCGGCTGTCTTGGGTTGTGCCGTCTCCTAGTTGCCCAAGGTTGTTACGCCCCCATACCCATAAGCTACCGTCTGCAAGTATCGCCGCCGCGTGGGTGCCTCCGGTCGAGACAGCGATTACATCGTCCATTATGTGAACCGGGTGTTTGTGCAAATAGGTAGTGGTGCCATCCCCCAATTGGCCATAGTCATTATGCCCCCATCCCCATAGGCTTCCATCTGTGCGAATGGCGTGTACAGTGGCCGTGTTGGCAGACCTAAAGGCACGGCCCTGTGAGGAAACATAGTATACATAATCCATAATGTGTATTGGGTACATATGCGGGGTACCCCACCAGGTTGTTTCCCCATTGCCCATTTGCCCAGTGGAGTTACTGCCTAAGCCCCATAGGCTACCGTCTGGTTTAATGAAAAAACCGGATGAATGCCCGGCCGCCACTGTAAGCCCAGATGGCTCGAAAATAACAGCTTCAGTTTGCACCGGCGGCAAGCTTACCCGTGAAGTTTCTGGCTCGTTACCGCTACAAGATGACAGTGCCATCACAACCATAAAACCGAATAATGCCATTACTTGTTTTCTCATTTCTTGTTCCCTCCCTGTGAAAAAATTATGGTAGTATATCACAAATAGACATATATTCCAACCCCATGCAAAAAGCCGACATCTAGTATCGGCTTTTTGCATGAAAAGACTAATATATTGGCAATTGTTGTTCCTACGGCCATTAAACTTATCGGTTATAAAACGCCCGCACAATCTCATCCAGCTTAGCATTGCGTATATTAACATCCACAATATCAAACGCAGAAGAAAAATAAAGCATAGCCTCTCTAACAGGCACATCATCCCTTAAAAACTTACATACCAGGCGGTTATCCATACGTGCTACAACTTCAAAACGAGGCTCTATAGTTTCCGGTACGCTGGCCTTATCGGCAAAGGCCACCTCTATATAATATTCGTTGTTAAACTCGTGCTTATATTCGTCCAGGGGCTTGTCTACGAGTATTTGCCCCTTGTCTATCATAATAATTCTTTCGCAAATTTCATCTATATCGGCCATGTCATGGGTGGTTAGTATTATTGTTGTCTTTTTTTCGTCTCGCAAGGCCCGTGCAAACTTGCGTATCCGGTCTTTCACATCCACGTCCAGGCCAATTGTAGGCTCGTCTAGATACAAAATTTTAGGGTCGTGCAGGAGGGATATGGCAATTTCTGCACGCATCTTTTGGCCTAGGCTTAACTGGCGTACGGGCCTGCGTATAAAATCTTGCATGCCCAGTAGCTCTGTAAATAATTCTACATTGCGCTTATATGGCGCATCTTCAATTTTGTACATTCTCTTGTATAGCTCAAAGGTATCCTCTGTAGGCAAATCCCAGTTTAACTGGCTTCGCTGGCCGAAAACCACACCTATATTCTTGGCGTTTTGCTTACGGTTTTTATGGGGAACTACACCGTTTACATTAACCTCACCAGAGGACGGCACTAATATTCCACATAACATTTTTATCGTAGTAGATTTGCCTGCACCGTTAGAGCCGACATAGCCTACTAGCTCCCCCTCATTAAGCGAAAAGTTAACGTCCTTTACGGCCTCAACAGTTTCGTATTCCCTATTAAACAGGGTTTTGATATTGTTCAAAAACCCTTTTTGACGCTTAAATACTTGATAATTTTTGCATAAGCCTCTGACTTCTATTAGTGGCATACTATTCTCCTCACTAGCTCCCAGAACTTTGATAGGCATTTAAACCATATTTCCAAAACTTATACGCTCCCCAAAAGCATACTAAGCCTATTAGCGGGCTGATATACATAAGAATAGGGCTAAAAGGCGTATCTGCCCTCCCTAGAAATAGCTGTAGCGGATAGTAGTTAATAAAGGCAAGTGGCAGCAAAAACGTTAAAATAAACTGCACGCCACCCGCGTAAATATTTATAGGATAATCAATAAAACGTGATGCCTCCCAGTAAAAAATGCGCGACAGTGCCGAGCTTTTTATTAACCAAAAAGACGGCACACCACTAGCAATAAGTGCCGACGCATGAATTAAAGAGCCACCAATGATACCCACAACAAAAAATGACACCGTAAAAAATGAAAATGCTATATCCAAGTTTGCTAAGCTTATCCCCATAATAATTAACGAGATAATATAGTTGGTTGTATAACCGGCACTTACCTGCTGGCACATATATAAATAAAGAGGGTTAACTGGCTTTGTAAGAATAGAATCTATAGTACCCCTTTGCACCCTAGCACTTAAATCGTTTACCGGCATTGCAAATGTAGCACCCAACGAGTAGCACAACAGGTTAACCGAATAAAGAAGCAGAACCTCATACATAGACCATGTACCTATTACCCTAAACCTAGTAAGCATAATAAGAACCAACGCAAAGCCACCGCCAAAGCTTAATATCTTGCCTATACAGCGTACAAGATAGCGCATTGGGTACTCTAACTGCGTTAAAAAGCTTACCTTAGTAAAAGCAAAAAACAGTTTAATCGAATCAAGCAAGTTCATTTCCGCTATCCTCCTTATCCGCCTTGTACAAAAACATTCTGCTGGATTTTGTACCAAACAAATCTCTCCAGGCCATAGATGGCCAGTATCCATAAAACTTGCTGAAGTATGATAATAAGCGCACCGGTTACACCAACCTGCCCTAAAAATATTTGTATAGGTTCAAATGCAACCAACCTAAAAGGCAGAAACCTGGCAATATTAGCAAGCCAATAAGGGTAGAACCATAGCGGAATAGTAGCACCAGAAAAAATAAGCATTAGCCCACCAAAGATTTGACGCGTATATACCGGGTCGCGTGTCCAAAAAATTAGTAACCCTGCAATATATTCGATATAGAAGCGCAATGCTATTGCTAAAATCAAGCTAAACATAAATAGCAACAACTCAAGCGAACCAATATCAAATGTAGTACCCCACACAAAATGGGATATTATTGCAACAGGTATACAAGCGAATATTATTATGCATAGGTTGTGGCTGGCCTGCTCCGAAAACATTACATTTTTAAGGTTTACAGGCTTAATTAGGTCTATGGAAATATTGCCTTCGTTGATTTTACGGTCAAAGGCAGTGGTAAAGTTTGTGTTAGAGGCTTGTCTTAGCAGGTAGGAAACAATAACAAAGGTAACCATCTGGCTTAGTGTAATAGCTACCCCGTCGCCAACAATTTCAGCTTGAAGTAGGGCCTGCCATATGCTTATCTGTACATAGATAAATAATAACGCCCCAACTATGTTTAACAAAAACTCGCTTCTATACATAAGCTGTAGCTTTAGATTTTTTTGAAAAACGGCATAATAGAACATGGAAAGGTCGCTCCTTCATTGTTGCACGGTATGAAGATAAACGTTGTTAAAAGGGGCTGTTGCAAAACCTCCCATCTCCGTCAACATAAAGGCGTTGAGGAACGAAGTGACGAAGCAATCCAGGGAGTATAAGGCTTTAGGCATTCTTGGATTGCTTCGGCTTCGCCTCGCAATGACGAGACAGGGGTTCTGCAACGGGCCCCTTTCATTTAATAGCTATTTACACTTAAACCTAATTACTGGCAAGCAATACCTGCGTCCAAACAAGTTCAAAATCGGCTCTAAAATCACCAAGGTCTACAAATACCTCGCCACGTGCAAGGATATCCTCGCTCGGCCAGTAGATGGGGCAGTTTTGCCAGTCTTGTGGTACGCGTTCGAATGCGCCCATATTTGATGTAGAGTAACGTGTATACATGGTGTTTAGGTATGCAATATCCGGGCGGTTCATAAAGTTGATAAACTTCTCGGCATTTTCCTGGTTACGGGTGGTTGCGGGTATTACCATGGAGTTAAACCATAGCTGTGAGCCTTCTTGTGGCACTACAAAGTTATGGTCTGGGTTATAGTAAATAATCCAGCGTGCGCAACCGTTGTAAACGGTACCCAAGGCACCTTCCTCACCAATCATACTATCAATAATCTGGTCTGCTAAAAATGCGCGTACGCGGGGGGCCAGTTCCATTAAAGAATCCCGTACTTGGTTAAGCTCGCCCGGGTCGCGGCTGTTCATGGAAAAGCCCAGCATCCTTTGTACGGCACCCATTGTACAGCGTGAGCTGTCGTATAAAAATACTTGGTTAGCAAACTGCTCATCCCATAATATCTGCCAAGAGTCCACAACCTGGTCTACCATAGTGGTATTGTACACTATGCCAAAGGTTCCCCATTTGTAAGGCACAGAATAGAGGTTGTCTGGGTCAAATGCTAACCCTTTAAACATTGGGAAAATGTAGTCTGCGTTTGGGATGTTATCCCAGTTAAGCGGTGCCAGTAAGCCCTCGTTAATCATGCGTTCAACCATGTAATCTGACGGTACTACAACATCAAACTCCGCACCGGCGTGTACAATCATGGCGTGTAGGTCTTCGTTGGTGGAATATGTGCTATATATAACTCTGATTCCATACTCCTCCTCAAACATCTGTAAAACCGGTTCATATATAAATAGTCCCCAGTTTGCTACATTTAAGGGCGGGTGGTTTTCATCGCCGCTGGTACAGGCTGTAAGGCCCAATATGGCTATTATGGCCACTGCTAGTACTAAAAGAGTTCTTTTCATTTATTTTACCTCCATCGCGCATTTCGCGCAGATTTTTATATTTACTAAGAAACTGCAAAAAGAAACTGCAAAAATTGTGTATCGTGTTTATTTCGAAGCCAGTTTTGTGCAATATCCCGGAGGGGAACTGCGTTGAAACGTTCGCAGTTCCGCTTGACTTAGGGCAGCTCGCTGTCTTGCATCTTTCGTTAAAAGCGGCTGTGCCGCTTTTTTATTCATCCTCTGAGTTCCTGCGCATTAATTGCCTATCCCGTTTATTAATAAGAATAAGCATAACCATTACCACAACAAAAATAATGGTCGAAAGCGCATTAATACTAGGGTCTACGCCACGGCGTGTCATTGAGAAAATTCTAATAGAAAGGTTCTGCACCCCCGGGCTTGTAGTAAAGAAGCTGACCATAAAGTCATCTACCGACATTGTAAATGCCAACATAGCCCCCGTTATAACCCCCGGCCAAAGCTCCGGTAAAATAACTTGAATAAAAGCCCTAAAGGGGCTAGAGCCTAAATCCAACGCAGCTTCGTATAAATTAGGGTCTAACTGCCTAAGCTTTGGCGTTACTGAAAGTATGACATACGGCACATTAAAAATAACATGGGCCAATAGCATAGTACCAAAGCCAAGGGTTCCAAACCCAAGCATTCTAAATACAAACATAAACAGCATCATCAAAGAAATACCGATGATTACATCCGGCATCATAACGGGTACACGGCTTACCAACATCACCGCCGTGCGTGGGCGTTTTTTTAACTTATCTATACCAATTGCCGCAACAGTGCCTATGGCCGTGGCAAAAAGAGTAGAAAATACTGCAATCAAAACCGTGTTGCGCAAGGCAAGCTGTGTATGTTGGTCGTTAAACAGCCGAATATACCAGTCAAGGGTAAAACCCTCCCAAGTACCACGGGAACGAGACGCGTTAAAAGAGAAGATTATAAGCACTGCAATAGGGGCATACATAAAAAACAAAATTGCCCCAAGATAAACCCGCTTAAATACTTCTAGCGAGCCAGAAAAAAAGCGAATCATAGTTGCATCCCCCCTTCGCTAGCCTCCTCTTGCCGGTCGAACCGCGAAAGTATAAACGTGCTTACAAGCATTAAAATAATCATAACCACAGCCACAGCAGAGCCAAAATGCCAGTTACCTACCCGCAAGAATTGTTGTTCAACAAGGTTGCCAAGCAGGAAGAACTGCCCGCCGCCAAGCAGGTTAGGGATAATAAACGTAGCCGCCGCAGGCATAAACACCATTGTTATCCCGCTAACAACACCCGGCATGCTTAAAGGGAAAACCACCTTTAAAAACACCGTTCTATTGTTTGCGCCAAGGTCTTGCGCGGCTTCAATTATGCGCTTATCCATTTTTGTTAGCGCGGTGTAAATAGGTAGCACCATAAACGGCAGGAAGTTATACACCATCCCCAGTAAAACCGCCCTGTCTGTAAACAAAATATCAGTTGTGGGCAGGTTAAGTAGCCTTAAAAGGTTATTCATAATCCCGTTGCGTTCTAAAATTGTCATCCAGCCATAAGTACGCACCAGGAAATTCATCCACATTGGCATGATAAATAGAAATAGCAGAATCGGCTTATTGCGAAAGCCCTTACTAGCCAGTATATGTGCAAGCGGGTACCCTAAAAGGAAACATATTACTGTAGTCTGCAAAGCCATCCTAAGCGAGCGCACTGCTACACGTATAAAAATCCTTTGAAAAAACGGCTCTCCTTCTTGTATACCTGTGAAGAAATTTCGCATATTCTGCATGGTGAAATATGTGGTGCCGTGCGCATCTACATTGGTAAACGCGTAAAAAAACACCAGCACCAGCGGCGCAATTACAAAAATAGCCAGCCACACTATATATGGGTAGGTAAATAACCGCCTCATGACTCATCGCCCTCGCGGAGTGGTGCGCTTTTTTGCATTACATGAATAAGGTCTGGTGCTATATCAATCCCCACTACAGAGCCTACGGGTGACTGCACTGTGCTTTGCACCTTCCAGGTATAGCTACCGGTGTCTACACGCATTTCGTAGTGTACGCCTTTGAATGTTACGTGCTTTACCTCGCCTACCAGTGCGCCGGTATTTTTATCGGTAATGCGTATGTCTTCTGGGCGTACTACTATGTCTACTGGCTCGTTTTGTCTGAAGCCTTTGTCTACGCATTCGAAAACGGCACCCGCAAAGCTTACGCTGCGGTCTTCATGCATTGTACCGGGTAGGATGTTGCTATCGCCTATGAAGTTGGCAACGAATGCGCTTTTGGGCTCGTTATAAATATCCTCTGGTGAGCCAATTTGCAGTATCCGGCCATCGTTCATTACGGCTATTGTGTCTGACATGGTTAGGGCTTCTTCTTGGTCGTGGGTTACGTATACGAAGGTTATGCCTAGCTTTTGTTGCATGTTTTTTAGTTCTACTTGCATCTCTTTACGCAGTTTAAGGTCTAGCGCGCCTAGCGGCTCGTCTAATAACAGAACCTCTGGCTCGCATACCAGTGCACGGGCAATGGCCACCCTTTGTTGCTGACCGCCGGAAAGCGATGTAACGCTTCGCGTTTCGAAGCCTTCCAAGTTAACCAGTTTAAGGATATCCTTAACTTTTTCCTGGATGGATGCACGGTCTAGTCCTTTTATTTTTAGCCCGAAGGCGATATTTTCTGCAACATTCATATTGGGAAACAGTGCGTAACGCTGGAATACCGTGTTTAACTGGCGCTTATGTGGTGGGGTATCTAAAATAGACTCCCCATTAAAAAATAAATCGCCACCGGTAGGCTGTTCAAAGCCACCAATAATGCGCAAAGTAGTGGTTTTGCCACAGCCGCTAGGACCTAGTAGCGTTAAAAACTCGTTCTGATTGATGTACAAATTAATGTTATCAAGAACCCTGGTATGACCAAAGTCTTTAACAACGTTAACAAGCTCAATAAGACGGGGCATATTACCACTCCTTTGGTATATAAAATCAAGACCACGGGCTTTGCCGCTTTTTATAGACTAGGAAACTGCTAAAAAATACAGTGTGTTTATTTCGAAATCAATCTCTTGCGGTATCCCGGAGGGGAACTGCGTTGAAGCATTCGCAGTTCCGCTTGGTATGGGGATAGTCGCTTGCTACACCTATCGTTAAAAGCGGCTATGCCGCTTTTTTAAAAACTTGGGGGGGTGCTTACCCATAGTATTGATGCTTTATGGGCTGTGTGATTTTCTAAGTAGTAGGGCTGTTCGGCATTGTAGTAGATGCTGTCGCCCTTTTTTATTTTCCAGGCTTTTG
>Ga0123355_10004478_pt1 | contig 20325 bp, 22 predicted proteins | sample TergutEmb28metaG_3_FD_89872 | JGI IMG/M metagenome (GOLD analysis project Ga0123355, IMG submission 89872) | Embiratermes neotenicus P1 segment gut microbial communities from Petit-Saut dam, French Guiana - Emb289 P1 | ecosystem: Host-associated > Arthropoda: Insects > Digestive system > Gut ...
CCCCGATAGTTTGCCGCCACGCACGAAGAAAATTTGCATTAAGGCTTCGTCGTTTTGGCGTGACATTGCTATTATATCGCGGTCTTCTAAGCCTGTTTCCACCTTTTGCTTTTCGTTGATGGACTTTAGCGCGGCTATTGTGTCGCGTAGTTCTGCGGCGCGTTCAAATTCCATTGCTTCTGCGGCGGCGGTCATTTCATTTGTTAGGCGGGTTAGTACGTTTGTGTCTTTGCCTTGAATGAATTGCTCCGCTTCGGAAAGGTACGTGCTGTAGGTTTCTTCGTCTAGTAGGCGGTTGCATGGGGCTTTGCATTGTCCAATGTGATGATTTAGGCATGGGCGTGATTTGTCAAAGTCGCGTGGGAATTGTTTTGCGCAACGGCGCAGAGGCCACAACCTATGGATTAAATCCAGTAGGTCGCGAACATGCGTTTTTGATATGAACGGCCCGTAGTATTTTGCTTTATCTTTGCCGCGCCTGTGGGAGAATTGTATTCGTGGCAGGCGTTCCCTTGTGATTTTTATATAGGGATAGGCTTTGTCGTCTTTTAAACGGACGTTGTATTTTGGGTTGTGTAGCTTGATTAGGTTATTCTCAAGAATGAAGGCTTCGTTTTCGGTGTCGGTTACTACGTATTCAAAATGGGTGATGTTTTTTGCTAGGTGAAGTGTTTTCGGGTGCTGCTGTGACTTTTGGAAGTAACTTCGCACCCGATTGTGTAAATTCACCGCTTTGCCTACATAGATTATTTTGTTGCTTTCGTCCTTCATTATATACACGCCAGGGCGGGTTGGGAGCTTTTTTAGCTCCTCGGAAATGTTAAACTCCATGTTGCCACTTTACCACGGTGGAGGGTTCGCCCATGGTGGGTCGTTGGGTAGGTCGGGGAGAACCTCGTCTGGTGGTTCTGGGATTGGGTCTGGTTCGGGTGGTGGTGGCGTGGGTATTTCGATTGGTGGTGACGGCGGTATTGTTGGTAATGGTGCTGGTTCTTCGTCTGGTGGTGGCGTGGGAGTTGGTGATGGAATTGGGTCTACCATGTGGGGGGGCATGTTTGCTATTGGGTCGTTGATTGCTGGCATTAGGAGCAACGAACGCATTATGTCTTCTGTTTCGTCGCCTGTTACGGTTATTGTTAGACGTGAATCTGTATAACCTTGCAAACGCGCTACTATGTCGAGAGTTCCTGCCGAAACGCGGTGCGTTAGCGTGGAATGCCCAATAAATACGTTATTGATAAAAATTTCGGCATTGGTTGGTGAGGTGAAAATTACCAATGTGTTTTCGTGAATGATTTCCACTAGGTCGAAGGAAATTACGTGAACATTGTTAGAAATTTCAAAGCGTTGTTCTTGTGGAATAAAGCCGTGGCGTTCTACACGCACGAATTGTTCTCCAAATACTACTTCAACTGGGCCTGCTTCTTCGTGAAGTTGACCATTTACAAAAACTTGCGCGTCTGCTGGGTTTACTTGGATATGCAGGAATGCGGCGCGTGGTTCTGCGTCGCCCAAGTTTATTCGCGTTATTTCGCCTTGGGTGATAACTAAATCTTCTATGATGAAGGGTTCGATATTATCGCCTTCGACTATTATGCGGTGTGTGCCTTCGGGTAGAACTATGTCTTCGTTCACTTGTGACAGTCTATAAAGGCGGGCGTTTCCTATCATAATAGAGCCGTTTGTCACCGTATCTGTGTTGGCTACTTGCAGGAATCCATGTGCGGCTTCAACTTGCATTAGCCATACTGTATCGCCGTGGGTAACTAGGGTTATGGAGTCGATTGGGCGGATTAAACCCGCTGAAAAATTTTCGCCGCGATTTAATACTAGGGTTTGGCTGTTGAAATTCCACACATCGCCGCCTAGGGTGACTTCCCAGTTTTCAACGTCTACTTGAACATTTGTGCGCGAATTTAATTCGCGTGATTGACGATTCGTGCTTAGGGTGACAATTTCTATGGAACGTGGGTCGTAACCTATGTCAACTATGTTGCCTGCGCGAAGTCCTGCGAAATTCATAGGGTTGCCCCAGCGGTCGGTTAGAAGTGCTTCGTCTGAAAGCACAAATTCCTGCGTACTGCGATTGCTTATGTCAAGCAGGGTTAGAGTTCTGTTTACGCCATTGTCGCTTATTGCCGTGATTAACGACGTTTGTGGACGCAAATTTGCATTTCGACCTGCTGTTACAATACTAGAATGTGGCGTTGGTGTGGGTGACGGAATTACATCAAAAGCGAATACACCTTCTCCCACCGCGTTAGGCATTACCAAAAGAAGAACGGCAAGACATGCGCCAATGCCCAAAATCAAACCTACAATAGAAAATATTGCAAACTTGGACTTTTGTCGCTGGCGATTTGCTCCCGAAGGTCTGGGACGCAAGCTATCGGGCATACCACTAAAACTGTACGCACTACCAGGCGATTTTTTGGTATTTTTTGCATTAGAATAATCCCCTTTTATGGAGGCTATTCGTGGGTCGGGTGCGGTTACACCTGGCTTGCGTTTGATTCCGCTTTGCTGGTCTGCGGCAATGCGGGTTATTGTTTCCCGTCTGGAATTGGTGCGGCTTGAGCGGGATTCTTTTTCGTCGCTGTAAGTATCGAAGGAATCTTCGTCGTCGTACTGCATTGCAGAGGAACTTTCAAAATCTCCGCTTGATGTTAGGGGGGATTCGTCGTCCCCGCTGGTTAGGGTAAAGTTTTCATCATAATTGTCAAATTTTGTTTCGTAGCTTTCATCGTCGTCGTATTTGAAATTATCGAAACTATCGCCCTCATAGTCATCGAAATCGTCGAAATCATCAAAATCATTAAACTTGTTATTCGGCATTATCTTTCTCCTTCCTGCCGTTATAATTTGCACAGTCGATATTAATATACTTCGACATGGAAAAAAACGCAAGTTTCAAAAGTATTAATAGCAAAAATTTTTCGCGTTATCATATGCAAAAACGTGATATAATCATATTACTAAGATTCACTCATTGATTGTATAAATTATTTGGGAAAGAGGTTTTGTTTATGCAATTGGAAGCGGTTAAAAGCGTATATGAAAAAATTATTGGTAATATGGAAACGGTGGTTATAGGTCGCGGCGAGGCAATCCGCTTGGCGGTGATTGCATTGCTTTCTGGTGGACATGTTTTGTTGGAAGACGTGCCGGGTTCTGGGAAAACATTACTTGCGAAATCATTGGCGGCATCAGTTGGTTGTGAGTTTAAGCGGATTCAGTTTACGCCTGATATGTTGCCGTCGGATATTACTGGGATTAACTATTTTAATATGAAGACATCAGAGTTTGAATTTCTGGCAGGGCCGATTTTTGCTAATATTGTTTTGGCTGATGAAATCAATCGGGCAACGCCTAAAACGCAGGCGGGTTTGCTTGAGTGTATGGAAGAACGTCAAGTTACGATAGATACGGTTACACATCGGCTTGCGCCACCGTTTATGGTAATTGCCACGCAGAATCCAATTGATACGCAGGGTGTTTTTCCGTTGCCCGAAGCGCAGTTAGACCGCTTTACCTTTAAAATTCCTATGCAGTACACTTCTCACGACGATACCGTTGCGATACTAAAAACGCATCAGCGGGAAAGCATTTCACTTTCGCCTGTAGTGTCGGCGGAAGAAATCATAAATGCACAGTCGGTAATTCCCGAAATTTTTGTTCATCAAGATATGATGGGCTACATAGTAAGCCTTGCGGAAGCAACCCGCGTACACACGGGCGTTTTGCTTGGTGTGAGTGCGCGTGGCGCGCTTGTGCTAATGCGCACGGCGCAGACCATTGCGGCAATCAACAATCGCGACTACGTTATTCCCGACGACGTAAAACAAGCGGCAATTCCAGTAATGGCGCATAGGCTCATATTAAGAGGAACAGAACGCGTGAAAAAAACTGCGGCAGAGGAAATTGTCGCGGTTATTTGCGATAGCACCACAGTACCTACAGAGTTTTTGCAAAGCTAATGAATATTGGTATTTTGGTGATTGCGGTTATCGCCGTGGCGTTTTTTGTTTTGCGACGCGCTGGATTAAATCGAATCGTTTATCAGCGGTATTTTTCCCAGCAGGGTGTGTTTGAGGGCGAAACGGTAATGCTGGTGGAGGAAATACAAAATCCTTATTTCATGCCGCTTTTTGCAGTAAATGTGGACGCGTATTTGTATAATGAATTACATTTGGCGGAGTCGCCATATTTTTCGACTGGTATGCAGGAATTTACCAGCCGATTTTTTTTAGCACCATACACACAGGTGCGACGTTCGATTCCAATAAAATGCCTAAAGCGCGGGTATTACGAATTGGATTCTGTATATGTACAAAACAAAAGTCGCGAAGCAAAAGCGCGACTGTTTGTATATCCACGCGCATTACCCTACGAAGAAAGCAACCCAATGGAAACCGAAATGCAAAACCTAGACCAATCAAACAGACGATTACTACAAGACCCGTTCAGCTTCTCTGGCGTGCGTGAGTATCAACAAGGCGACCCATTCCGAAGCATCAACTACAAAGCCACGGCAAAAACAGGCGCGTTAAAAGTAAACGAACGCGATTTTTTCTCAAGCCGAAGTTTTATGATTTACATTGACTTCCATGCGCCCCCCAACGCAATGCTTCACTACGCCGAAACAATGGAAAAATCATTGTCATACGCCGCTGACATGGTATGGAAATCTATACAGCAAGGCTACAACGTGGGTTTTGCGGCAAACTGCCAAAAGCTACTTGGTAAAGAAAATCATATTCGCCACCCCATGCGGCGCGGGCAGGAACACTATATCGAAATACTACAAGAAATGGCATCCATACGCATTTCGGAAGGCTGCTCCTTTAGATGGTTATTACACCAAGACATAGACACTCTATGGAATGTAGACATCTATATCATGACCGCAAACGACAACCTAGACGACATAATCGCCGCGCTAAGAAGCAAAGGAAATCACGTAACAATCCTAACCCCAGATTTGGAGGTGGACGATGATTAAAATTATTCGTGAAAACAAACTCGAAGTGTTATTGCTTCTTATATCGTTGCTTACCGCGATTATCGCAACGGCGGGATTCTTCCTTGCATATGGGCAAAATCTTCATCTGTTTTTGATAATGTTAGGTTCGTGGGTATGGTTATATTTAAAATTCCGTGCATTCATGAAAATTTTAGCCAAATACGAATGGGAAAACCCCGTAACTGCAAAAATCAGAAAATTTTTGGGTGCTTTAGTAGGCAAGTTATTCGGCTTTTTGGGAAATCAATTCGCCCGTTTGGCTCGAAAAATAAAAGAATTGGCAAGCAAGCTACCTCGCGTCCCGCTACCCGCACTACGAAAATCCAATCGTCTAACCCTTTTCCATGATGAAAAAATCCGCGTGTTCACACATAAAAAACGCGACCCATTCCGCAAAATGAAATGGAAAAACCTACAATCCCACCGCGAACGCGTAAGATTTATATATGTATCATTCCTGCAACAGAAAATTAAAAAAGGGGCAATCGTAAAACCTTCCGATACCCCCAATGAATTATCTGTCACACTAAACGCCAACGAAGACCCAACCACTCAACTATTTTCACTGTACAACATAGCGCGATACTCGCATGATAAAACCGCAATCGCAGAAGAGGAAGTGGAATATATCCTTCCCTGTGCGTCAAGGCGGTTGAAGCTATAGTTAGAACCTACGGTCAATAATTTCCCCTGCCAGTTCTTCAGACGTTTTGCCCTCTGCATTTAAAACAATTGCATCTGGGGTTTGGTTGCGAAACCAAGTTTCTTGACGTTTTGCGTAATGGCGGGTTGCTTGCTGAATCGCTGTAATTGTTTCGTCGTGGGTTATTTCGTCGTTTATGAATTGTGCAATTTCTTTGTAGCCTATTGCTTGCATTGATGCGAGATTTTTGTTATAGCCATTTGATAACAAGCTACGAACTTCTTCAACAAACCCCGCTTCAAACATTGAAATTACACGGCTATTTATGCGTTCATACAAAATTTCGCGCCGCATGGAAAGCACAAAAAAATTTGCATCATAAAGCGGCTGATTAGATTTTTTTGCTTTCTGTGCCGCGTTGTATTCAGAGAACAAACCGCCCGAAACTTCGCAATACGCAAGCGCACGCGCAACACGCTTTACGTTGTTTGCATGGATTGTTGCGGCGTATGCGGGGTCGGCTTGGGCTAGTTTTTTGTGAAGTTCCTCCGCGCCTTTTTCACGCGCCATAATGGCGAATTTCTCGCGAAGTTCGTCTTCTTTTGCGTTGCTTTCGGAAGAAAATTCCGTGCCATATAATACAGCGTTAATGTAAAAACCCGTTCCACCCGCAAGAATTGGGATTCTGCCACGCATTCGGATTTCCTCAATTGCGGCGATAGCAAGCCGCTGAAACTCTGCGGCAGAAAATGGCTCGTGAGGGTCAACTATATCCAGCATGTGATGCGGAATCCCAGACATTTCTGCAAGGGTAGGCTTCGCCGTGCCAATGTCCATACCACGATAAATCTGCATTGAATCTGCGGATATTACTTCGCCGTTGATTTTCTTAGCCAATTCCACCGCTACGGCGGTTTTTCCGCTTGCAGTCGCCCCCGCGATTACGTAAAGTGAGCGATTATCTGTTAAATTCAAAATAAAATCCCTTTCTCATACTTTTTCCATTTCAATGTTTCAGAGTGGAAAAGTATCAAAGTGAAAAATAATTCCCGTGTTGGGCAGATAATAAAACCGCACTGGCACAGGTTCGTTGCCCGCAGGCATTTGGCTTTGCGCGTAATTAACTGCGTTGTAAATATTGCGAGCCAAACCACCAGTCGGGGTAGGAGGAGTTATGTACCTCCATGGGCAATTAGGGGACATTCGGATATAACGGAAATGCTCAAAACCTTCGCTACGGCGCGTAGTAGCTTGATGGTGTCTGATATATGTGTACGTGCGTACCTCGCGCAAATCGGCATGTACAACAGAATGCTGTCCCGATTGCGCAAGCCGAAAGTCCGAAATAAAGCCATTCGGATAAAAAAATACTATAGCACTAATGCAAACAATCGTTATCCCAGCAAATTTCGCAGCCCTGCGCAAAGCTCTGGTTTCAGCCTCCGTTCCAGTTTCTCTCACCTTGAAAAATGCCCTAAGTTGTATATATACGAAATACAGAGGTATTAAAGTAAACCACACCATAAAAATAAGAACGTGAATGTTACTGATTACAGATTCAAAAAACGGGACATATAACAAATCCAATGAATCCAAAGCACGTTGAGTAAGTGGTTGCCCCATAAACATCAGCGCGATTAAACCAACCAACAATAACAAAAGGAAACCGCACCCACACGCAAATTCTGTATCAAGTTCTTTAGGAACACAAAACAAACCTTCATTATGCCTTTCGTCTTCATGTTGCATATAAATCAAGTTCCCCTTACTATGCCATACAGCACACAGTCATGTATTATGCCTTTAACTTTTTCGCTTTGTATGGCTATTCCTTCTTTAATCATTCCCGCTTTTTCCATCACCCTACCAGATGCGGGGTTGGCAGTGTAATGATGGGATTCCACACGATTTAATTCCAACGTCTCAAAGGCAAACGATATAATAGTGCGCAACGCTTCTGACATATAGCCCTTACCCCAATACTTACGATTAATTACATAACCTGTGCCAGTCTTGTCATGTTCGGGAATAAGTCGCAAATCTATATTGCCAATGTATTTTCTGTCTTTTTTATGCTCAATTGCAAAAAAGCACGGAAGCGTTAAATAATAATTCAAAATAGTCCCATGGGCTTCCTCCAGCGTAGATAATCCACCCCATGTCAACCACTTAACAGTTTCGGGGTCGCTTGCCCATTCTAATAAGCCAGCGGCATCTTCTTCGCGGATTTTTCGTAGGATTAATCTTTCCGATTCCAACACTTGATTTTTGTCCAGTACTTCTTTGTAATTATCTACCATGTTAAACCTCCAACTGAACAGCTACATACGCACCATTCATAAAATAATTTTGATAAGGATGCTCTTTGTTTGGTGCATCAGGAGGGATTCTTTCAGAAAATCGAATTACGTTATCAGTTCTTGACGTTATAAAGTCCCAATTATTCAAGACATTTGCGCCAAGTATGATATGGCGTGCAAGCCAGTCCTTAAACGGGAAAGCTAAGGCAAACACCCGTAACATTTCAAAATCTCCTAATGCAACTTTGGGCAGAATATAACCCTGTGCTTCTCCAAAACTCCCGCCTATAGATATAGGTACTTTTATTGAAAGCATTGTGCCGAAATTTTTTGCAAGTTCAATATCAATCATTGTATTGAATGCACCTGTATCAATTAAGGTTTTTATCTGCGTCCTCTTTCGAGAAGAATTGATGTCACTTATGGTTGCGTGTGCCATATAACGATGGCGCACCCAATCTAGTAACTCAATAGTAAAATCCAAGTATTATCTCCCCTTTTGCTTTAGACCCTGTAACGATTAAACCTTGACCGTTGTACTCCTTCATAATGATTTCGTCCAAAAGAACTATCTCCTGTTCGCTACTGGCATCAACCGATGCAATTAGATAACCCCTGTCCCCACGCGGAAACTCTCTGCAATCCAATAAAACTGTCTTGCCTAAAAATTCGCGGTCAACGTCTGATTCTGTGAGTATGCGTGTGCCCTTGTATTTTGTTAAGCTCATAATCCACCTCCATGCTTGCGCTGGTCATTATTATATCACCGAACTAAGGTTGTGTCTTTTTTTCTTGCTCAACTTAAATGTATTGGTTACAATAAGCGTAATATTCAAAGGAGCTGATAAAAATGGGAAAAGCATTAATAATTGGTTGCGGTGGTGTAGCAAAGGTAACGATTCATAAATGCTGTCAAAACCACGAAGTATTTTCAGAAATAATGATTGCAAGCCGCACGAAAAGCAAATGCGACGAAGTAAAAGCGTATCTTGAATCGCAGAATGTGAAAACCAAGATTCACACGACGCAGGTAGACGCAGACAATGTTGGAGAGCTTGTAGCGTTAATCAAGCAATTCGACCCAGAAATTGTAATCAACCTCGCTTTGCCGTATCAAGATTTAACAATCATGGACGCGTGTTTGGAAACGAAGAAACACTATCTGGACACCGCAAACTACGAGCCGCTGGACACAGCGAAATTCGAGTACAAATGGCAATGGGACTACCGCGAACGTTTTGAAAAAGCAGGAATCACAGCGGTACTAGGTTGCGGTTTCGACCCAGGGGTAACGGGGATATTCAGCGCGTATGCAATGAAGCATTATTTTGATGAAATCCACTATCTGGACATTTTAGATGCAAACGCGGGCGACCATGGTTATCCCTTCGCAACAAATTTCAATCCAGAAATAAATATCCGCGAAGTTACAGCAAAAGGTCGTTATTGGGAAAACGGCGACTGGAAAGAAACAGAGCCAATGGAAATCAAACGCGTATACGACTTCCCGCAAATAGGCGAGAAGGATATGTACCTGCTATACCACGAAGAACTCGAATCATTAGCGTTAAACATCAAGGGAATCAAGCGCATACGTTTCTTTATGACGTTTGGGCAAAGTTACCTTACGCATTTGAAATGCCTAGAAAACGTGGGCATGACCTCTATTGAACCAATTGACTTCGAGGGCAAAAAAATCGTGCCGCTGCAATTTCTCAAAGCTGTTCTTCCCGACCCTGCAAGCCTTGGGCCACGCACGGTGGGCAAAACCAATATTGGTTGTATCTTCACTGGTGTAAAGGATGGCAAGCCCGTCACTTACTACGTGTACAATGTTTGCGACCACCAAGAATGCTATCGTGAAGTGCAATCGCAAGCGATTTCCTACACAACAGGCGTACCCGCAATGATTGGCGCAATGCTAGTAATGAATGGCACATGGCAAAAAGCAGGCGTACACAATGTAGAAGAATTTGACCCCGACCCATTTATGGACGCACTAAACAAATGGGGCTTACCATGGGTAGAAGACTTCAACCCAACCCTAGTGCCATGATGATACGTTTTGACCCGAATCAACTACCAAGCCCTTGCTACATTGTGGACGAGCAGCTATTGGCAGAAAACCTTCGCACGTTACGTTGGGTTGCCGACGAAGCGGGCTGCAAAATCCTACTAGCACAGAAGGCATTTTCAATGTTCAGTCTATACCCGCTAATTGCCAGACACCTAGACGGCACAACCTCCAGCGGGTTACACGAAGCCTTGTTAAGCCGCGATTACATGGGCAAAGAAAATCATGTTTTCTCCGCCGCATATTCTGATGAAGAATTTGCGGCGGTTTCCTCCATATGTAGTCATATTGTGTTTAATTCATTTTCGCAATGGGATAGATTCAAAGACCGTGCCGCTATGGGAAACGCAAGTTTGGGAATACGCATAAACCCAGAGCTTTCCACGCAAGAACACGGCGGCATTTACGACCCATGTTCACGCGGTTCGCGGCTAGGCGTAACGCTGAAAAATTTCCGTTTTGATGCGTTTGACGAAAGAGATGAAAAAGGCGAAAGAGATGAAATACGCAAAAAAGGCAAAGGTATTGACGGCATACATTTCCATACCTTATGTCAGCAAAATTCCGATGCCCTTGAATTAACTCTTCAAGCAGTAGAAGAAAAATTTTCTGCGTGCTTCGATAAAATTTCGTGGATAAACATGGGCGGAGGACATCATATCACCCGCGAAGATTACGACAAAAACAAGTTAATATCACTAATCAAAAATTTCAAACAAAAATACAAACTTGATGTCTATATCGAACCAGGCGAAGCCATTGCCTTAAACGCAGGATTTTTAGTATGTACAGTGCTGGACATAATAGAAAACAACGGCAACATAGCAATCTTGGACACTTCTGCCGCCTGTCATATGCCCGATGTTTTAGAGATGCCATATCGCCCACGAATCATAGGCGCAGGGGAAAAAAATAAAAAACCCCACAGCTACAAACTAGGCGCACCAACCTGTTTGGCAGGGGATTTTATAGGGGAATATTCCTTTGACAAGCCGCTTTCCATAGGCGACAAGTTAATCTTTGAAGATATGGCGATTTACTCCATGGTAAAAAACAACACCTTCAATGGAATAAACCTACCCAGCATAGCCATATGCCACACAAACGGCGAACTAGAAATCGTGAAAAAATTCGGCTACGAAGATTTTCGCGATAGATTGTCATAATTGAAGGGTGAACACACCCTACATCATATTGTAAAGTCTAAGTTTATCCACGGCGTTTTCGGCAATAATTATTTCTCCGCGTTCTAGTAAGTATTGGCGGCTTATTACGTTGGAAACATGCTTTTGACCGTATTCATACAATATTATTTCTAGTTCGCCTGTGGTGTTGGTGTCTTCGGTTTCGTTTGTTAGCATTAGGAAGTAGCGTTCTTCTAGTTTGTGTACTTGGCTTATGCCTTGGTAGTGTTGGGGTAGGCGTGATGCTGCTGCGGCCATTATGTCTAAGTTTTCAAAAGAGAATAGGCTATAGCTATCTTCGTGTGGGATTTCGGTTGGTTGTTTTATTTGACTGCCCCGTTTGAATCGACATTCTTGACGGGCTGATGGTATTAGGTTGAATTTTTTTTCTTTGTCTAATCCGTCGGCTTCATTTATTTTGGTAACAACAACAACAAGGCTGTCTACGCCCACGCGCATAGCCTCGAACATTAGTGGTGTTTCGCCTTCTACAAATTCTTGCTCGTCTTGCACCAGCGTCATTATTTCGCGAAACAATTGCTGGGTCTTGTCAGAGCCGTAAGACAACTCGCTAATTTTTATATCGCGTTCTTCTAAATCGTCGGTCATAAGTACGAACTTCATTTGCGTGTCGCTTATTCTTTCGATTCTCATTTCACACGGCCCCCCGTATTCTGTTTACGCAAGTATAAAGAATCCTAACCGTAATGTAAAGAGGTTATTGTTGGAGCTTTTATGTCAAACAGAAATGCTTCTGCTTGACTGAAACGGATTTTTTGTGCAATAATTTGTAAAATGAACGAATCTAAGGAGTGCCGATAATGGAAATTAAAATTACAAAAACCGCAACGCCAAAAGAGAAGCCACAAGGCCCGCTAGGTTTTGGGCGAAATTTTACAGACCACATGTTTACAATGAGTTACACCGAAGGAATAGGCTGGCACGACGCAGAAATTATTCCGTATGGCAAGCTGGAATTTTCGCCAGCGTGTGCGGTTTTCCATTATGGGCAGGAAACTTTTGAGGGAATGAAAGCCTATAAGGGTGCAGATGGCGCATGTTATTTATTTCGTCCAGAAATGAATGCGCGGCGTATTAATGCTTCCAATGAACGCATGAGTATTCCGCAATTCCCCGAGGAGGATTTTTTACATGCACTGAAAACGCTGGTTAAGTTGGACTTGGATTGGATTCCCGACGGTGCGGATAGTTCATTGTACATTCGACCATTTTTCATTGCGGCAGATGAGGTTTTGGGGCTTTCTATTTCTAAGACATATCGGTTTATGATTATCATGACACCTAGCGCGTCGTTTTTTGGTGGGTTGCAGTCTGTTGGAATTTGGATAGAAGACGAATATGTTCGTGCGGTGCGTGGAGGAACTGGTCGTGCTAAAACAGGCGGCAACTATTCTGCAAGCATGGCGGCGCAAGCACGCGCACAAAAAGAAGGCTACGCGCAAGTAATGTGGCTAGACGGCGTAGAGCGCAAATACATTGAAGAAGTAGGCGCAATGAACATCTTCTTCAAAATAGATGGCAAAATGATAACCCCTGCGCTAAACGGAAGCATTCTGCAAGGCGTAACCCGCGACAGCATAATAACCCTATGCAAAGATTTTGGCATACCAGTAGAAGAACGCCCAATATCCGTAGACGAACTAATGCAAGCCGCCGACGCAAACCTACTACAAGAGGCATTCGGGGCAGGCACAGCAGTAGTAATCTCTCCAGTAGGAAAACTACGCTACCAAGGCAAAGAAGTAACAATAGGCAATGGCGAAGCGGGCGAAACAAGCAACAAACTATACAAAGCCCTATCAGCAATACAACGCGGCGAAGCCCCCGACAAGTTCAACTGGAGAGTACAACTATGATTCAATTTTTTAACTTCCACTCAAGTAAAACAGTCAAAAATAAAGTTTTTTGGAGAGGGGGGTGTGGGGGGAGAACCTTTTCTTCACATTCCTTTCGCTTCGCATTAGGGAATATGACATCAGAAAAGGTTCTCCCCCCACGGTCTTATTGTTCAAAATATTGTTCAAAAAAATCTTCTCGTGGTAATGCTTCGGTTATGGTTGTTGTTATTTCTATGGTTGTGCTTACTTTGGTTTTGACTGTGCTTACTGTTACGGTGATTAGTCGGCAGGTTACGGGGAGATATGGGTATTTTTATGGCTTGTATGACCTTGCTGTTGCTGGCAATGAACAAGCTTTTTATGTATTGGAACGAGGGCTTTTGTTGCATCAGAATGCGGCTCATTCGGAGGCTCAAGCGCGAGTTTTGGCTAACCTTGACGCGTTTACATCATTTGACCAAGGTAGTGGTCGGTATTACATAGTTCCATCAGGGCGATATTCGGATTTATTTGTTGATGAGATGATGCTGCTTCTTTGGGGAGAGATTCGGCATTATTTTGTTCGTACTAGACGGGGTAATGTCGATATGTATGTTCGTGAATGGGGACTTGCGCTGGAGTTGGATTCAGGGCATGTTGTGCGTGATGAGTTTTGGGCAGAAACACGCGTCGTACTTAGAAATGGCGGTGGGTTTGTAATTACTACGGAAATTCGCAAATTTACGGGAAGCGTGTCTAGTGTTGCGGCGGTGGTGCAGTCAGAGGTTGTGTGGTGTTTGCCTAGTGGCGGCGAATATTTTGATGCATACAGCGGTAAGATTAACATAAATTTTCTTGACTACTACACCATTACAATGGTAGAGTTGATGAGAATAGCAGACTAATACCATGTCACAATCTAAACAGCGGTATCCTTGCGGTCTTTTTGCCGCACTGCTTCGTCGGCCGTTCCTTGCGTGCTGCTGGCACGCTGCGTCACTGCCTCCTCGCATTGCGACAAAAATCCTCGCAATGATACCGCTGTTTAGATTGCGAAATGGTATAAGATTTTGTCAGTCGGGGTGAAGCGTGAGATTGCTAGAGCCAGATTATTATTATGATTCAATTTTTCTGATTCCTTACGATGAATTGTGGAAGAATAACATACGCGGGTTAATTTTTGATATAGACAACACGCTTACCCGCTTTGACCAAAAACAGCCATCTGCAAAGGTTGTTGCGTTGTTGCATAAATTAGAGCGTATGGGATTTCGCATATGCCTTGTGACAAATAACACCAATAAGCGACTCGGGCATTTTAATGAAAATTTGAATTTGCCTGGAATTGCCAACGCAATAAAGCCGCTAACGCGAGGATTACGTTACGCAATGGAAACAATGGGAACAAAACCTCCGCAAACGGCAATTATTGGCGACCAGTTGCTTTCGGACATTTGGGCTGGAAAGAATGCCAAGATGACAACAATCATGGTAAAGCCGATTTCCGACAATGATTTCTTTTTTGTTCGAGCAAAACGACTTGTGGAACGCGCAATCCTTCGCAAATACTTTGCGGAGCGCAAGATAACTTAATGAAACAACAACGTGGCTTCACGCTAATGGAACTCGTCATTGTTATGGCGGTTTTGATGGTAGTTGTTGGCGTGATTTTGGTTAGTGTTAATGGGAATAGTAATGATTATCGCGTACTTAGTAACGCGGCGGTGACAATGCAAGCGGATATTCGATATGCGCAACGCAGGGCAATTATGGAAGGGCGACGCATTGGGGTTCACTTCGATGTGTTGTATAATCGTTATCACATTATTGACCGCCATTCTACAGTATTACGCACTGTTTATTTGCCCGACGGAGTTAATCTTTTAGCTGTGAATTATGACAACCAGCGGCTTATGTATCTGCCTCGTGGTACGGCAAGTCAAGCAGGTACTATTGCTTTAAGAAAGGGTCGTTATCATCAGGAAATTACGACCACTGTTAGTGGTGGTCAAGTTCGCATACATGACATAATTGTTATTAATTAACAGGAAACACACCCAAGGGGATTTTAGAGGAGGCTTTTATGGAACAACTGGGAATGCGCAATTACATGGAAGACATCATTAAAGACAGAATGCCCACGGTTTTGGCAACCATGCCAGACCTATGTCAATGCGAGCGTTGCCAAATGGACAGATTGGCATACGCACTAAACAACAGCCCACCAAAATATGTTGTAACATCAAAGGGCAAACTATACGCAAAAATCAACGTATTGCAGGGACAGTTTGACGCAGACGTAGTACGCGCAATAACAGACGCAGCAGTACGCGTAGACAAAAGCCCACGCCACGACGACGAAGATTTCGAGTTCTAACCGCGCAGCGGTTTTTCGCCGATTGTATGCAGTGGTGGCTTTTGGGGTACGTCTCGAAGCCAGATACGTTTTTTTTAAGACAAAATAAAACGGGTTTTAGCCCCATTAATAAAGGAGCTCTTATGATTTCAGCAGGTGAATTTAGAAACGGTATTACAGTAGAATTTGACGGCGCGCTGTACATTATCAACGATTTCCAACATGTAAAGCCTGGTAAAGGCGCGGCGTTTGTGCGTTCCACATTGAAAAATTTGGAAACAGGCGCGACAGTAGAACGTACCTTCCGCCCATCAGAAAAAATGCCTCGCGCCCACATAGACCGCCGCGATTTACAATATCTATACAACGACGGTGTTCTGTACTATTTCATGGATACCGAATCTTTTGAGCAATTAGAAATGAACGCCGCAGACATTGGCGATTCACTGATGTTCGTGAAAGAAAACGACATGGTGAAAGTTTTAGTACACAATGGCAGAATCTTTGGAATAGAGCCGCCACTATTCGCAGAATTGGAAATAACCGAAACTGAACCAGGCTTTAAAGGCGACACAGCCCAAGGTGCAACAAAACCCGCCACCGTTGAAACAGGCGCGACAATCAAAGTACCGCTATTCATAAGCGCGGGCGAAATCGTAAAAATAGACACCCGCACAGGCGAATATCTAGGTCGCGTATAAAAATTTCCAAGCATACATTTCTCTTCTCGGTTTATAATAACTATCGTAGCACTCGAAGCAACAGCGGCGAGACGCTACAATCATGAGGGGAGAGATAGTTGTGTCAAGAAATAAAAAAGCCGTGCCCGAGGCAAAAGCTGCTTTGGACGCTTTCAAATATGAAGTTGCAAGCGAAATAGGAGTGCCTCTTTCAAAGGGTTACAATGGCAATTTAACATCTTACCAAAATGGTTCCGTTGGGGGCTACATGGTTAAAAAGATGATTGAAGCACAGGAACGTCAAATGGCAGGGCAAGCATAGGCGGGCGGCATAGCCGCGTTTCACCGATAACATGCATTAGTAGCTTAAAGCATACGCCACGAAGCCAGATACTGTTTTGAAGATAAAAAAAAGCACTTGTTCTGCATAATGCAGGGCAGGTGCTTTTGTCTTTTTACAATAACCCAGCTATTTCGGCCATTTCTTTAATGGCTTGTTTTGAAACTTTACGCCCTTTGTAGTCGAAAAGTTCGTCTGCCGAGCCAGAGAAGGTGCAAGCTGGTTCATATTTTTTCAAAACGATTCTATCGCTATCTACAAAGACTTCTAGTGAATCTCTGTCTTTGATGTGCATGACCCTGCGAAGTTCGCAAGGAAGCACAACGCGACCTAACTCGTCTACGCGGCGTACCACCCCTGTCGCTTTCATAAGTATCCCTCCTTTTTTAAGTTTCCGCAATGTATGGTAAATATCGACAGGAACAGTATACCATGCTTGTAAAAATTTGCAAGCATTGGAAAGAATTTTTTTCTTTCTTGTCGAAAAAATTTTCTGGAATGCCCAAGCATCTTGCTGAATAAGCTGTACAAACTAAGAAAACGGGGCGATACATATGCTAAACAAATTATGGGGCGGAATGATACTGCTTGCAATAGTTGTGGCTATAGCTATGGGAAATATCCCAGAGCTAACAAATGCGGCAATAGAATCGGCGCGTGACGCGATTACCCTGTGCATAACAATGCTGGGAATATTGTCAATGTGGTCGGGGCTAATGACAGTTGCAGAGAAGGCTGGGCTAGTGCAAGCACTTGCAAAGAAGGCGCGTCCAGTATTGCGATTTTTATTCCCAGACTTGGGGCGGAATCATCCTGCACACGAGCCAATAGCAACAAACTTCATTGCGAATATCTTGGGGCTTGGTTGGGCGGCAACACCCAGCGGGCTTAGGGCAATGGCGGTCATGCAAGAGGAAAACCCACAACCCGACACGGCAACGCGGTCTATGCGAATGTTCATGGTAATAAACATGTCCAGTTTGCAGTTAGTGACAATCAGCGTGGTTGCGTATCGAATGCAATACGGTTCTGCAAATCCGTCGGAAATAATTGGGCCTGGAATAGTGGTGACAACAATCACAACGATTTTGGCGGTGGGATTTTGCAAAATTTTGGACGGACTGGAACGACGACGATAAAAATGATATAATCCAAGCCGAAGAAATTTTACAAAAAGGGCGGAATATCATGAACAAGAAAAGAAAATCCGTTGCGGCAGCAACGCTAAAAGAAGGGCAAAAAGATTGCCCCAACTGCGCAAGCACAGATATGACATTAAACTTGGAGACGCAAAATTTACGCTGCAATGTATGTCTAAGTGAGTTTGCGCCGCAGAAATTTAATAAGACGGTTAAAAATGTCGCAACCCTTAACGAAACAATTATCGGTGAGGGTGCGGCAGAAATTATGGAAGCAGACGATGTACTTACATTTGAATGCCACGGCTGTGGCGCGGAAGTTATTGTTGACACCAGTGAATCTCTGCAATCGAGATGTCACTGGTGTCGCAATTTTTTGTCGGTGAATCACAAAATCCCTAATGGAGCAGTTCCAGATAAGTTGCTGCCATTTAACAAAACCAGAGAAGAAGCGCAAGAAGAAATTGCAAAATTCGTTGAGGCAAGAAAATTTTTCGCGCATCCAAAATTTAAAAAAGAATTTACCGCCGAGAATGTAATGGGTGTTTATTTGCCATACATGGTGGTGGATATTAACTCGAAGGCAAGCTTTAAAGGGCAAGGAGAACGGCTGGTTAGCGAATACGAAAAGGGCGATACAACATACTACGATGCCGACCTCTACAATGTAACTTGCAAATTCGATATGACCGTGGAAAATTTGACCATAGAATCCAATATCGAAAAACTTCGCCACGCCAGCAATAATAGCACCAACAATATAGTAAACGCAATCAAGCCATTTGACCTAAAAAATTCTGTGCAATGGAATGCTCATTTCATGCGCGGATTTACTTCACAAAAACGAGATGTAGATGTAGACGATTTAACCAGCCTAGTAGAAACAAAAATCCAAGATATTGCCCGTCACCAAGCACGGGAAGAATTAGATTACGACCGCGGCTTGTGTTGGGAAGAAGAATCGCTGGACATTAAAGGCTCGCAGTGGAAGGCGGCGTATTTGCCCGTATGGCTTTACAGTTACAAGCACAAAGATGTCATTCACTACGTTGCCGTAAACGGACGTAGCCTTAGCACCATGGGAAGCATTCCCATCAACTGGGCTAGACTTTGGATGCTTACGCTTCTTGTTGGGGTTGTTTCGGGCGCGCTTGCGTTATTAATTACATTCACTCTGCACGAAGCGGGGCTGTTGCTTTTCTTAATTGCACCGTGCTTTTTCTGGTATTTCCAAAGCAAGTATCGCAACAAAGATGCTCGCTACAGCCACGAAAGCCACGCAGATACTAACGTAAACAACCTACAACGGACAAGCAAGCTAGTAAAAAGAATCTCCGAAACCCAAGACAAAAAAATCGAAAATCGCAACGACTCCGAAGTAAACTACAAAGGCGAAAGCCTATTCACAGCCGTACACGAAAAATTCGGCAGACAGCAAGCAGAACATAAAACCTCGCGATTGCGGCTTCTTAGGCGACTTCTGTTTTGCCTTCCCGCACTCTTTTCATTATGGATTAGCTGGGATATTTTTTTCTACGCCGAGGATAATTACGGCGTAATTATGTTTGCTGTCATAGGCGTTATTCTCTTGTTGATGTCCGTAATATGTATTAGGCGATTCAAAGCAAGCACGTTTGCAAATGGTTTTATCTATTCCTCTGGGTTTAAGCGGGTAGAGCTAAGTTTCGATGACGTGGAAAAAATTGTTGTACAAGGAGAAAAAAACATAGGCGGCTGTCTTAACATAATTTTAAGTTTCTTTTTCGTTCCAATATTCATTTGGGCAGTAATGGTTGGATTCGAAGACAAACGCCGCGCCGTAATTCACAAAAAAGATGGCACAGTACTAAAACTGCAAAAACTTCGCGACGAAAACTACCACGAGTTCATAGACAACTTGAGCAAAACTTTTAAACAAAAGAATGTCGCATCAACTCGCTTCTAAAAAATAAATTTCAGAAGATATTGAATCGCGCCGATTTTTATGTTAGAATTTTTGCAGAAACTGAACAGGCGGTAAACTTATGTTTATGAAGCCGGGCTGCGAAAGCGGCAGTGGATTGCACATATAGCGCATCTACGGGACAGTAAAGCATTGTAAGAATTTCTTACAATCGCTAATATTTGTCCGTGGGTGTGCTTTTTTAATTGCCTACGGAAGAATGGGAGGAAATTATGGAAACCACAAACATCACAAACGAAAGAATTGCAATGCGAGTGGCGCGAAACAGTATTGCAATAAACGTGGGGTTGTCGGCGTTTAAATTGTTTGCGGGGGTGTTTGCATCTTCTGCGGCAATGATTTCAGACGCGGTGCATTCTATTACGGACTTGGTTAGTACGGTGATTGTTATTATCGGAATCAAGTTGGCGGGACGCGAGGCCGACAAGGAGCATCAGTACGGACACGAGCGTTTCGAGAGTGTGGCAACGCTTGTGTTAGCGGTGCTGATTCTGGCGGTTGGCGTGGGAATAGGCTGGTCTGGAGTGCAGACGATTCTTGCGGGGGATTTTGAAGACATTGCCGTGCCTGGTGTGTTGGCGTTGGTTGCGGCGATTGTTTCGATTGCTGTGAAAGAGGGCGTGTTCTGGTATGTTCGTGCGGCGGCTAAGAAAATTGATTCTGGCGCGCTAATGGCAGACGCTTGGCATAGCCGCGCAGATGGGCTTTCTTCTATCGGAAGTTTTATCGGGATTATGGGCGCGAGAATGGGTTTTCCTGTAATGGATTCCGTGGCAGCAATTGTA
>Ga0123355_10004479_pt1 | contig 20322 bp, 19 predicted proteins | sample TergutEmb28metaG_3_FD_89872 | JGI IMG/M metagenome (GOLD analysis project Ga0123355, IMG submission 89872) | Embiratermes neotenicus P1 segment gut microbial communities from Petit-Saut dam, French Guiana - Emb289 P1 | ecosystem: Host-associated > Arthropoda: Insects > Digestive system > Gut ...
GTAAAAAATATGCACTTCGATGTCTGCCTTATGACGGGGGCGGGTATTGATGCTGAGTTCGGTATGTCCAATGGCACGGACGAAACTGCAACTTTCCAAAGAGCGGTCATTGAAAATTCTCGAAAAAAAATCCTCTTAATGTCAAACCAAAAAATTGGTTTCAAGGCATTTATCAAAGTCTGTGATGCTAATAAATTTGATACACTAATCACAGACTGGGATGCCGTCGAGGATGAGTTAAATAGAATTGAGGAATCGGGCGTAAAAGTTATCGTAGTCGAAAAGGAGTAAATTTCAGCCACGATAATTCAATAAATTTTAAGCGGGTATCTCACAATGAGGTATCCGCTTTTGTAAGTGTCGATGCAGTTATTACATAATCCTAATGCGGAGCATAAGATTAAGGGTGCAAAGGGGTATAATCCCGCACCCTTAATCTACCTAGTGTTTAACTAACGTGCTATTGTATTCATCTCAAGGTAAATACCCCCCTACTGCTATCTGTGAAAGTTATCTTATATAATTACCATAATCAAGAGTGACATTACCATTTTCGTCTTTTTCAGTGAAGCGCGGACAGTTATATCGCTCAAAAAAACAATATGTGTCACTACCCTCGCCGGCAATATCATTGCGAAACGCGCCGATTTGCTCTTCCTCCAGCTTTTTACAGACTGCCACATGTGGAGGGGCACCAAAGATTTCGCCGTTTTCTTCGTTGCCGCAGACCCAGCCTGTGCCAATGTCACTTTCCGGTAAGTCAAGAGCCTCGTATCCATCTGGGACATTAGAACCCGCTGGGAAAAACAGGCCAATCCAGTATGTGAAATCGGACATGTCCCCGCGCATTGTCATTAGACCAATGGTAGACTCGTCATAGGGCGCAACATTTACGGCTTCCTTCATACGGGTAAAGAGGTCGCTTGCCCACCACTCGCCCCACTGTTTACCAAAGCCGCCGTTTACCCTGTCGTCGTTGGTATAGCGTTTGCCAATGAAGCGCAAAGCCGGAAAATGTTCTTTGTAAACCTTTGTTACTTCAAATGCCATAATCTTTGCCTCCCCTAATAATATAACATTCAGTAGCACTATACGAAGTACATCCTAAAACCTAACTCTCATACCCTCTTGGATTCTTACTCTGCCAACGCCACATATCCCTACAGCTATCAGCTACAGATTTTTCCGCCTTCCAACCAAGCAGCTTTTCGGCCTTATCTGTGCAGCAATATGAAACCGGGGCGTCCCCTGGGCGTCGCGGGGATACTTTTACGGGGATTTTTATGCCATTGGCCTCTTCAAAAGCCGCAACAAGTTCGAAATTGCTGGTACCACGGCCTGTGCCTAGATTAAAGGCCTCGGCACCGGTGTTTTCTTTGCTATATTTTATTGCGGCTACATGGCCCTTTACAAGGTCTACTATGTGGATATAGTCACGGATACAGGAGCCGTCTGGGGTTGGATAATCGTCACCGAAGATTTCTAACAGCTTGTGACGCCCTGCCGCAACTTGCGCAATAAATGGAGGCAGGTTTCTTGGGATACCTGTTGGGTCATCGCCAATATCTCCGCTTTCATGGGCACCAAAGAGGTTAAAATAGCGCAGATTAACAACCGACCAATCGGGGTTTGCGGTAGCGGCGTCGGCTAAAATTTGCTCTGACATAAACTTTGTCCAGCCATAGGGGTTTGGGCAGTCGCCTACAATGCCGTCTTCGGATATTGGCATTGTATTTTTATCGCTATAGACACATGCTGATGACGAGAATATAAGACTCTTTACGCCATGGCGTTTCATTGCGCCGCATAGTGAGATAGTTGAAGTGAGGTTATTGTCATAGTATTCCAGGGGCTTGGACATGCTTTCACCGGCGGCTTTGTATCCAGCAAAGTGTATGATACAGTCGATTTTATGCTTCGTGAAAATCTCGTCAAGCATTGAGGCATCGCGTACATCGCAGTCATAGCATGGGAAGTCGCGCCCCGCCAGTTTTTTTACCCTGTTTAATGCCTCGGGTGTACTGTTAGAAAAATTATCGGCTACTACTATATTATAGCCTTGATCCAATAACTCTGCCGCCATATGGCTGCCTATAAAGCCTGCACCGCCTGCTAGAAATACGTTATTCATTTTGCCTCCTGTGTACGTTACTTTTATGCAATCATGTTACTTTTCTGGTTGTGATGTTTTGGTTACAGCCGCTTTATGCACTACCTTGACGCGTGGAATAACTGTACATAGCGGTTATGCTCTGGATAGGTGGCAGTAAACACATGCCTTGTGTGGTCTCTGTAATCCACAACGAAGAACAGGTAATTGGTGTTTGATGGGAATAACGCGGCCTCAATGCTGGCAAGGCCGGGGTTGCCAATTGGGCCAATGGGTAGGCCTAGGTGTATATGGGTATTAAATGGGGTATCAAGCTGTAGATGTGCATGCAAAACATGTCCTCGGTACACATCTTGGGTGTAAATTGCCGTTGCATCCATTTGCAGTAACATCCCCTCCCGTAGTCTGCGATGGATTACTTGGGACACCAAAGTTCTTTCATCTGGATGGCCGGTTTCACCCTCAATTACCGATGCCATTGTTATAATCTCGTCTAAGGTAAAGCCAAGTTCCTCTGCGCGGTAAATCCAGGCACCTTCCATTGTTGATTCGAAATGGTCAAGCATTCTTGTAATTATTTGCCTGGGTGTTGGGTTTAGCGGTACCCAATAGGTATCGGGGAATAAATAGCCCTCAAGAGGGTTGCGTACTGGGTGACTTGGCACATCTCTAAGGAAACGGAAACTGCTAAAATCGCCGTTTATAGTGTAGTAAATAAATTCCCCTCTTTCAAAGAAACCTAGGCCCTCCTCAGAAAAATAATAATCCATATCATCTATAGTCCAACCCTCAAGGATTCTTATAACCTCATGCCCGGCCGCCTCGGCAGTTTGCCCGCGCCTAAGTGTGGCATTTACCTCGGTATTGGTCATGTTTGTATTTAGAGTATAAGTCCCTGCTCTAAACATTCGGGTACTGTTTTTTAAAAACATCTCAAGCCTAAACAGCCATGGGTTATTAATCGCACCTGCTTCGTATAAAAGCAAGGCCGCCTCCGCACGAGGGGTGTCTTCTTCAAGTACAAAGGTAAACTCGTAGCTTTCGCCTAGGTATAGCATTTCTGAGGCAAAATCATTGCCCCGATTATAGCCCCACATTGCAAACCACCATACGGCATATGCCACAATAGCCAGGATTGCCAGGTTAAATGCCATGCCCAGGATATATGAAATTACATTGGTTGCTCTGCTTGCTTTCATATAGACGCCTCCAAATCAGTTGTCGCTTAAACTTGCCCAGTTATCATATAATATTGCAAGCTGGGATTCAAGGTTTGTCTTTTCTTGGAAAACTTCTGCCGCCGCTGTTGCGTCACGACTTATGGTTTCGTCATTTAGTCGGTTATCGCATCCGGTGATTTTTGCCTCTGTTTCGGCTATTTGTTTTTCAAGTTTTTCTAGCTGCGATTTTTTGCGGCGTGCTGCGGCATCTTGTTCTTTTTTTCGCTGGTATTCTACTTTGTTGCTAACGGATGTTACGGGGCTTACATGGGTTTGGCTATCATGGTTATTGGGGTTATTTGGGTTATTTTTGCTATCCGTGGGGCTTTTAGAGGTTTGCTGTGAGGCCGCCCCAGATGACGCAATTAGCATATCCTCTTCCATTGCAAGCAGCTCGGCTTTTTTGTCAACATAGTAATCGTAGTTTCCATAGTAACGCCTAAGACCGTCCGGTTCCATTTCCAATATCATTGTTGCCGTGTGGTTGATAAAATAACGGTCATGGGAAATATAAAGTATCGTACCGGCAAAATCCTTAAGTGCCTCTTCAAGTAGTTCCTTTGAAAATAAATCCAGATGGTTTGTTGGTTCATCCAATATAAGAAAATTGGCACCAGCAAGCATTATCTTCGCAAGCGCGACGCGCCCGCGCTCTCCACCGGAAAGTGCTGAGATTGGCTTAAATACATCATCGCCAATAAACACAAAAGCACCAAGCACGGTGCGTATCTCTGTTTGGGTAAGGCGGGGATAGGTGTCCGCGAGTTCTTGAAAAATTGTCTTTCTGTCGTCAAGATGGTCTTGTGCCTGGTCGTAGTAGCCTAGGCGCACATTTACACCTTCACGGATACGGCCGCTTTTTGGCGTAAGTTCTCCCATGAGTATTTTTAACAAAGTGGTCTTGCCAATGCCATTTGGGCCTATAAGCGCGATTCTATCGCCTTTTTTTACCTCAAATGATACATTCGAAAAAAGATGTTTCTCCCCAAAGGCCATGGATAAATCCTCTACGGTAAGCACGTCGTAGCCCGAGGTAATCTTTGGTGTAAGCCGAAGTCGCATAGTCGATGGGTCGCTTGCGGGTTTATCCACACGCTCGATTTTGGCAAGTAGTTTTTCCCGGCTTTTTGCGCGTATTATTGCGGCCTCTGTGGAGTATGAGCGTAGGGTTTTAATTACTTCTTCATGATGCTTGATCACTTTTTGATTTTCTGCAAATTGTTTCTCGGCTAAAATTCTGTCGCGGGCTTTTTTCTCCGCAAAATATGTGTAATTGCCATTGTAGACAACGGATTTTTTGCGCTCTATTTCTATTGTTTTGGTAACAACTTTATCCATAAAATATCGGTCATGGGAAATTAGTATTACCGCGCTTTTAGAGTTTTTGAGGTAGTCTTCAAGCCAAGCAACGCTTTCGATATCAAGGTGGTTTGTGGGCTCGTCCAAAAGCATAATCGATGGGCTTTCAAGTAAAAGACGTCCAAGAAGCGCACGGGTCTTTTGTCCGCCGGAAAGTTCGCTAAAGGGTTGCTTCCACTGGTCTTGGATAAAATTTAAGCCCTTAAGCACGCCCCGTACACGGCTTGCCGCACTGTATCCATCTGCGGCTTCAAACCTGGTAGTCAGCGCAGCGTAACGCTCCAAAGAGGCGTCAAGCTTTTCGCCTTCTTGGTTGGTCATACGCTGCTCTATGTTTCGGATTTCTGCCTCTATTTTTTTTAGTGGCTCGAAAACAGCGTCTAGCACTTCGTATAGGGTGCTACCCACAGGTATTGAGTCAAGGAGATTTGGGTCTGTTTCGGCCATCTGTGGTAGGTATCCTATGGTGGTGCCTGCCATCTGGGTCATAACACCTTCATCCGGTTGCCACTGGCCGGTGATTATACGAAACACAGAGGTTTTACCGGCACCGTTTACACCTACCAGCGCGGCCTTTTCTTTGTCTTCCAATATGAAGGAAATATTGTTTAAAATCTCTTCGACACCTATACTTTTTTGTATGTCCTTCAGTTGCAGTATCACTGTATCATCCTGTCTTATTTTGAAGCTGTATTCATAGGAAGCAACTTCTTACACATGAGGTTTATTCAATTTTGCCAAAGCCGCTAAACCGCATGAAACGGGGTTTTTCCATTTTGGAGAAAGGTTTCGAACCGCGACCTTTTGTCGTTTTGGGCAAAGGTTTCATCCCGTGACCTTTTGTCGTTTTTGACAAAGGTTTAAAACCGCTATTTTTGGGGTTTTTCTCCCTTTGACAAAAGCATTCATAACAGCAAAGCCATAATCACACCGCGGCAGCATCCAGCAGTATCTTACCTCTACGCAACTGGCCACGAATCCGGTCTTTTTCGGCCATTGGGGCATCACTGCCAAGGCGAGTCTCAAACTCGTTAACATCCGCCTGTGTCGCAGTTATATCAATATCCCCAGGCAGTAAGGCCTTTTGGGAAATCACAGTAAGGATATCATCCTCAAAGTGGGTTACCCCGCCAAGCACAGCAATCTTACGCTCTGTACCATCATCATCCTTAACACGCATAATGCCCTCGCCCAAAATGGCCGAAAAGGCAATCCGCCCAGGAAGTATCCCCATATCACCGGTAATGCAGCGCAAAACAACCATGTCCCCATGACCATGGAACTTATATTTCTCCGACTCTGTAGCGTCTGGGGTTATAACAAATATCTCGATTTTAGCCATTAAAGCACCTCTTAGAAGCTGTATTTAACTTTGTGCAGTAGCAGTCTGAATACAGCTTCTTACGCCTGCGCCTCGGCAAACCGCGCGATAACATCCTCAATAGTACCGGCATTTTGGAACATACCTTCGGGAATCTGATCATGTTCCCCGTCAAGTATCTGCCTAAATCCTTCAACTGTATCTTCGATTTTTACATACTTGCCGCTAATCCCTGTAAATTTCTCAGCCACGGTAAAGGGCTGGGAAAGGAAAAACTGCACCTTACGGGCACGGGCAACAGTAAGCTTATCCGCCTCAGAAAGTTCATCCATACCCAAGATTGCAATAATATCCTGCAAATCTTTATATCGCTGCAAAGTAGACTGCACGCGACGCGCCACCTCGTAATGGCTGTCCCCAACGATTCCACGTTCAAGCATCCGGGAAGTTGACGCAAGAGGGTCAATTGCCGGGTAAATCCCAATTTCGGCAATTGCGCGGGAAAGATTTGTTGTCGCGTCAAGATGGGCAAAAGTTGTGGCAACAGAAGGGTCTGTATAGTCATCGGCAGGCACATAGATTGCCTGAATCGACGTGATAGACCCAGTCTTGGTAGAGGTAATCCTCTCTTGCAGCGCGCCAACTTCCGTTGCAAGTGTAGGCTGATACCCTACCGCCGACGGAATACGCCCAAGAAGTGCCGAAACCTCCGACCCAGCTTGTACAAAGCGGAAAATATTATCAATAAACAGCAAAACATCCTGCCTGGAAACATCCCTAAAATATTCGGCAATAGTAAGCCCAGTAAACCCGACGCGCATACGGGCACCGGGCGGCTCGTTCATCTGGCCAAATACAAGTGCCGTCCTGTCAAGTACGCCAGAGGCCATCATTTCGTGGTAAAGGTCATTGCCTTCACGGGTACGCTCCCCTACCCCGGTGAAAACAGAAAGCCCTTCGTGGAAGCTTGCGATATTATTAATCAGCTCCATAATAATAACTGTCTTGCCAACCCCAGCACCGCCAAATAGCCCAATCTTGCCGCCCTTGGCATAGGGGCAAAGCAGGTCAACGGCCTTAATGCCAGTCTCAAGTATTTCGGCCTTATCTGTCTGGTCTGCAAAGCCAGGTGCCTTCCTGTGAATAGACCAAGTTTGCGAACTCTCCGGCGCGGGTTTATTGTCAATTGGCCTGCCAAGCACGTCCATCATGCGCCCAAGGGTCTCAGGGCCAACCGGCACAGATATTGGCGCACCGGTATCACGCGCCTCCATCCCACGAGAAAGCCCTTCCGTAGAGCCCATTGAGATACAGCGGACTGTATTATCCCCAAGGTGCTGGGCTACCTCCATTACAAGGGAGGTCCCCGGTACTTCGATGGCGTTGTAAAGTGCCGGAAGCGCGCCTTCAAACCGCACGTCTATTACCGAGCCTATTATTTGCAGTAGTTTGCCTGTGCCTGTTGACAATCTAAACACTCCTTGTTCGATGTGGTAATCGCTTTCTAATTCAATGTGGCAAATTAATTGGAATTGCGCTCCTTGTAGCTTGGAGGATTGTGCTTTTTGGCCATTTCTGCCTGTAAAACCTTAATTCTACGTTAAAGCACTTGCCCCACTAACAATTTCCGTAATTTCTTGGGTAATAATCCCTTGCCGCTGCCGGTTATAAAGCAGCGTAAGGTTTTCGATTAACTCCTCGGCATTATTGGTAGCGGTATCGGTAGCAACCATCCGCGCTGCCTGTTCGCAAAGTGCCCCCTCAAGCATCGCGCCATAAATCTGAACATTTAAATACATAGGTGCCATATACCCGAGAAAGCTGTCGACATCCGGCTCATATTCCATTTCCGAAGCTTCATTCTTGGCATTCCGGGCATTCCCAGCCTCACCGGCACCGCTTGCACCAAACCCAGCCACATCGCCAAACCGCAAGCCAATAGGCAAAACCGGCTCTACAACAGGCTCCAGGTTTAACACCGTGCGGTACTTCGTATACGCAACAAAAATCTCGTCAAGCTCCCCAAAGGTCTCCGCTTCCGGGCAAAAATCCGCAAGTATCTGCTTGCCAATTGCCTCGGCATCTTCATAAGAAGGCACCTCGGGCATACCCCCAAGGGGCCTGTGGATGTTCTGACTTTGGGAAAGGAAATACTCAAGCCCACGAGACCCAATAGGCAAAATAAGCGCGTTTGTACCCCGGGCACCGGCATGTTCAATCACGGCCTTGCAGATATTAATATTATATGAACCACACTTGCCCCTATCGCTTGTAACTACGATATAACCCGTGTTCTTATGCAGCTTATCCCGCTGGCACACATAAATATTATCCGCGGTAGCCGGGCTTTTTGCGGCATCAATCATGATTTTGTCCACACCCTCCAAAAAAGGCAGGGTATTACCCCACCGCTCTCTGGATTTGCGAAGCTTGGCCGTTGAAACCAGGTTCATCGCCTTCATTGCCTGCTTCATATTCATGACAACGCCCCGCCGCTGTTTTATTGCATTTATCGACGGCATACTAACTCTTGCCCCTGTATCTGTCTAAGATTCCGGCAATTTCATCACGGGTCAAAAGCGCGCGCAAGTTGCTGATAGAAAGATCTTGTAAGTCTTTGCCAATGGCCTCGCCGCGGGCTTTAACTTCGCGTATCTGTGTGAAATTTTCCGCAAGAAAGCCCCTACCCTCATGGCGTTGCTCGAATAGGCGGGTAAGGAAGTTGCTGGTTTCGCGGATGGCCTGCTCCAGAAGGGGTGCGATTAGCGGCTCGCGCTTTTCGGCTTCATCTTGTGATACTTCCGCGCTTCCGCCTGCGACATCCAATACCGTGCTTGCATCTCCACTGGCATTACTGGCACTTCCATCCGCATCGCTATCGACATTACCGGCACTTTTATCCACATCACTACCGAAACGCACAGCATCTTGAGAGCCTGCACGCGCTGTAAGTTCTTCGCGCTTAGCACTCCGCTCCCGCGCCGCAGTAATCTCATATGCATATATCTTAGCAACAGGGCTACTTGCAGGTATCTCAAGGAAAACCCTATCCTCGGCAGCGTTAGTAAAACTTTTTTCCCGAAGAATATACCGCCTTATATCATCACGCTGGTTAAAATGGAATAAAAGCAACGCATCCGCAACCTGGCGAATTTCGTCTTCGGACATCCCAAGTGCCCCGCTATTGCCATCGTTAAACAGCATTAATATTAACTCCTCAAAGGGCAGCCAAACAAATAGCTTAAGTGCCTCAAAAAGCCCTTCGCGAATCTCCGGTGTTAGCTCTTTCTTATTGCGTATCTCCGCAAGGATATCACGGCCACCGCCGCCCATATGGCTGTCAAACCGGCAGTCTCTCATGTAATCAAGGAGTGCCACCTTGGTCCTGTCCATAAGGGACGTGGGCTTTACCGGCACGCCCTGCAAAAAGTTCCCCTGGGTAACTGCAAACAAAAACACAATCTGCTCTTCAAAAGGCAGGGGCTGACTTTGTGGCTGTTTAAGCATTTCAACAACCCGCTCGCCGTTTTGCAGGGCAAGCTCCGTCTCTTTACTCAAATCCGAGCCAAAACGCGAAAAGGCCGCAAGTTCCCGATACCGGGCATACTCCAGCCTAAGGGGGCCTGCAATCTGCTTCATTGCCTTGGTTTGTGCCGCGCCCCCAACACGGGAAACGCTAAGCCCAGGGCTTACCGCAGGCCGTATTCCGCTATTAAACAGCTCTGTTTCAAGGAAAATCTGCCCGTCTGTTATCGAGATTACATTTGTGGGGATATAGGCCGAAATATCACCGGCCTGGGTCTCAATTATAGGCAGTGCCGTAAGGGTACCGCCCTTTTCAAGGCAAGCCGCTCTTTCCAGTAAGCGTGAGTGCAAATAAAAAACATCGCCGGGATAAGCCTCGCGCCCAGGGGGCCTTCTTAGTAGCAAACTAAGCGCGCGATATGCCACGGCGTGTTTCGATAGGTCATCATAAATTACCAGTACATCCTTGCCCTGCTCCATCCACTCTTCGCCGATGGCGCAGCCGGAATATGGCGCGATATACTGCATTGGCGCGGTATCACTTGCATTTGCCGCAACAATTGTTGTATAGCGCATAGCCCCAACACGATACTCATTTGCGGGGCTTTCGTCCGGGAATGCATCCCTTAGTGTACGTGCAACCCGCGCCACTGTTGACGCCTTTTGGCCGATTGCAACATATACACAATGCACGCCCGTATGTCGCTGGTTTATTATCGTGTCAATGGCAATGGCAGTCTTGCCCGTTTGCCTGTCGCCGATTATAAGTTCCCGCTGGCCGCGGCCGATTGGCACAAGGGCGTCAAGTGCCATAATCCCCGTTTGCAGTGGGACATTTACTTCCTTACGCTCGATAACCCCCGGCGCAATACGCTCGATTTCACGGGTTGGTGTGTTGTATGGCATTGGGTTTCCGCCATCTAGGGGCTGGCCAAGGGGGTCAACAACCCGGCCAAGCAAGTTATCCCCTACCGGCACCTCGCATACCCGGCGTGTACGCTTAACCAAATCTCCTTCGCGGATATTTGAATCCGCGCCAAGCAGCACAACCCCAATAGAATCCTCGTCAAGGTTTAAGGCAATGCCAAATACCTCGCCGGGAAACTCAAGAAGCTCGCCGCTTACCGCGCCTGGCAGGCCGTATACACGTGCAATACCGTCACCCACATGCAGGACAATACCTTCTTCGGTAACGTCCATTTTTGCGGAGTAATCACGTATCTGTTTTTTTATAATCGAACTAATCTCATCTGGTCTAAAAATCATGAGGCGCGTCCTTTTCCTATGCTTTCTTTCATATCTTTAAGCATACGCTTTAATGTTTGGTCAAAAACATGACCGTCTACATGCAGTCTAAACCCACCAATAAGAGAGGGGTCAACCTCTGTGTTAAGCTCAATTTGCTTGCCAAGCTTGCGCATAAGGGAAACCTTTAGCCGGCTCTCCTGCTCTGGGGCAAGTGCCACGGCAGAAACCACTGTTGCGCTTGTGAAATTTTGATGGTGGCGTATTAGCTTGACTAAGCCCTCAAAGGCATCCGCAATGTACTCTTCCCGGTTTTTTGTAACTGTAAGGCGCATAAAACCAAGCAAGTCATCATGGATGCGCCCTTTAAACGCATTGTCAAGAAAGGCATGTTTATCGGCCATGGCAATCCGCGGATGAGTAAGAACAAGCTTGGTTTGGTCGTCCGAAAGAACCTCGCCGATAAAGGCGGCCTGCTGCAAATAATCTGAGGTAAGGCCGCGCTCTATCGCAAGTTCAAATAACGCCCTTGCGTACCGGTCTTGTAAACTAGCCATTAAAAACCACCCTATCAAGTTCCCGAAGTCCATCGTCAAAAAGCCGGTCATGCGCCTTTTTATCAATGGCAGCAGCCAGCAGTTTTTCAGCTATATCGGATGAAATGTCAATGACAGCCGTGTGGATTTCGTCACGGATACGCGCCCTTTCAGACTCTACTTCAAGGCTTGCGCGTTCTTTTAAATCCTTTGCGTCGTCCTTGGCTTGGGCAAGAATCAAGTTTCGCTGCTCGCTTGCTTGCTTGCGTGTTTCTTCTAGGATTGCGGCTCTCTCAAGGTCGATATCCTTAAGCTGGCGGTCGTATCTTGCCTTAAGTTCGCTTGCCCTTGCACGGCCTTCTCTGGCCTCGGAAAGTTGACTGCGAATCCGCTGGGTACGGTCATTTAAAAATTTCCGCACAGGGGAATACAGCAGCTTTGTCAAAATAAAGCCGAGTATCAGTAGCGGCACCAGGTGCACAATTGTAGTGATAACAGTTTGCGCATCAAAGTCAATAATCCGGCCATCGGGCAAGTCTGCTACCGTCAGCAAAAATAGTAGTCCGTTCATGTCTACAGTAGGTATGTGTAAAACTGACTAATAATTGGGTTTGGGAATAAGATAATAATGGCAACAACCAGCCCATAAATACCGGATGTTTCAGCCATTGCAAGGCTGGCAAACATGGCCGTGGTAATGGGCCCGCGAGCCTCTGGTTGACGGGCAATGCCTTCGATTGCGGCAGTGGCAATTCTTGCTTGCCCAATAGTGGTAAGGAAGCCGTTGAAAACAGCTACAGTAGCCGAGATATAGGCCACCGCGATTACAAATGCTAAGGGATTCATATGATTCCTCCTATGGATATTAAGAAGCATTGCTTCTTGATTTTACAAACTAATCAGATGATGCAAGCCCCAAGTATGTGAGGCCAAGCACCGTAAAAACAAACGCCTGCAACGCGCCGGAGATAATATCAAAATATATATGCAATACAACCGGAAGAAACATAGCAAGCACCATTGGCGCAATTGCATACACCAAAGAAACCAAAATCATACCGCCGATAACATTGCCAAACAAACGAAAACTAAGAGATATTGCCTTGGACATTTCCCCAAAAACATTGATCGGGAAAAAGATAAAAATAGGCTTACAAAGGCCTTTTATATAGTTCATGCCTTGATAGCGAATACCGCAAAAAAACATTAATATAATAGTAACAGCCGCAAGGGCAAAGGGCACCGTCCAGTCGGCTGTAGGCGGCCTTACAAAACCGATTATCCCGCTCATATTGGCAATAAGTAAGAATGAGAATACAGTAAAATACCAGCCGCCAACCCAACTAAGCTTAGCACCGGCACTGCCTTTTACGAAGTTTTCAAAAGTCTCAACTATAAGTTCAACAAAATTTTGAAACCCAGTAGGCACCTCTGAAAATTTGTTGAGCTTTATGCGCACAACCACGGCAAAGGCAATCAAAATCAGCATGATACCTGCCATTACATACAGGGTATCTGTAATCCATATCTCAATGCCGCCGATGTGCAACACATGATGCACGTTGATATTAAAATCCATCGTACAATGCCCCTTCTATCTTGGCAGATTTTATTGATTACTCTCATCCCCTATAAAAAACCTAAGTGAATAACTGGCCACCGGCATTGCAAGCAATCCAAAAACCGCGCCAAGCAGTTCTACAAAAGGGATAAAATGTGCAGCTACCAGCACAAGGCCTGTAAGTAGAAATCTAATCATATACATGCCGCTGGTATATCCCATTGCCCCATGACTCATGCCCGTTGCCCGCACTACCGCATGTTTAAGCAGCAAAACTTTAGCAATGTTTAAACCGCAAGCAAGCACAACACCCAGGGCAAACTCCACCGCAAAAAATGACCGGAAAATAACGGCCCCCGCAAGGATTATTACCATGGATGTGACAATTATAACAATTATCATTTTGTTGGCATACTTTGTAAGATGGGATTCCATTATTTAATTCATGCCTCCTTCGTCGGCGGCTCAAATTGTTGGTATGAAAATCCGCGTTGCGGATGTTTCACACTTTATCCTCGTTATTCCGATTTGTATCTTTTATATTGATTATTTATATTGATTATATCATCTTTGTCTATATCATCATTATCTATATCATCTTTGTCTATATCACTTTTGTCCTTGTCTGTTTCTTCAACACGTCTTAGCATTTCAATCATAGTTTTAAATGCCGCTACTACACCTAGCAGCGAAAATACCAATATCAACCAGGGTGTAGTGTTAAGCCATCTATCTAGCCACCATCCGACAAAAACGCCCATTCCGACACAGACAACAATGGTTATACCCAATGTTGTAATCAGCGACATTGCGCGGAATATGGCCTTTATCTCTGTCTTGGTAAGCTTTGTCATGTTTTTTTCCTCGGAAAGTTATATGCATAAACGCCTTGCATAAAGATTCTGTTAAGCACACGTATCTATGTTACAATAACTGGGCCTTTTGTATATAAAGATTTCGTTAAGATTGAGGGATAAGTGTGAAAGAAGGGATATGTGTGAAAGAAAAAAGTACCATTTTAGTTGCCACGAAAAAAAGCACCCATATCGAAAGCATACGAGCGCAGCTTAAATCTAAGTACAGCATACTAATGGCTGGTACGGCAAGGGCTGCTATTGTTACAATTGACCAATTGCAGCCAAGTCTAATACTAATTGGCACAGACTTGCCGGGTATGGTAGGCCTTGCACTGATAAAAAACTTGCGCAAGCACAGTGCCGCACCGATTATTGTACTGTCAGAGTCATCTGAGGAACATGATATTGTTACCGCACTAGATGCGGGTGCTAATGACGTGCTTGTGCTTCCATTTGGAAGGCCAGAGCACCATGCCCGTATACGGGCTGCTTTGCGCTATGGCTCTAATACACCATGTGTTGATAGCGGTGGGTTTACATCAAGTGGGCTTTCGGTAAATTATGCCACCCGCACTGTTACGGTAGATGGTGAGAAAGTTCACCTTACCCCTATAGAGTTTCGTATTATGACCTTGCTTACCATTAACGCAGGCAAAGTGCTTACCCATGACCAGATTATTAATGAAATTTGGGGGCCGTATAATAGCGATAATTTGGTTTTGCGTGTAAATATGGCCAATATCCGCCGTAAGATTGAGTCAAATCCTGCTGAGCCTGTATATATTGTTACAGAGGTGGGTGTTGGCTATAAAGTGGTAGTTAAATAATAATTAAACATCTCCCGAATAATATAAAACAGACATTAAAAGTCGTCGCAAAAGCCATTTGGCGCGGCTTTTTCTTGCGAAATATTATTTTTGCTATATTTTATTCAATCGCTACTATGAGTGGTTTTCATGTGGAATGACTATATCTTGACGGATGCAGTCCAGGCAAGAAACCTTTCCCCAAAATGGAAAAACCCCAAATTCCGGGGTTTTTTGCGCGTTGGTAATAGGTGTTAGGAATAAATGCAAGTCGCATTCTATAGCTGCACCCAGATTAATCAACGCACAAGTCCTAAAAATAGAATGGAAAGCCCGTCAAACGCTAGAGCAAACCTGAGCTATTTCACCGAAACCTCTGTCCCATGAAATAATACTGCAAAATCCGAAAATTTGTATGTTCTTTGCGTAAGTCTATTATAGGGTGCTTGGGCATATAGTCTGTCAAAAAAGAAAACCATGGGGTATCCCGCTGGAAGCCCAGCAGTGAAAGCAACTGCTGCCCCATATAATTGGCACTAAATAGCGGCGGCACGTCTTCAAGAGAAATAAACTCGCGGGCAAGTTCGTTGGCGAATATTAGATAGGGCACAGTAAACTGCAACTCTGGTTTTTGGGCAAAGCCTAGGCCAAGCCGCTGGTATATTCCTATCCCGCCGGAAAATGCCGGCAAGTGGTCGCTGTAGAATACCAGCAAAAACGGCTCATCTTCTTTTTCTAGGAAATCTGCAAGTGCAAGAAGTTCCTCCGCGCTTTGTCGCATTCCATAAAAATAATTATATAGTTCGTTCATTTCTGCTTCATTAAAGTTGACATCTGATGTCATGCCACGAGAGCCGCTGTAGAATCGGTTGGCAAAGGGCATGTGATTTTGGATTGTTACCATGTATGCAAATATAGGCCCTTGTGCCCTATCCCTATTTGTGACTACATCACGCAAGAAATCAAAAGTCGAGGCTTCGGTTACAAGGCGGGTAATAGTATCCGCACCGGCGTCCAGGAAGTCGTCGCGAAAATACATATCATGAAATCCAAGATGTCTAAAAACATTTTGCCGGTTGTAGAACCAGGGCGCGCCGGGATGCATTGCTACATTATGGTATCCTCTGTCGGCAAGCACAGAAACAGCAGACTCAAGTGGTTGCCGGATAAACCAAAACGACGAGGGCGACTCTCGAATAAACCGGGTAAACATCCCCGTTAGAATGTCAAATTCTGTATTGGCTGTGCCGCCCCCAAAATTGGGAACGATAATATCACCGATTATGCTGCCGTCTCGGGCTGCAAGGGTGTGAAAGGCCGTAAGAGGGTCACTCTCAAAGCTAAAAGCCGTATTGTCTGATAGGCGAGAGAAGCTTTCACCCATTACTACAATTACATTAATGTGCCCCGGGTCGCGAGGTAGCGGTGTGGTGTCTTGCTGCTCTAATATCTCCCTTGCTAACTGCTCGGAAAAACCAGCAGGACGCTGAGGTGAAAATCTTGACGCAAGGGCAAGGAAGGAATAAACCGACCCTCTGGAGTTATAAATATCCACCAGCCTAAATCTGCTGCCCTCCACGGGAAAGCTGCCAAAGTATTGTTGATCCCAGTAAACTGCGGGCAGTAAAACCGCCATACAAATCACGCATCCAACCGCACCCGGAAGGCTAAACCGCCACCTGGGTTTATAGGGCCGGACATTCAAAAGAGATGCTATCAGTATGATAAAGAAGATAATGAGCACGATAATCGCCCACTCGGTATAAAAAGTTATCTCTGAGGTTACATACCTTACCTCGTTAAACAGAAAGATATCTGCCAGCAAAAATGGCTCGTCTCGGAAAAAGACCTTGCCGCGGTTAATCAAAGACATTACAAAAATTATAACCGTGGGCAACGCAGTGCTTACAACCAAATTGCGACTTATCCCAAATAGCAGCCCAATCAAAAGCCAGATTGGCAAGCCGTTAAGTAAAATCAACATAGGGCTTTGTGTAAATATCTGAACAGACGCTATAAAGCGAGTGGGAAGCAGAAAAATTGAAGCTGCGGTTAGCATCCCGCCATAAATAAACAGAAATGCAAAGGTAAAAGGCGCACGCAAGTATAGGCGTGCGCCGGATAGTTTTTTTATTAATTTGGTCATGGGTACCTCTTATCTTAATATTAGCGGTAAATCCAATGACTAATTGTGGGGTTACCGACAAACTGTGAAATGGGCTGGGCGATATTGCCATCTCTGTCAACGGCATAGTCAATCGTACGGGTGTAGAAATGGACACCTACAAGCTCTTTGCGGTTGCTGCCTTGGAAAGTGAGGCTGACGGTTTCGCCATTTACTGATTCTACAAAGACACCAATCACCAATTCAAAGGAGTTATCTCTTCCCATCATCCAGCCGCCACCGCCTACGGAAGCGCGTAATACATCACTTTCAAAGATGCCGGCTTCTTCTACAAGTTCCATTGCGTGGATGGCAAAGGCCGTATTTTGCTGGGCGGTCATGTTGTCCCGGTATGCGAATACTTGGTGGGCAGAGCCCATGCATTCGCTTTGTTTGTATGGCCTTGCTATCGGGTCTTCACTTGGGAAAAATTGCAGGCCAACCAATTCGCCGGTTTGGGCATCCAAGGTAAACCTAAATAGGTCGCTGCCGCGAAGCATAAATCCTTCTGGGCATGGGGTTCTGTCATTTGGGATAACAATGGTTCCGTGCCAGGTGCTTCTGTATACATTCATTGGGAAGCGGTAGTCTGGGAGGTCGTCGATTGTGATATGCGCGGGCTCGCCTCTTTCGTCTGTGCGTGACATATCTAGCATTGGGGCGGACATCATGCTTTCGCGCACATTTATGCCGGGGCCATAGCCCATTTCAAATTCGTAGTCTACTAGCTTACTTAAATCCGCGCCGAAGAACTCTGCTAGAGCTTCTAGGCCAAGCTGCCTTGCTTTTTCTACCGGGATAGCGGTTGGGCTTGCTTCGTTGTAGGGTATGCCGATTTGTATGCGAAATTGCTCTGGCGCGGCTTGTGCTTCGTTTGTTGTAACGCCGGTTGTATATGGTGCGGCCGGTGACGCAAATGCTGCGATTGCCACCACGCCTGTTAGTGTAAGTGCTGTGATTGTTCCTAATAGTAGTTTTTTCATTATGAAAGTCTCCTTTTGATTGTTTTGTAATAGATTTTTGTAGTTTTTTGATAATTGCTGCATTGATATTAGTTTAGCGGTATTGAATAAGCTCTTGCGGATAAAACAAGCGTATCTTCATATTTGATGACAACTATATATCCCAGGCCGTCCCGTGCGCCCATGATAAACCTCTTGGTACCGGTTACTTCATACACAAATGGAAAGGTTCTTATGCCCAAAGGGGAGTGGCCGCCAATGTAGAAGTTGAATACCCATAGATTTAGGTCATAATCTTCTGTTTCAAATACTTCATATACGGCACCCGGCACGTAAGTGAAGTTTTCTATGGGGGCTGATAGTACATACTCCGTCTGCTCGGCTGTAAGTGCGTCCAGAAATCCTGCGTCAGATTGCCACTGGGATATCGTATACTCGCATGTAATCGTACCCATCCCTAACCTGCCGTATAAATCCATAACAAGCTGCTGCTGATGAATTTCGCCATCGTCAAATGTGACAATAACATCAATTTCTATGGAGATATCAGGGGTGCTGTCAACAATCCCCATGTTGTCGTAACTGCCCCAAAAAAGTAGTATGTCATTGGGCATGGTGTCGCCAAAAACTATGGTGTCGCCAATTTTGTTAAAATCGAAGCCATACATTACTAATCGGCTGGTGGTGTGGTCTGGGGGAAGGGCTACATGTTTGCGAGGCACGCCTTCAACTTGCCCACGATTACCGATATATTGGGTGGCAAAAAATCCATTTTCTAGCGAAAACTCAACAGATTTAATGTTTTCGCCTTCAAACTCAAACCATAGGCCCAGCCCGATATACAAGGTCTCGCCATTGTAGTACCAAGCAAAATCGCCTAATTGGGTAATGTCCATTTCTTGCCATTCATATGAACCACCTGGCTGTAACTGGGCACCGTAGGCCCTTAGCATAAATAAGTTGCCGCTGTTTCCGTTTGGCATTGTTGGGTTGGTTGCAAATACGGCCAGTAATATAATCGCGGCTACGGTTGTTAGTGCTACTAGCTTGCGCAAAATCGGGCGTATTGGTTTTGGGCGCTTTGGTAATGGCATAGGTGTTATAGGTTTAGATGCCATAGGCTGACTTTTTTTTGCTTGCATTTCGGCTTTCATTGCAGCTTTTGTGCGGTTAATCAAGTCCATGCTTGGTGTAACTTGTTCCATTTCTTGCTTATATTGCTTTTCGTATTGCTTATCAAATTGCTCATTAGACATCATCAACGCCCCCTTTCAATATATTTCGCAACAGGTTTCTTGCTCGCGACAATTGAGATTTCACAGTTGAAACAGTTGATTCCAATGCCTTTGCTATATCTGCTACCGCCATATCTTCAAAATAAAAGAGATGGATAACGGTTCGATATTTCTCTGGTAAGGATTTAACAGCAGGGACGATTTCGAAATCTTGATACTCGTCTTCGTGCATTAAATCCTCCGGCATTTCTGTCGTTTTTGTATTCCATGATGAAGAAAAAGATTTGCGACATGTATTTATCGTTACCCTTATCAACCATGCTTTTATATGCTCGTCTGTTTCAAATGCTACCTCCGCTTTACATAATCTTAGAAATACTTCTTGAAAGATATCGTCAGCATCGGCTTTGTTCTTCATTTGTGTGAACGCTATACGGTAAACCATGTTGGCATATTTGTTAACAATTTCGTCCACCCAATCGCCGCGCGCTTGCGACTGGCTCATCTTCATCATCCCCTTTCACTAATAATACCCCTAGGCCACCCCAAAGGTTGCAACGGTGGATATAATAGTTCTTGGTTGTTATGATTTCGTTAAATTGTTACAAACATGGGCTCAAATCAAAAAATATCAAGGCTACAGGCTTCTTGCCGCCGATGGCTCAACCCTTCATATCGCTTTAGAATCCAGTGCTTTAACCACGTGAGTCTAATTTGCTATAGTGCTTACAGTGGCGAAAACCGCGGAAGCGGGTTTGAGGCTTTTTGCGCACATGTTCCGGCTGATGTTGTAAAGCCTCTGGCGGGGAAAAAGCTGTTTAGGTTCGGATTTTCATCCGCCTAAACAGCGTTTTCCCATCGCCACAGGCTTCACAACGCCTACACAGGTGCGCAAAAAGCCTCAAACCCGCTTCCGCTGTCTACCACTTGTAAATCTATATGTAAAGCACAGCATCGCAGTGTATTGTAGTCGTTAAGCTTCAAAATCGCCTAGACGTAGTGAGGATTTTTGTCGTAAGACAAGATTTAGTGTTTCTTTATATGTGGAAAGGCCAGTAAATGAGATGGGCGATTTGTTGTTGTTTTTGCGCTGCCAAGCGGCGCATCATAACCTTTCCCCAAAATGGAAAAACCCCAAATTCCGGGGTTTTTTGCATGTCAACGACAGGTGTTGGATATATATGCCAACATCAATGCTGCAATAGCATTACATAGCTAGATGTAATACAGCGTATGCATAGCGCGTAAGCAGGCTATGTTTTTCATATAGACTTACAAGTGATAGACAGCGTAAGCGAGTTGGAGGCTTTTTTTGCACCTGTGTAGGCGTTGTGAAGACTCTGGCGATGGGAAAACGCAGTCTGCCCGGATGACAATCCGAGGCAGGCGGCATTTTCCCCGCCAGAGGCTTTACAACATCA
>Ga0123355_10004481_pt1 | contig 20320 bp, 19 predicted proteins | sample TergutEmb28metaG_3_FD_89872 | JGI IMG/M metagenome (GOLD analysis project Ga0123355, IMG submission 89872) | Embiratermes neotenicus P1 segment gut microbial communities from Petit-Saut dam, French Guiana - Emb289 P1 | ecosystem: Host-associated > Arthropoda: Insects > Digestive system > Gut ...
AACTTGCCTGGCTTTCACAACAGGTTGCTGAGAACTGGGGTTACTGGGGAAGCCCTAATAGGCATTTTAGGCTTGCCAATAATATTGACTTATCTATTCTTGGCGGCCAAGATTACAACTGGCCATGGACACCAATCGGTGGGCGAATAGTTCCGTGCACATCCCATGGAAACGAGCCACTCATGGAAGTACTTCCATTTTACGGTACGTTCGATGGTAATGGACATACTGTCCGCGGATTATACCTACGTAGTCATCTTCTTCTTCGCCCATTTTCATATTGGTATGGCTACGGATTATTTGGAGTTGTTGGCGGAACAGTAAAAAATATTGGTGTCGAAGGGGTTATCAGAACTTCGGCAATTGGACACTCTATGACAGAGTATGGCTTTATGAGGGGTCACTGGCGTGCCGGCGGGATAGCTGGGTACTTAGGCAACAATGGAACGATGCTCAATACCAGTACAATAATTAACAGCCATTTTCATGGTGATATATTTGCTGCTGGTTCCGTTGGTGGCATTGTTGGAGAAATGGGTAATAATTCTGCAGTGCTAAACTGCTATTCTTCGGGAGAAATCAACACATGTGTTCACTATCTCATTGGATCTGGCGGGTGGGAGCGACAGGGCAGTGCAGGTGGGATTGTCGGATTTTCATGGGCTTCTAATGTGATTATTAGTAATAATGCCTCTTCAGTTTATGTTCTTCGAGGAGGTCCTAGTGGTGGTATAGTTGGGACTATTGAGCAATTAATTGCTGGCACTTTTAATTATATGGATATATCAAATAACATTGCAATGAATCCTATCGTTAATGGGGTTAGAGCTCGTTCCAATGACCCATCATCGGCCCGCGCAGGACGCATTGTAGGAAATGTTGTTACATTTAATCATCATGGGTATGCGCGCAATCCTCTTAGTGGAAATAGTGCATTAGCTTCAATGCAGGCAGGCTATGCACCCTTCCGAACCCCAGCATCAATTTATAACGTTCACGATAATATTAATGGCGCGGACATCACCGGCCCTATAGTATCTATAGGCACCGCCGCAGGTGAGCCTGGCGAAATTATACGTGTACCCGTTAACCTGCTAAATAACGCAGGCATTGCAGGGTTTAACTTAGCGTTTAATTATGACCCCAACGTTGTAACGCCACTAAACTTAGATGACGCGGCTATCAGAAGCAATTTAGGCGGCTCGGTATTTGTATCAAACATCAACCGCGATGCTGGCACAATAACTACTGTTTGGGCCGCACCATATGATGTAAACGCAACATACCTATTCTCGCTATATTTCGAAATTAATGATATCCACTTAAATGATAACCAAACTATAAGAAACCCCATATCCGTTTCCATACAGGAGATGAAGCACGCAAACCATGACGATGCCGATGCCATAGCCCAAAACGGCTTCATCATGATAGCCCAACACTCCAACAATCCATCACTATTATGGGGTGATGTAAACCAAGACGGCGTTGTAGACATATTCGACTTGATACGCCTTGCACAGCATATAGCATGGATTCCCGAAATGAGGCTTTCCGGTACAGGGTTAATTGTTGCTAATGTATTCTACGATGGTAGAGTTGATATTTCTGACCTTATTCATATGGCACAGTACTTGGCCTCAGAAGATATGAACAACCCAGATGTGATACTTGGCCCGGGTTCAAGAAACCCTTAATTAATAATTAAACACGCAATAGATAACGAGGTGCAATGTTAATGGCAAGAGTGATAAGGGTAATGTTTTTCTCCCTTTTATTAGTGGTTGCAACAGCCTACAGTGTACAAGCCGCTGAACCGGAAATATATATAACAACAAGGTCGGTAGATGATACAGGGCTATATGAAGCTATGGTTTCGATAGCAAACAACCCCGGTATTGCTGGCTATGACCTGGCTATGGAATTTGATAACACCGTGCTAACGCCAGTTTCTATTGAAGAAGGCGACACATTAAGCGGTATGATTTTCATATCTAATGTGATGGGTGCTACTGAGGAACGCTTAGCAGAGATGGGTGCGGTTACCGCAGTATGGGGTTCTGCAGGGGATAATTACGAAAATGGCGTAATTTACACCGTTTTATTCCGTGCGGCGGAATCCGCCACAGGAACTACGGAGTTACGACTTCTTTCCCGTGGGATTGGCAGTGCCGATGGTTATGCAGTGGATTTTGTTCTTACTGGGGCTGTTATTGAGTTTGGAGACAGGTACACGCACAATGTAGCAGATGGTGACAATGGTGCAGAGCCTGGCCAGAGTGAAAATGGGTCTCTGAATATTCTAATAATAATTATTGCGCTACTTAGCTTAGTTATAATCATCCTTATACTGATTGTGATAAAGAGCCGAAAGCGTAAAGATGAACGTTTCAAGAAAACGACATACAGGCGATAGCCTTAGCTGTGCACAAATAATAATGTCACAAAAGGGAACACGGTTTTCAGCATTAAACAGGCTTTGGATAATAAAATCCAAGCGTAAAACTTGCTGATATTGTGTTCCCTTATTCATTAAATCATGAAATTCTAACGAATATCTCTTTTCTCTTTCGTTTCCACATGCACATGCTTGAACGAAACCGATATTACCCGTAAAATAGCCTATAGACAATTATCCGCGCAATGCGCGTTAAATCCAAGGAGGGGTTACAATGAACCCAAACCGTAAACCACTGTTATTAGAAAAATGGGACTTTATCATTCTGCTGGGCGAATCCGGCGGCGGCAAAGGCACGCTTGTTGGCAACATTAAACGCTATTGGCTAGAAAACCTGCATTCTGCCAGCATGGGAGATATTTTCCGCAAAAGAGCGCAGTCAGACCCAGAAATCAAGCGTTTAACAGAAAGCGGCGTGTTAATAAACGATGCCACTGCCTGCGAAGTATTCCGCGAGTTTGCCCGTACCCACACTCCGGGGCTTATTGACGGCTACCCCCGTAACCGCCAGCAAGTAATAGAGCTTATCAAATTTATCAAAGACAATAACTGGCGCGTACTGGTAGTAGACCTGCACTGCCGCATAGAAAAAATAATAGAACGCCTACTGGCCCGTAAGCGCGACGATGACAGCCTAACAATAGTGTACAAGCGCCATACAGACCATAAAGAGCTACACCCCCACGTAATGGCCGAGGTACGCACCAGGCCAGACCTCTTCGATGTAATTACGCTAGACGGCAACCTAGACGCAGAAATCACCTTTAGCAACTTCCTAATGGACGTACTGCGGCTGGTAGATATGCTGTACTTCTATGATATGACCGATATCAAGACCACATTCGCCGTAAGAGGTGACGAAACCACCATTAACCCGGCCCTTAACCGCTGGATATGCGGCTTCCTGCAAAGCATACAAAAGAAGCTGGACGAAAAACAAGGAAAGCGTAAAGAGGCAAAAAATGATTAATGTACAAAACCTAACCAAGAAATATGGCAAGCACATAGCCAACAATAACATAACCCTACAGTTAAAAGCCGGGGAACTGGGTGTTCTGCTAGGGCCAAACGGCGCGGGTAAATCCACGCTAATAAAGTCCATATGCGGGCTGTTGCGCTTCACAGGCAGTATCACCGTAGATGGACACGAGAACCGCTCGCTTGAGGCGAAGCGGGTGCTGGGCTATGCACCGGAGGTTGCCACCCCCTACCCCATGCTAACCGTGGCCGAGCATTTCGAATTTATAGCCCGCGCCTACCGTATGGAAAGCGGCTGGGAAGCCCGCGCAAACGAGCTAATGAACCGCTTCGAACTAGACGACAAGCGCAACAAGCTTGGCAAAGAACTTTCTAAGGGAATGAAGCAAAAGGTCAGTATATGCTGTGCGCTGTTGCCGGACCCAAAGGTTATTATATTAGACGAACCCCTAAGCGGCCTGGACCCACATGGCATAAGGCAACTTCAGCGGGCAATAGAAGATATGCGCGAGGCCGGAAAGTCCGTACTGGTAAGCACCCATATGATAGATACCGTTGAAGCCGCGTGGGATGTGACATTCATTATGAAAAACGGCCAAATGATAAGAGAATGCCGCCGGGCAGAGCAAGCCGAAACATTAGAGGACATCTATTTCTCGTTATTTGAAGAACGGGAGTTAAGCGTATGAGAAGCATGATGTTTCTGATGTTGCGGCAAGCCAAAAACCGTTTTTTGGAGTTAAAGGCCAAACCTGCCAAGCTGGTGCTTTATATAGTGGCCATTGGCTTTTTTGCATATGTGATTATACAGTCCATGACTATGGAAACGCCCCCATATGCTACTATGGATGGAAGCATGTTTACTGCTATATTGGCCGGTTTCTTCATGTTTACTGTTATTGTTACTTTGCTACCGGCCTTTTCTAGGGGCGCGTCTTTTTTTGAAATGCAAGATGTTAATTACCTATTTGTAGCACCTATACGGCCCCGTACAATTTTGCTGTACGGGCTTGTTAAGATGGCCAAAACCATAATTATCGGTAGCTGGTTTGTTATTTTACAAGCTAATTGGATGCGTAGCTTTGGCGTTGGTATGGAAGGTGTGGTTTTTGCCGGGCTTGCTTACATTTTAGTAGCGTTTGTTGGCCAGGTGTTGTCGCTTATGATTTATGCCACAACTAATAGCCGCCCGCGCCGTATGGCTGTGGCTAAGATTATTTTATTCGTTCTGTTTTTGCCCGCAATTGCGGTTTATGTAGTGGGCCTTGTACAGGGCTATGGCCTATTGGAGGCATTATCTATAATGATGGAGTCTCCTGCGTTTTTACTTGCCCCTATTGTTGGTGTGGCTTCGGCCGGTGTTGGCGCTGCTTTATTTGGCGAAATGCTGGTGGGGCTACTTTTTTTTGGCTTGCTTTTGTTGGCTGGAGCGGTTTTCTTCTGCGTGATTTATTTCGGCAACCCAGACTATTACGAGGATGTGCTGGGGGCTACGGAAACGGCTTTCGAGGCTACACGGGCCGCTAAGGAAGATGTTGCGTCTGCCATGGTAAACACGGGCCGTGAGGTTAAGATTAAGGGTACCGGGGTTTCCGGTACCGGTGCAAGTGTATTTTTTTATAAGCATTTGCGGGAATCTTTTAGGGCTAATCGGCTTGGCTTATGGGGATTTAGCTCAATTTTTGCGGTGGGTGGTGCTATAGTTTGGGCTGTTTTTGTCCGGTCCGGCGAAATGGCAGACTCGCCGGATATGTTTCTTATTACCTCGCTTACCGCCATGATGATGTATAAGATGCTTTCGATGGGCCTTAGCCGTGGGCTTTTGGAGACTTATAGCCATTATATTTATCTGATGCCGGATAAGCCGTTTTCTAAGTGGTTTTGGGCCAATATAGAAACTGTGTTTAAGGCGGCAGTTGAAGCCGTTGTGGCCTTTGTCGCGGCTGGGATTATATTGGGTGCGCCTGTGCTGGCTACGGCTTCGGCTATGGTGGCTATGATTATGTTCACGTTTTACCTGCTAGGGGTTAGCCTTGCTTCTATGCGCATCACAGATACGCATTTGAATACGGGGTTAATGCTTATGATTTATTTTGCCGTGGTTATTATACCGCTTTTGCCGGGACTAACTGCGGCTATAGTTGTGGGCGTGCTTGTGCAGGGAACTATAGGCGTTGCGCTTGCATTTCTTACGCTTTCTGGCTGGATGGTGCTTGTTGGCATTGGGTGCTTTGCACTTAGCAAAGGCGCACTTCATAACTGCGATATGCCGGTTATGCGCGAGGGCTTACAATGAACGCGATATTATTTTTATATGCATGCAGTATAAAAAACCGGCTTTTAGAAGTGATACGAAGCCCCAAGCTGTTGGCCAAGACCTTGGGGTTAACGTTTATTTTTGCGATTTTTGTGGCAGGGGCGGTATCGGGGGCTATTGTAAGCCCCTCCCCTGCCGCGTTGCCGCTATTTAAGGGTCTGATGTTTGTTTTGTTTATAGGGCCTTTTTTAATAGGCCGATACGGCGGGATTGGCCCTTTTACAGACGAGCAGATTAATTTTGTTTTTACCGCGCCAATACTGCCCCGTACGGTACTGTTTTCAGAGGTTTTGCGGCGGGTTAAGGATATGACTTTTATCAGCCTAGCGGCTATGGCTGTTTTTGCTTTTATGGGCCTAACTGTAGTTATGGAGGTTAGGCTTATTTTACTTGCCGGGATTTTTTGCTTTATTTTGGCTGTTGTGTGTAAGCTGTTCGGGATGTATTTATTTGTGGCCTATAAGGGTTTTTATCGTTGGATAGGTCTTTTTTGGGTAGTGCTTCTTTTGGGTGCGGGGGTATTTTATTTTGCCCGTGCCGGGTGGGAGGTTGTACCTGGGTTGTATGGCTTGATTGACTCGTATGTGTTTGCGCTTACGCCGCTTATTGGATGGGCTACTGCTGGAGCGTTTGCCTTTTTGGTGGGGAATGTTATTGCCGGGGTTATGTATACGGGTTTGCTATTTGTGGCTGGGGGGTATTTCTTTTGGGTTATCTATAACTCCTCGCCAGATTTTTATGACGAGGCACTGGGGGTGCCGGATGTTGAAGTTTACGGAACGGCAGATGGAATGGTTGCACCTGCACAGTTACTAAGCGAACCCACGCAGTTATCGGTAGCAGACGAGACGGATTTTACAAATATAAGCAACCGACCTGGCTTTCGCGGGGTTGGCGCGGCTGTGTTTTTTGATAAACATTTGCTGGAGGAATCTGGTGGGTGGCTTTCGCGTTTCTTGTCTAAGCGGTTTAAAGCTTCCCGCATCGGCTTTATTGTGGAGCTTATTGGGGCTGAAATATTCGTCTGGACGGCCCTTGCCGTACTGTGGGGGCTGTATGCACGCGGGCTTGCCGGTGATATAGAGTGGGTTGCCATGCTTTTTAGGACAATAGGCGTACCCAGCAGTAATATCCTTGCGCTGCTTATTCCGTCAGTTTTAATTATGGCGGCGTATCCCCAGTACGATAAGGGGTTTATGGAACTTTTTAAGCCCTATTTTTATCTTGTGCCTGATAGCCCCGCCCGTAAACTGCTATGGGCTTCTATTGCAGGTATTGCTTATGTATGTGCTGTTGCGTTGTTGGTTTTGGTGCCGGCTGGGATAATTTCCGGTACTTCGCCTGTTGCTGTTGTGGCTACTGTTTTGGCATATTTTGCGTCTGCTTTTATGGTGCTTGCCCTCCGGCTTGCTATTGTGCGGGTTTTGGGCGTGGTGTCTGGCGGGCGGCAAAGATTGGTTGCTACGCTTCCTGTTATACTTGTCGTGCTGGTTGGTGTGGTTGGCATGCTTACTGTGTTTTATTTTGGGCCGGAGCGTTTTGGGCTTGTTTTTGCGCTTCTTGGGTTTGCTGGGTATTGTGGGCTTGTTGGGGTGCTTGGGTTTTGGTTTTCGTTGAATGTTTTGCATGATGTTGATGCGCCTATATAAACGGCCCTTTATCTTTACCAAGACATACAATTTTTAGCAGTTTTAAGACTATAAAAAATCACTCACCAGGAGCCACCATGAACCTTTTCGAATCCAACAGTGCAAACATCTTAAAAAAAGAAGCCCCCCTAGCCGCCCGCATGCGCCCATCATCTATAACCGAATGGGTAGGCCAGGCCCATATAATAGGCAAAAACACCCTACTCTACCGCGCAATTGTAGCAGATAGGCTATCTTCATTGGTGCTATACGGCCCGCCCGGCACAGGCAAAACAACCCTGGCCCGTATAATCGCCGGTACAACACAATCGGTATTCACCCAAATAAACGCCACCGCCGCAGGTATAAAAGACATCCAGCGTGCAATAGAAGAAGCCAAGTCCACCCTGGCCCTATACGGCAAGCGCACAATTTTATTTGTGGACGAAATCCACCGCTTTAACAAACTCCAGCAAGACGCACTACTTCCATATGTAGAGGACGGCACCCTAATACTAATAGGTGCCACAACAGAAAACCCATATTTCGAGGTAAATAAGGCCCTGGTATCGCGCTCTATGGTCTTTGAGTTATACCCGCTAACCGCAGAAGATATCTCCACCCTGCTAATCCGTGCAGTAGCAGACAAAGAAAACGGCCTAGGCTTTCTTAATCTTCATATAGAAGAAGAAGCCCTGGCCTTCTTAGCAGACCGCGCAAACGGCGATGCCCGTACTGCCCTAAACGCCCTTGAGTTAGCGGCCCTAACAACAGAACCCAACCCAGACGGCCTAATAACAGTAGACCTAGAAGTAGCGGCGGCCTGCATCCAAAAGCGTGCACTATGTTACGAGCGTAACGGCGACAACCACTACGACACAATATCCGCCTTCATAAAAAGCATGCGCGGAAGCGACCCAGACGCGGCAGTTTACTACCTGGCCCGTATGCTATACGCCGGTGAGGACCCGAAGTTCATAGCCCGCCGTATAGTAATATGTGCATCAGAAGATGTAGGCAATGCCGACCCCCATGCGTTATTGGTAGCAATGGCGGCGGCCCAGGCCGTAGACTTTATAGGAATGCCCGAAGGCCGCATACTTCTAACACAAGCCGTAACCTACATTGCCTGCGCCCCAAAAAGCAACGCCGCAATAGCCGCAATTGACAAGGCTAGTAAAGACGTGGCAAATATCCCAATAAAAGCCGTACCCAACCACCTACGCGACCCAGGGCACAAGGGTGCCGGTGCGCTTGGGCATGGGGTTGGGTATCAGTACGCCCATAGCTTCCCCGGGAACTTCGTTCCGCAGGATTATTTGCCGGAGGAATTGAAGGATAAAGTGTACTATCGGCCTTCGGGCAATGGCGTAGAGAAAAAAATTGGCGAGTCGCTTAGGAAACTACGGCCAAACAGAGAGTACTAAGCGCGGTTCGTTCTACTACGCTTTACATTATCTTCGTTTTCTTCCGGCTCGTATGGCCGCACATTGGTGGCCTTATCCAGATAAAGCACCCCATCTAAATGGTCTATCTCGTGACAAAATACCGATGCCAGGTACTCATCTACCTCAATAGTAAAGCTTTCACCATCGCGGTTTTGCGCCTCTACTGTAATATTATATGGACGCACAACATCCCCGCAATAGCCCGGCACGCTAAGGCAGGCTTCATCGCTATCGTATGTGCCGTCTTGGGCCAGTATTACTGGGTTTATAAGTTCGAAACTATCTTCTTCCACTTCAATTACAACTATCCGCCGCAGTACACCTATTTGTGGCGCGGCCAAGCCTACGCCGTTTGTTTCGTACAGGGTGTCCCACATGTCGTCCAACAAGGCTAATGTACCGGCAGTTATTTCCTTAACCGGCTTCGCCTTTTTCCGCAAAATATCATCACCATTAATACGTAATTGCCTAATTCCCATATCCATCTCCTAATCCAACATAACCGGGTTTAATGTCAAATGAATATTTATACCGGTTAGCGGGTCATTTTCTCGTAGTTTCTTTGTACAATATAGCACAAATGCCTTGATTGGTTCCTCTTTATCGCACTTAACTAATATCTTCCAGCGGAACTGATTTTTTATTTTAGATACAAATGCCGGACTCATGCCCAGTAGCTCGAACTGTGTCTTTGAGATATTTTTGCTATAGTCCATTATTGCCCATAGTTTGCGCAAGGCCGAAATTACGCCTTTCTCATCCGGTCCGGAAAGCATTATAGAAAATACATATGAAAACGGCGGGTACTGCATCGCCCTTCTTAATCCTATCTCGTGGGCATAAAATGTTTCGTAATCCGCTTTCTTTGACAACTCCAGTGCGTAGTGCTCGGGGTTATAGGTTTGTAGGAACACCCGCCCTACGTCGCCTGCGGCCCGCCCGGCCCGGCCTGCTACCTGGGTTAATAGCTGGAAGGTATACTCTCCCGCCCTAAAATCCCCGGTAAAAAGCGATAAATCTGCCGAAACCACGCACACCAGCACCACGTTTGGGAAATCTAGCCCCTTGGCTACCATTTGGGTACCAATGAGTATCTGCGCCTCGCCTTTTCTAAACGTATCCAGTATCTTGGCATGGCCGTGTTTGCCACGGGTGGTGTCCGTGTCCATTCTTAGTGTGGCTACCCCAGGGAACAGCTGCTCTATCTCTTCTTCGACCTTTTGCGTACCGGCCCCAAACTGCTTGATATGCACAGACTCGCAAATAGGGCAGGACTTGGGCATAGCCCCACCCCGCCCACAATAATGGCATACAAGCCGCCCGCCGCCTGCGTTTGTGTGATATGTATAGTTTACACGGCAATGGTCGCAGGCCATAACAAACCCGCACAGCCTGCACGATACAAAAGTCGAATGTCCGCGCCGGTTAAGAAATAAAATTACTTGCTTACCGGCGGCTAAGGTTTCGGCCAGGGCTTGCTTGAAGGTTGCCGCAAAAAGAGATGTATTGCCACGTGTAAGCTCCCGCCGCATGTCCAGGATTGTCACCTCCGGGAAGGTCTGGTTTACGCGCTTGGCCATTTTTATTAGGGAATATGCGGGCGTTTTCATATCGCCTACGGCGCGAGAGTAGCTTTCTAGGCTGGGGGTTGCTGAACCAAGTACCACCACGGCATTAGACAGCTCCGCACGCTTGATGGCAACGGCACGGGCATCGTATTTTGGCGTGGTGTCTGAATGATATGAATGTTCGTGTTCTTCGTCAATTACAATAAGCCCCAGCCGTTTAAAGGGCGCAAATACCGCCGAGCGCGGGCCGATAATAAGGCTAACCTCGCCGTCCAGGGCTTGCTTCCATATCTGGAAACGCTCACCGGCGGTTAGGCGGCTGTGGGTAACGGCCACGGCATCACCAAAGCGTGCTGTAAAGAGGTTTACCATTTGGGGGGTTAGGGCAATCTCTGGCACCAACACAATTGCCTGCCGCCCTTTGGACATAACATGTGCTATCGCGTGGAGATATACTTCCGTTTTTCCGCTACCGGTAACGCCGTGCAGCAGAATGGGCTGGATTGCTTCGTTGCTACGCTCCTCGCAAAGACGGGGGCCTTCGTTATCAAGGCATTCAATAATATGCCTCACGGCAACCTGTTGTTCATCTGTTAGCGTAACCGCCGCAGGTGTGGCCACTGCCACGCTACCCTTACGCCTGCGCGTACCGGGAAACCGCCCGTCGGCCTTGCTTGCCGGGATAATACACCTAACACACGCCGCTAGGGTGGTGTAGTACTTATCCCGCATCCAAAGTGCCAGCTCCAAGTTCTCGGGCGTAAGCACCGCAAAATCTTCGCACGCGCTAAAAAGTGCCTTAACCTTCACAGGCGGCACATCATCCGGTAAACTATCGGAAAAACCCATCACATAACCCAAAACAGGCTTGGAACCCCTGCCAAAAGGAACCCAAACCCGTTGCCCAATAATGGGTAAAACCCCATCCGGCACAGCATAATGAAAAAGCCTGTCAACATCCGTATGGGCCACATCAACACAAACAAGCGCAAAGCGCATTATAATCTAATCCTCGTCCTCATAATTCTCATCGGCATCTTCATCGTTGTAAACAGGGGTGTAGTCGTCATCTTTTGCATTTTGTAAATCTGTGTCGCCGTAACGTTCTCTAAACAGTGTTGCGTCATCTTCTGTTTCGTCATCGTCCATGCCATAGGTTGTAGGCTCGTAGTTGTCTTTTAGTTCTTCGCGCAAGTCGTCTTTTGACAGTGCGGATATACTGCTAAACTTGTACTGGTCTTTTAGCAGGCGTTCGTAATTGCCCTCTAGCATTTCTTCCGACACCTTAATCGCAAGTTTCCCCTCGCTCATTTCTTTAACAGCGGTTGAAACAGCCCTGTCGGTTGGGGCATACGTTAGGGGGTTGGCCCCGTCTATAATCTGGCGTGCACGTTTGGCGGCGGCCAGTACAATTGTGTAACGGCTGGTTATTTGGCTGTCTACCAGCTCGTTTTTGTTGATTACATCCATCAGTTCTGAATACGAAGGTTTTAGCATGTGAGGCTCCTTTATAATTGGTAATATTCCATTTTCACTTGACTTCCTGCAAAATCCCTAACTACGGCTTGGTTCCTATGCGGCCGTAGCCTCTCTGCCACTACAATGGCATTTACATTGTCTACGGCTTCGTCTATTTTATCATTTATTACCAGATAATCATACCTATCTATTAGCGGTATTTCTTCCAATGCACGTTTTAGCCGGGCTTCTATTGTTACGGCATCTTCTGTAGCGCGGCTTACTAAGCGGTGTTGAAGCTCGGTTAGCGTTGGTGGCATAAGAAAAACTAATACCGCTTCCGGGAATTTTTCTTTTACCTGCAATGCGCCAGTTACCTCAATTTCAAGCACCACTATTTTGCCCTTGGCAATTTGCTCGTCTACATAAAACCGTGGCGTGCCGTAGTAATTGTTTACATACGCAAAATGTTCCAATAAGGCGTTTTCTGAACGCATACGCACGAATTCTTCTTCTGTTATAAAGAAGTAGTCACGGGCATGCACCTCCCCTTCCCGGGGCTTGCGGGTGGTTACGGAAATAGACACAGCATAACCAAGCTGTGGGCCTAGCCTCTTAACCACAGTTCCCTTGCCGGAGCCAGACGGCCCGGATATGATAACCAACATCCCATCCATGGCGGCGGCGCTTTCTACTCTGTTACGCCAATGGGTTCATCGCTTGGGCTTTGGAAGCGGTTGGCGATGGTTTCCGGTTGTAGGGCACTTAGTACCAGGTAGCCGCTGTCGGTGTAAATTACGGCTCTGGTTTTGCGGCCTTGGGTTGCGTCTATTAGCAGTTGTTTTTCTTTGGCCTCGCCAACACTGCGCTTTACCGGCAAAGAGTCGTTGCCTACTATGGCTACTACCCTATCTGCGGGTACGGTGTTGCCGAAACCTACGTTTATTAGCTTGAAATGCATACTCATTTCATGCCTCCTATTCGATATTTTGCACTTGCTCGCGAATTTTTTCTACTTCACTTTTTAGTTCTACTACCAGGCGTGCCAACTCTACGTCTGTGGACTTAGAGCCTATTGTGTTGGCCTCGCGGTTTAGTTCTTGCACTAAAAAGTCCAGCTTGCGGCCTATTGCGCCTGTTTCTGTTAACATTGTTGCCAATTGTGATAGGTGGCTATCCAGGCGGGTTAATTCCTCGTCTACTGTGCCGCGGTCTGCCAGTATTGCCACTTCTGTAATGAAGCGGCTTTCGTCTAGCTGATGACCTAGATTTGTTAGCATATCGGTTAGGCGTTCGCGTAGTTTGGTTACGTGTTCTTCTGTGACTATGGGCAGGCGGACGGTTAGCTGGCCTAGTATGGTTTTTATCCGCGTGGCCTTTTCACTTATATCGCGGGCCAGGGCCGCGCCTTCGGCTTCACGCATATTATTAAACTGGGCTAGGGCTATCTCCATAGCTTCGTTTAAGGTTTCCCACATTTCGGCCTGGGTGTCGCCTGTGTTTACCGCCGATTCGAACTTGTCGAAGGATAAGATATCGGGGTTGCGGGCCAAAATTTCCAGGCTGTATTCTGCCGTTACCTTTTCTCCCCAATTATAGCGGGTCATTAGTGCGTTCATCGCGTTTACATATGCATCGGCGAAGGCTTCGTTTATGTTTACGGTTATGTCCTTATGGGTAAAGCTTTCAAAGTTTACCCATATATCTACCTTGCCCCTTGCTATATCGCGAGAAAGCCGCTTTCTTAGCTTATCCTCAAAAGAGTTTAGGAAACGCGGCAATTTTATTGTGATATCACTATAGCGGTGATTAACAGCCTTGATTTCTATTTTAAAACGCCGGTCATATCGTACGCATTCTCCCCGGCCAAAACCTGTCATGCTTCTGGGCATAATTTATGCCTCCTTTGTCGGCTAAAATAGCAGTTGGTGTGATTCGCACAATCGCTTTGCGATTCTGCTCAGTGAATCCGCTATGCGGATGTTCACACTTCCTACCTCCGTTGTGTGCGCGGCTTGTGCCAGCGGTCATGTTCTTTTAGCTTGCGGCGTAGGGAAATGGCCCATCCCATCCCTACAAACCCAAAAATTGTGCCGCCTATGGCCAACCAATACGGCAGGCCCCTTAGCGTAAAAACGTTATCGGTGAAACTGGATATAAAATAATCCATGTCACTGTCAAAGGTTCTTTCATATATTGTGGCGGCAGCTAGTAGGTTGCCTTCAAATACCAGGGTTTCGCCTATATAGTAGGCTACCCGGCCTATTATCTCGCCTTGCTCTATTGGGGCTAGCAGGCGGGTTAGGCCATCGTCGTAGTAATCTTCATTGTCATCGCCTCTTTCCCTTGGTGCCCTTAGTAGTACATTGTATGTAACTACTCTGTTTAAGCTGGCGTATTCGGCATGGCTTAGTAAGGCTGTGTGTGCCCCATAGGTGTAAACAGCCATTATTTCGTCTCCGCCACGGCGGGGGTTGGCTATGCGTACGTATTCTATACGCTCTCCGTCACGGGCAACTTCGCGGAATGTGAAGTTTGCAAAACCGTAGTTCATTAGCATTAGTGTGTCGTGCCAGCGGCCCGGGTCCTCGGAGTCGAACACGATGGTTATAAAGGATAAATCCCCAAAAGTAGCCGCCCCTGCTAGGCATTGCCCGGCGGGGGTGGTGAAGCCGGTTTTTATGCCTGTCATGTTGGGGTGGCCAAAGGGCGAGCCTAGTAGTGTCTGGTTGGTGTTGGTCCAGGAATAATGCCTCACTTCGGCATATGGGATATGACGGCCTTCTGTTCCGTACCCTTCAAAGGTGCGCATACCGGCTATTTCCGCCAACAGCGGAACTTCCATGTATGCGCGGGCGATAAGTGCCAGGTCGTAGGCCGTTGTAAAATGATGGGGGCTATGTAGCCCGTATGGGTTATTGAAATTGGAGTTTACTGCGCCTAAATCTACTGCACGCTGGTTCATAAGTACAGAAAAATCGCGCTTTGCGTACTCGTATGAGATATTGGGGTTATTGGAAGTGCGGCGAATGACATTAAGTGCCAGTACACGCCCGGTTTCGTTGCCGGAGCGTATCATCAACGCCTTTAGAAGCATCCTAACCGTTAGGGTCTCACCTTCCACATGGGCAAGAGACGCGTATCCGGCGGGCATATTATGAATTTCTGGGCCTACTACGATAATATCGTCCGGGTCAAGATGGTCCAGCACCACTAGGGCCGTTAGCATTTTAGTCATGCTGGCTGGGTACCGGCTTTCTTGGTAGTTATATCCGAAAAGCACCCTGCCTGTAGTTTGCTCTACTAATATTGCGGCCGTGGCCTGGACTGGGATGGCTGGGGTTTCCGGTTCGTTATAATCGTTATAATCGGCAAACACCGCCACAGAGGAAAATAATGTTACTATTACGATAAAACTGGCCATTACAATTCTACGCATAAATTACCTCGCTCAAACAATTTACAGCTTAAGCAAGTATAACAAATCGTGGGCCGAATGCAAACATGTACTTTTATATGTGGCTTTAATCACAAATCTCATTAAAAAGCTTTCGTATTTGTTTTTCTATCAGCTTACTTGGGATTATGGATGCTGGCTTTTTTGTTATTGTTATTTCTATTGCGTTGGGCATTACTGTATATTGGCCCTCTACCCCTTCTACTGATATTGTGCCTTCTTTTTCGTTGCCGGTTAGCTTGCCGTTTGCGGCTGTTAACTTTTGTTGCAGGTGCTTGAAGGTTGTAGCGATATTGCTGGGTTTTTCTAGCTTGAATTTGTGTGGCATGTGTTACTCCTACTACTATATCTACATCTAGTTTATTCAGTTCACTTAATATGTTACACTTTTCAAACAAAAACCCCAACGTAACACGCTGGGGTAGGTTTATTGTGTAGCTTTATGTTAATTGTGACAGTTTAATCTTTGTTACCATTTATTTCTGCTAAAAAATCTTCATAACTTGGCAATGTAATACCCTCAACATCTGCCGCCTTTACCAATATTGTGTAGGCTTCTTTCACACTTTTGGAACGGCCTATAGCCTCTGCAAGTAGTTTAATTATTACTTTTGTCTCTAGTGCCATGTTGTAGCCTCCTCTCGTTCGTACTCAATGTCTTTATCTTAATTTAGACGTACTCCTCTATCGCTTCCATGATAGCCGGTATTACCTCATCTTCGGCTACCTTACGCACAATCTCGCCCTTGCTAAAAAGTGCCCAAGCCCCGCGCCCGGCGGCAACGCCTATATCTGCCTCCCTAGCCTCGCCGGGGCCGTTAACCACACAGCCCATTACTGCTATGGTTAGGGGTTTATCTACAAACTCTAGCCGCTTTTCTATTTCCTCGGCAATCGTTGTTACATCTATTTCAGTACGGCCACATGTTGGGCAGGCAATAACCGTTGGGCCAAAGCGTCTTAATCCCATGGCAGAAAGAATCTCCTTAGCGCAACGTATTTCATCGATAGGGTCACCGGCAAGGCTTACTCGTATGGTATCCCCTACCCCCATGGCAAGAAGTGCACCAAGCCCTGCCGCAGAGCGGATAGAGCCTTTTTGCGTTGTGCCGGAATGGGTAAAACCCATATGTAGCGGATATGGTATGCGGCTGGCCAGGATTTTATGTGCCTCAAGCATTAACGGGATGTCCGTAGCTTTTACAGACACCACGATATTATTAAACCCGTAGTTTTCCAACATAGAAACATTTTTTAGCGCACTCTCGGCAAGCCCTTCGGCGGTATGGCCGTACCGGGCCATTATTTCCTTTTCCAGTGAACCGCTGTTAACCCCTACTCTAATAGGGATTTCTGCGGCTTTGGCGGCTTCAGCTACCTGTTGCAAGCGTAGCCCATCACCGATATTGCCGGGGTTGATTCTAAGCTTGTCTGCCCCGTTTTTTACCGATTCCAACGCTAAGCGGTAATCGAAATGGATATCTGCCACCAGCGGCAGGGCGATTTCCTTCTTTATTTGCTTAATAGCCGCCGCCGCTTCCATATCGGGAACAGCCACCCTAATAACCTCACAACCCGCCGCCGTAAGCGCATGAACTTGCGCTACAGTGGCGGCGATATCACGGGTGTCGGTATCGGTCATGGATTGTATCACTATCGGATTCCCGCCACCAATAGGCACGCCGCCTATATGCACAACGCGGGTTTCGGTACGTTTTACCATTATAATAACCTCACAATATCGCGGTAAGCTATAAACACCGCCAGCAGTATAAGCACAACAAAGCCTACCATATGCACCATTCCCTCACGCTCCGGCGATACAGGCTTACGGCGTATGCCTTCTATTCCAAGGAAAACCAGCCTAGCACCGTCCATTGCGGGTATGGGTAGCAGGTTCATAACACCCAGTGCCGCGTTAAGCAGCGCGGTGATAAACAGCATTGTTAGTAAGGTATCTAGGAGGCCGTACTCTATTACCTGCTGGTAAACCTGCGTAACCTCCCCGGCAAGGCCAATAGGGCCCATTACACCGGCACCTTCAGGCAGGGTTTGGCCGGTTACAAACCTTGCCAGCATTGTGAAGGGCATACGCATGTTAAATAAAATCATCTCGGCTGAGGTGGTTAGGGTTCCCCAAAAGCCTACTCGAGACATGCCCTCCGCCACGCCTTGGCTTAGCAGGCCGAAATATCTAGTGGCTACAAAGCCTAACCTAAACACGTTATCTACTTGCATGGGTGTGATTGTTACGTTATGTGCAGTGCCATCTCGCATAAAGCGTAGGTCTATCGGTTGCCCGCCGGATAGGTTTAACTGCATCGTAAAATCTTCGAAAAGGGCTACCCGCCTGCCGTCTATGTGGGTTATGCGGTCACCTGGCATAAGGCCCGCCTGGTGTGCGGGGGAGCTCTCGCTTATTGTGTGCACTTGCGCCACGCTGTAGCCGGTTAACAGTACCAATATGAAAAATAAAATGAATGCCGCTATGAAATTAAACAGCGAACCGCCTGCCATTACTAATGCACGCTGGTATACTTTTTTATTGCTTAACGAACCTGGGTCATCGGGCAGGCTTTCGTCTGTGCCGCGCATTCTGCAAAACCCGCCTATGGGGAATAGCCGCAATGAGAACAGTGTGGCTTCCTCCTCCACCAAGTCATCGTTGGCAGGGCTATGCCAGATTAAATTGCCTTCATCTGTGGTTGTAGCCTTTGGCTTTTGGGGCTTTCCCTTAAAGCCAAATAGCTTAGGGCCCATGCCAAGGGCAAACTCCTCTACAAATACACCGGCCCGGCGTGCCATTACAAAATGGCCAAGCTCGTGAATAAATACCACTATGCCCAATATTAATATGAAAATCAAGATTGGTATTGCTGTTGACATAAATGCTGGAATAATGCTCACCTCATTATTTGCGTACGAACTCCATTGCCCATGCTTCGGCCTCTCGGATATCCGCTAGGCTTTTTACTTCCCTTACAGTATATGAACCAAAAGCCTCGGCTATTAATGCCGATATGCCGTAGAAGTCTATTTTATTGTTTAGAAATTGGCCAACGGCCCATTCGTTGACAGCGTTCATAACCGCCGGTAGGGTACCGCCCGCCACTGCCGCGTGTTTCGCCAGTGCTAGGCATGGGAAACGTTCGGTGTTAGGGGCTTCGAATGTTAACGCCCCAGCTGTGAGAAAATCCATACGCGGGAAGCTTGTGGCAACCCGGCCCGGCCCGGCCAGCGCGTATAATATGGGAAGCCTCATATCCGGCAGGCCCATTTGTGCCATTACAACGCCGTCTATAAACTGCACCATCGAGTGTATTATGCTTTGCGGGTGTACTAATATTTCTACCTTGGCCATGGGTTGGTTAAAAAGCCACATGGCTTCTATTAGCTCTAGCCCTTTGTTCATTAGGGTGGCACTGTCTATCGTTATCTTTGGACCCATGGCCCAGTTTGGATGGCGTAGGGCATCTGCGGCGGTTGCGGTGGCTATGCGCTCCTTTGGCCATGTGCGGAACGGCCCGCCAGATGCTGTTAGGATTATCTTTTCTACCGCGCTATAGATGTTTTCGCATTCTACATTATTGCCCGTAAATTCTTTGTTAAACCGCTTATTTGCGGCCTCCTCGTAGCTGCTAGGCTGCGTGGTAAAAGCACCTTGCAAGCACTGCAATATCGCCGAATGCTCGCTGTCAATGGGAACGATACGCACGTTATTTTCCCGCGCCAGGCCCATTATTAACCCACCGGCAGTGACAAGACTCTCCTTGTTAGCAAGTGCAATATCCTTGCCAGCCTTGATAGCCGCCAAAGTAGGCGCAAGCCCAGCCTTGCCTACCAATGCATTTACCACAATATTAACCGGGTCATATACAGCACAGGCGATAAGCCCGGCCTCACCAGACAATATTTCCGCGTTCACGCTTTTTGCACGCAAAATCTCCGCCAGCTCGCCAGCCCGTGCACCATCCGGTACCCAAATTAAATCCGGTTTAAACTCAACAGATAGCTCAGCTAGTAACACTATATTATTATTCCCGGTTAACACACGAACCCTTGCATCCGGCAAACAATTCCTCACAACATCAAGCGTCTGTGTTCCAATAGAGCCCGTAGCCCCCAATACAGCAATGTCCACTTAAATCCCCACAATCCTCATAAGTACATTCATAACTAAGTATACAATGGGCGCGACAATTATCACGCTGTCGGCTCTATCCAGCACCCCGCCATGCCCCGGCAGTAGTGAGCTAAAGTCTTTTATCTCTGTCCGGCGTTTAATGGCAGAGGCGGCCATATCCCCAATAATAGAAAACACCGCCCCAAACAGTGAAATAACCGTAGCAAATAACATAAAGTTAACGGGAGCTTCCGGCCCAGCAAAGCGTACAACAAAAAAGCCGTATACCAGCCCAACCAGTGCCGCGCCAAGCATACCGCCAATAATCCCCTCAACAGATTTCTTGGGGCTGGGGGTATTTGTAAGCTTGTGCTGCCCCAAAGTGACCCCGGTAATATAAGCGAAAGTATCGCAACCAAACGCGCTGGTAAAAACCAGCCATACATAGAACTGCCCCGCCGGATGGTCGCGCACCAGCACAATAAACGAAATTAAAAACGGTACATACAAAAACCCATACACCGTTACAATCACATCTTTAATAGAAATCCGGTTAAAAAGCACCACCAACATTGTTTGCACACCGATAATAAAAAGCGTAAGTGCAATAAGTAACCAATATCCCGCGCCAAAAACAAAAACCATGCCGAAATAAACCACAGTAAACACATAGCCCACAGCATGTATAGGCTTGTCTGCCTTAGAAAATGCCCGATACAACTCCCGAAGCCCTATAAGGGATAAAATCATGCACATCAGAAGTAATGGTAGCCCGCCGTGGTTTACTATTAGTATCACCAGCGGTAAGCCGATTATTGTGGTTATTAGGCGCTTTATCAATGTATATCACTCCGCTATCGCTTTTGTCCACGGTATCAAAACCGG